>OHAD01001267.1_pt1 | contig 24837 bp, 14 predicted proteins | sample 1577011 | NCBI WGS metagenome assembly OHAD01 (sample SAMEA3541510, study PRJEB24748) | human gut metagenome | biome: human gut; feature: human-associated habitat; material: faeces | place: China | collected 2012 | reverse complement strand
TACAAATTTTCTTCCTTCTTCTATGGTGTCAAATAGTCCTAGCTCTGTGCTCATTCCATCTTGGTATAATTCTAATATAAACATTCTTCTCCTTATCTATTTAACTCTATTTCAAATTTAAAACTTGAATGTCTTATGATTGTCTTAATTCATAGTACTACTTGACCTTGGCGAATATCATCCTACCTGCTGGAGTCTGAAGTATTGAAGTTACTACTACTGTCCTAGTTTCATTGATAAACTTCTTACCATTCTCTACTACTATCATAGTACCATCGTCAAGGTAGGCAACACCCTGTTGGTTTTCCTTACCTTCTTTAACTATTGTAATCAACATCTCTTCACCAGGTATAGCTATTGGCTTGACCGCATTAGCAAGTTCGTTTATATTCAAGACCTCAACCCCCTGAACCTGGGCTACCTTATTTAAGTTGAAGTCATTTGTAACTACCTTGCCATTTAGGACTGATGCCAATCTTAAAAGCTTGATGTCAACCTCTGCTATATCATCAAAGTCTTGGTTGGTTACCTCTACTTCTATTGAACCATCTTCTTGGATCTCGTTTAGTATATCAAGACCCCTTCTACCCCTGACCCTCTTAAGGTCATCGGCTGAATCTGCTATGTGTCTTAGCTCATCAAGGACAAACTGAGGTATAACAAGCTTACCCTCTATAAAACCTGTCTTGCAGATATCGGCTATTCTACCATCTATTATTACAGATGTATCCAATACCTTAGGTGGAATATTTCTCTTCAACTTTTTGTGTTTTTCAGATTCTTTCTTCTCACCCTGCTGTCTTAGTTTAAATAAATTAGCCAACTCGTTCTTGCTTCTTACGCCTATCCTGATTCCTATAAGTCCAAATATAATGTATGATATAATAGATAGTACCGGTCCAACTATATACAAGTTTTCCAATAATTTACTGACAAAGAAAGCAATAAAGAATCCCAATAATAATCCCACCGACCCAAGTATAATATCTACCTGAGAATATACTGACAACTCCTTGTCGAATTTCTTACTTATCTTTTTTAATTGCTTGCTAGCAATCGGCTCCAATAAAAAGAATATTACTCCAACTACAATTCCTAATGCTATACCGCCCCAATAACCATACTTGGTATGTAGGTCTTTTATAAAGGACATCTCTGGTGTTAGCGATAGGTAAATCGTAGTCGTAAGTGCAAACCCTACTAGAGCAAATACAAACCTTCTTAGTTTTGCTAACATTATTTCACCTCCTATTAAAATATTGTTTTAATTATAAAACCTTGACTATAATATAGACCAAAAAGCTTGTTTTTAGCTTAGCCTATAAATATTTCATGATCAAACTTTAGAAAAAACTGATTTTTCCAAGCCCAATAACTTATCCAACTAGTTGCCCATCAAGGCATACATGGCCTGTCTTAAATTAGACACCGGAACAATCTCTAGACTATATTCTTTTTTGAATTCATTTAAGTAGTTTCCTCTAGGTATAATCATCTTTTTGAAACCTAATTTTTCACATTCTATTATTCTTTTTTCAATGAAACTCACTGTTCTGACCTCTCCAGTAAGACCTATTTCCCCTGTGACAACCACACTTGCATCTATAGGTATGTTCTTGAAACTAGAAGCTACTGCCAATGCGATTCCTAGGTCCATAGATGGATCATTTATCTTTAGACCACCTATAATATTTACAAATACATCCTGGTTTTGAATTTGAAGACCGACAACTTTTTCAAGCACTGCCAAGATAAGGGCTACCCTATTGTTGTCTACACCGGTTGTCGTCCTCCTTGGATAACCGAAATTGGTTGTCGCAACAAGGGCCTGGAGTTCAAGTAACATAGACCTTGTACCTTCAACAGTTGATACTATTACAGAACCAGATGCATCACTTGGCTTTTCAGATATTAGTACCTTGGATGGATTTTCCAACTCTTCAAGTCCATTTGCCTTCATCTCAAATACACCAAGTTCATTTGTTGAACCAAACCTATTTTTAACTGCCCTAAGAAGCCTATAGGTATTATATCTTTCACCCTCAAAATACAAGACGGTATCCACCATGTGTTCAAGAAGTTTGGGACCGGCTAGGGATCCTTCCTTTGTTACATGGCCCACTATAAAAGTAGAGATACCCTTTGACTTGGATATATTCATAAACTTTGAAGTACCTTCTTTTATCTGGCTTACAGTTCCAGGAGCTGCATTTATTTCTGGAGATATCATGGTCTGTATAGAGTCCACTACAATTGCATCGGGCTTGATATCATCTATTTGAGACTCTATAGCTGCAAGATTATTTTCTGTGTATATATAGAGATTATCTGAATCAACACCTAGTCTTTTGGCCCTCATCTTTATCTGGTTTTCACTTTCTTCACCAGATACATACAAGAGCTTTTTGCCAGATCTAGCTATGTTGTTGGACACTTGAAGAAGTAGAGTTGACTTTCCTATACCAGGATCTCCACCTACTAAGATCAATGAAGCCGGTATGATTCCGCCACCCAGTACCCTATCTAGTTCAGGTATCATTGTAGAAAATCTCTCTTCCCTATGGCTCTGTATTGAGTTGATTTTAACAGGCTTTGTGTCAGTTTTTATAGATGCCCTCAAGGCTCTTTCCTTGATAGCTTTTTCCTTTGGTGTCTCCTTTACCTCTGTCTCTTCCACAAAGGTATTCCACTGCAAACACTCTGGACATTTACCTAGCCACTTTGGATTTTCATAGCCACAGTTCTGACATACATACTTAGTTCTAATCTTTGCCATAAATTTTAACAATACCCCCTTAAATTTACCTTAAAGTAAAAATTAAATTCTAGCTTCTATTATACCACATGTGAACTTGCAATAATCCAAATATAATAAATAAAAATGTTGCGAGGAGAAAAGTCCCCCCGCAACGGATAATAAAAAGGTAGGTTGTGAACTACTGGTCTTTCCTTACTCCAGCAACTATCTTTTCTGCTGCTGAAGAAGGAACTTCTGCATATGAATCAAACTCCATCTCAAAATATCCACGTCCCTGAGTCATTGACTTAAGGTCTATAGCATACTTGAATGTCTCTCCCTGTGGAGCTAAGGCTTCTAGCACCTGCTTGCCCTTGCCATTTGATTCCATGCCAAGGATCTTACCTCTTCTCTTGTTCATATCTCCCATAACATCTCCCATATATTCTTCTGGTATAGTTATAGTAAGTTTCATAACTGGCTCAAGAAGGATAGGTTTTGCCTCTTCCATACCCTTTTTAAAGGCTATAGATGCAGCCATCTTAAAGGCCATCTCTGAAGAGTCAACATCGTGGTAAGAGCCATCATATAATACAGCCTTTATATTTGTCACAGGATATCCAGCTAATACACCCTTTAGCATTGAATCTCTTAGACCCTTTTCTACTGCCGGTACATATGACTTTGGCACTGATCCACCGAACAGTTCTTCAGTAAATTCAAATTCTTCATCTGACCTTGAGAACCTAATCTTTACATGACCATACTGACCATGACCACCAGACTGCTTCTTATGCTTTCCTTCTACATCTGAACTAGCCTTTATAGTCTCCCTATAAGGAACTTTTAGGTCTGATAGTTCAACCTCTAGGCCAAACTTGTCCTTCATCTTATTTACTAGTGTCTTTAGGTGAAGGTCTCCCTGGCCACCTATTAGAGCCTGATGTGTTTCATTATTTCTATAGTATTCAAGAGTTGGGTCTTCACCAACTAGTCTTGTTATAACAGTAGCCATCTTGTCTTCATCATTCTTGTTCTTAGGTGATATAGCATAGTAAATCTGTGGCTTAGGGAATACTATCTCTATATCAGACTGGGCATTCTTGTCTGTAGATATAAGTTTGCCTGTAGACAGTTTTGATACCTTAGTCACAACTATTATGTCTCCAGCATAGGCCTTGTCTAGTTCTATCAGTTCTCCACCTCTTATAGTATATATATTGGCTATCTTTTCTTTTGAACCATCCTCAAAATAAACCTCTGTATCCTTCTTTATCTGACCTGCCGTAACCTTTATATATGAAATTTTACCAATAAATGGATCTATGAAAGTCTTAAATACCGTTCCCTTAAACTTAGCGTCTTCATCAACAAATGATGGGTCTATATAACTTTCAAGAGAAGCCAATATCTCTGCTGTACCTACATTATTTATAGTAGAGCCTGATATTACCGGTACTATATCTCCCCTCTTAACTCCTATAGTTATTCCCTTTCTTATTTCATCGCGAGTAAGCTCTTGTCCCTCAAAGAATTTTTCTAAATAGTCGTCATCTGTCTCTGCAACCAATTCCATCAAGGCATCATATGACTTTTTAGCCTGGTCTACAAACTCACCTTCTAGTCCTTCATAGTCTTCAAATAGGTTATGTAGTTTAACAAACTTTCCATCTGAAAATTCTGGAGAAATCATAGGAACTATCTTGTTCTCAAACTTTTCGTCTAACATAGCTATTACGTCCTTGTATCTAGCCTTTTCATTGTCAATCTTGTTAATAAACATAATCTTAGGTATACCTTCTGTAAGCTCTAGAGCCTTCTCAGTACCTACCTGCATAGGATCTGTAGCATCGATTACTATTATAGCTGCGTCACTAGCTGCAAGAGCAGATACAACATCACCAGTAAAGTCAGTATAGCCAGGAGTATCTAGGAAGTTAAACTTGAATCCTTCATATTCAACCGGCATAAGACTCATGCTATAAGTCATCTGGACATTGTTGCTTAGCTTGGGAATCTTATTTACATTTGCTGCATGAGCAATTGTTTCAAGCAGATTAGTCTTACCACAACCACTATGACCCAAAACTGCAATATTTCTGATTTTTTCACTATTATAGACTTTCATAAGAGCACCTACCTTTTGTTTATTTTTGACTTTTCAGATATTAATAATATAAGACACTTTCATAAAAATACTTTATATTATATTAAGAGCAAAATTTCGTTTTCAATAGATAAAATTTTGGCCTCACAAGTCAATTATTAATTTATTCTACACTCATACTCAATATTCCTTTTTATACAGTAGTGATTTTTCAAAATTTTTATACATCTATTTTTTAACAATCGAAAGCCTTAAAAGCCTCTAATAGATAATAACTATAGATTTTTTCCTAATTATTGTGTAATTTTTATCATCTTTTTATGTTTTTAAACTTAAACTCTCATATACATATGAAAAACTTTATGTATTTTGTATTTTTTTAGGTTTTTTGCCTTGTTTTTTTTAAAAAATCAAGTTATAATTTAGTAAAAATCGTAAATGGAGGTATTTGTAGTGGAAAATAACCAGTTACAAAAAAATCTTGGCTTAGGCGCTGCCCTATCTACTCTAATTGGTGGAGTTATAGGTTCTGGCGTATTTTTTAAGCCTCAAGCAATTTATACTACAACAGGTGGAGCACCTGGTCTTGGTATGTTAGGTTGGGTAGTGGCAGCACTAATCACAATAGCAGCAGGACTTACGGTTGCAGAACTAGCAGTAGTTATACCAAAAACAGGTGGTATGATGATGTACATCGAGGAAGTATATGGTAAGAAAATAGGCTTCTTATCAGGTTGGGTACAGGCACTATTATTCTATCCAGGTATGATTGCAGCTCTTGCAGTTATATTCTCAGAACAGTTCGCTGTTTTATCAGGAATGGCAGCACTTAAAGTTCCATTGGCAATCGTTCTTATATTATTAGTTGCATTCCTAAACTCAATGGGCAGCAAGTCTGGATCAATAATCCAGAACATATCTACTATCTGTAAGCTTGCAGTTCTAGTTGGTCTTATAATCTTAGGATTTGTACTAGGTGAGGGCAACAACACAGTAATCACTCCAATGGCAGGCGAAGGAGTAAATGTAGCATCTGCATTCGGTCAGATACTACTTGCTATATTCTTCGCATTTGACGGATGGATGAACGTTACTGCACTTGCAGGTGAAATGAAAAACCCAGGTAAGGACCTACCAAAAGCAATCGTTGGTGGTATATCTGTTGTTGCAGCTGTTTACCTAATAATCAACGTATCTTATCTATGGGTAGCACCAGCTAGCGAACTTGCTAACTCAGTATCACCAGCCAGCCTAGTTGCTACAAGAATTCTTGGACCAGCAGGTGCCAAGGTAATAGGTGTAGGTATAATGGTATCAGTGTTCGGTGCAACAAATGCTTACCTATTCACAGGATCAAGAGTCCTATATGCTCTAGCTCAGTCTAAGCACCTACCACTATCTGAGAAGATCGGTAGCCTTAACAAGAACCAGTCACCAGCATTTGCTCTACTAGTTCTATCTCTAATAGCTGCTGTTTATGCACTTTCTGGACAGTTCAACCTACTAACTGACCTTGCAATGTTCTCGGTTTGGATATTCATAGTTCTTTCATTCCTAGCTGTTATCAAGCTAAGAAAGACTCAGCCAAACCTAGAAAGAAGCTACAAGGTGCCACTATACCCAATTATGCCAATAGTAGCTACAGCAAGTGGATTATTCGTTCTTGTTAGCCAGTTATTCAACGCTCCACTACTAGCTTGTGGATCAATTGCAATAATGTTACTAGGACTACCAGTATATTCAATCTATGAAAAGAAATTAAGCAAATAAATAAAAAGTTGTAAGCCAGTGTCTAAAGATGCTGGCTTTTTTTGTATCTGTTTTTGTACTACAAGAAGATAAAAAAATAAATATCTTCTAAAAATAAATTAGGCCCCTTATCAAACAAAGCTGATAAAGAGCCTAGATTTTTTCTGTTTAAGTTTTATATATATGTCTATACTAAGACCCTACAGTTACTTATTGGATATTACTCTCCCAATTCTTCTAACTGCATCAACAACTGCTTGTCTATTACCATATCGTTGACATCAACCTTGATATCTGTAACCTTACCAGCAGCCTTGGCAACTATATTTGTCTCCATCTTCATGGCCTCAATTACAATTAATGGCTGGTTTTCAGTTACTTCATCGCCCTTCTTAACAAGGATCTTGACAACCTTACCTGGTATTGATGCTCCTATCTGGTGAGGGTCATTCATGTCAGCCTTTTCTACGCTGACTACCTTACCTGAATAGTTTATATCCTTGATATCTACGTCTCTTAGCATACCGTTAAGCTCAAACGTAAGAGTTCTCATTGCATCTTCTCTTGGCTCTCCGATATCTACTAGCTTGATTGTAAGGTTCTTACCTTCCTCTATTTCAACCTCACATTCCTGACCTATATTTAGGCCGTAGAAGAATACGTCTGATTCAAGCTCACTTACATCATTGAAGTCCTTAACATGGTTGATATAGTCATCAAACACCTTTGGATATAGTGAGTAACTTAGGACCTGTCTATGAGTAGGATCCTTAATTCCTAGGTCTTCTACTAGGTGCTTTCTAATTGCATCAAAGTCTTCAGCTGGAAGAAGTGATCCTGGTCTAGCTGTGATAGCTGGTTCACCCTTTAGGACTACTTCCTGTAGAGCCTGAGGTATACCACCAACTGGCTGGCCTATCATACCCTTACAGTAGTCAACTAGTGAGTCTGGGAATGACAACTTCTTACCTTCTTCTATGATGTTTTCTTCTGTTAGGTGGTTCTTTGTCATGAATATTGCAAGGTCACCAACTACCTTAGATGATGGAGTAACCTTGATAATATCTCCAACTACCCTGTTTGCTACCTTGTAGTTTTCCTTTACTTCTTCAAACCTGTTTACAAGTCCTAGTGAGTCTGCCTGTGGCTTAAGGTTTGTATACTGACCACCTGGTATTTCAAAGTCGTATATTTCTGCGTTTGTATTAACTAGGTCACTTTCAAACTTGTAGTAGATCTTTCTAAGGTCCCTATAGTACTTACCTAGTTCATTATAGCCGAACATATCTATCTGAGGGTCCCTATCTGTAAACTTTAGACCTTCAATCACTGAGTTTAGGGATGGCTGAGAAGTGATACCTGCCATAGATTCTAGGGCAGCATCTACTATATCTACACCTGCCTGTGAAGCCATTAGAAGTGTAGCAACACCATTACCACTTGTATCATGAGTATGTAGGTGGATTGGCACATTTACATTCTGCTTTAATGCAGTGATTAGTTCGTAGGCTGCATATGGCTTTAGTAGGCCTGCCATGTCCTTGATACCTATGATATCTGAACCTGCAGATTCTAATTCTCTTGCCATATTTACATAGTAGTCAATTGTGTACTTAGTCTTGTCTGGGTCAAGTACATCACCTGTATAACACATGGCAGCTTCGACTATCTTTCCTGTCTTCTGGGCTATATCTATTGACTGCTTCATATTTTCAACCCAGTTTAGTGAGTCAAATATCCTGAATACGTCTATACCAGACTTTGCTGATTCCTTGATGAATTCTTCTATTACGTTGTCTGGATAGTTCTTGTAACCAACCGCGTTAGAAGCTCTAAGTAGCATCTGGAAATTGATTGATGGTATAGCCTCTCTTAGCTTGTGTAGTCTATTCCATGGTGATTCTTTTAGGAATCTGTAGGCTACGTCAAATGTAGCTCCCCCCCACATTTCTAGTGAGAACATATCCTTTTGATAGTGCTCTGTTGCAGCTGCTACCTTCATCAAGTCGTATGTTCTAAGTCTAGTAGCTATTAGAGACTGGTGGGCATCTCTCATAGTTGTATCTGTAAATAATAATTTCTTTTCGTTCTTTATTTCTTTTAGGTAGTCTTCCTTACCTAGTCTAAGTAATTTTTCCCTACTACCTTCAACCTGCTTGATTTCTCTCATTCTAGGTTCGTATAGGGCATCAAATTCTTTTCTTCCCTTACACTTGCTTTCGTTGACAACGACATCACCAATGAACTTAAGTAGCTTAGTACCCCTATCCTTTGATTCCTTGATATCGAATAGCTGAGGGTTTTCATCTATAAAGTTTGTAGAGCACTTACCTTCTATAAACTGAGGGTCTAATAGTACGTTTACTAGGAAGCCTACATTAGTCTTTACGCCCCTTACTCTCATTTCCTTGATTGACCTTACCATCTTGTTGATAGCACCCTGGAAAGTTCTATCATATGATATAGTCTTTACTAGAAGTGAGTCATAGTATGGGCTGATAGTAGCTCCTGTAAATCCGTTACCACCATCAAGTCTGATACCTGCACCTGAGCCTGACCTATATACTTGGATCTTACCAGTATCTGGCATAAAGTTCTTCTTAGGATCTTCTGTAGTGATTCTACACTGGATAGAATATCCTCTTAACTGGATATCATCCTGGCCCTTTATATTGATTTCTGGGTCAGATAGCTTATAGCCCTGGGCTATCATTATCTGGCTCTGTACTATATCTATACCTGTAACCTGCTCAGTAACAGTATGCTCAACCTGGACTCTTGTATTCATCTCTATAAAGTAGTGGTTGCCATGCTTGTCTACTAGGAACTCAAGAGTACCAGCACTTTTATAGTTTACATGCTTGGCTATCCTTACAGCATCCTGGCATATCTTTTCCCTTATTTCAGTTGGAAGTGAAAAGGCTGGAGCATGTTCGATAATCTTCTGGTGTCTTCTCTGGACAGAACAGTCTCTTTCATATAGGTGGACGATATTTCCATATGCATCCCCTAGTATCTGAACCTCTATATGCTTAGGATCTTCTATATATTTTTCTATAAATATTATATCTTCACCAAATGCCTTTCTTGATTCACTTCTAGCGTTTTCAAATTCTATCTCTAGGTCTTCTTCACGGCGAACTATTCTCATACCTCTACCGCCACCACCATTAGATGCCTTTACCATTACAGGGTAACCTATCTCTGCGGCAACTTCCTTGGCTTCCTTGATAGTCTTTAGGGCCTTTTCTACACCCGGTATTGTAGGAACATTAGCTGCATGAGCCACTATCTTAGAATTAATCTTGTCACCCAGCTGTTCCATGATACTTGAGTCCGGACCTATAAATGTTATGCCATTCTCTTCACACTTTCTTGCAAATTCTGCATTCTCAGATAAAAATCCATAACCAGGATGTATGGCATCTACTTTCTTTCTCTTGGCAAGAGATATGATACCATCAATATCAAGATATGCATCAACTGGCCCCTTACCTTCACCTATCAAGTAAGATTCGTCTGCCTTAGTCCTAAATAGTCCGTACTTGTCTTCTTCGCTGTATATACCAACACTTCTAATCTGTAGCTCTGCACAGGCTCTAAAAATTCTTATAGCAATTTCTCCCCTGTTGGCTACCAATACTTTGTTAAACTTTTTAAGCATATATTAACCTCCACTTTATTTTTCAATTTAATACATCTATTATATACTAATCTCACTTTATTTTAAATACGTTTTCTTCAAGTTTTAATAAAATAATGAATTATATCTAAAATTCTAAATATAATTCTTTATAGAGGGATAAAAACGAACGATAATAAAGTCCTATTTTTTATATGTTGGATTTTGAGGTGGTTGTTCTAACTAGATAAGTTTTTTTGCGTATGTTTTATTATTTTACATAAAAAATGTACGCTTTTGGGTTAGAGACTTTTAAGTCTTCCAAAAGCGTACATTTATTTGTTTATATATTTTAAATTTTTAAACCAAGATCAATATCTAAGTAAATAGAGTTGATTTTATATATGGTTTTTGTAAATTAATTTATTAGATGAAAATATATTTTTGCAAGTTTTCATCATACTCTATCATTTGTTTTTAATTAATTTACAATTTTATAATATATATTAGACGTGATTTTAAACACTACTAGGTAAAACACTAGGAATACTAGGGTAACTATAAGAAGATTTTTAACCAATATTCCATAAGACCATACCCCAAATAGTCCCAACAGCCCACTCAAGACCTTAGACGCTACTGCTGTATGTACCACAGCAACAAACAATGGTATAAACAACATCCATATTATCTGAGATGATGCAGTCTTCTTGATCATATCATCTGGTAGACCGACCTTTTTCATTATCTGGTAGTTGGCCCTATCCTCATAACCCTCTGTCAACTGCTTGTAGTAGGTCACAAGCACTGTTCCGACCAAGAACATTATACCTATTAGGATACCTATAAACAAGAAACCACCATTGAAGTTATAGCCTATTTCCCTCACATCAACCTTTGTCAAAACATCCATATTATTTCTTGAAGCCACAGACTTTAGGGTCTTCGTATAGGCTGACTCATTTCTAGCCTCGCTAGAATTTTTATCTAGGTTCCACAGGGCCTCAATGTTTGTATCAATTTTATAGTTATTGACACTATAATACTTGTTTATATCGACCATTGTCTTGTAGTCCTTTACAACTATATGGTAAGCATCTATGGCATATTCTGATCCAGAATCAGATTCCCCTCTTATGACCCTGTAGTTTTTGTCTGCTATCTTAAAATGGTCATAATCCATTATCCTCTTGTTGTTTGATGTCATTAGGACCTGGTTGTCTTCTAGGCTTATATTTTTGCCCTTTGACCTATTATATGAATCTAGGGTCTCTATTAGGCCATATACAGGAAGACCTGATGGTTTTTTGCCTGACTTAGTCTTTTGTAATATATCAAGTTTAGAACCTGACTTTAACATAGGAACCAGACTAGACCTCTTTGTATATAGGCCCTTTATATCTGATTTATCAGTAACTGTTGATTTGACTAGGTCTGTCATCGACTTTTCTATCTTTATTATTTCGTCATTTGACATACTGGCTGGTATCCTGTCTTCATAGGAAATAGAGTAGTCCCTAGCAAGTTTTGAATTTACTACTCCCTCAATGCCTGAATATATTGACATTGTTGATCCTATAGTAACTATTACAGAAGTCGACATAACTGCTATCGAAGCCAAGCCCATACCGTTAGCCTTCATCCTGTACAGCATACCAGATATAGATAAGAAATTCTTTGTCTTGTAGTAAGACTCCCTCTTTTTGAGTAACTTCAATATCCATATAGAGAATGATACAAACAAGAAATATGTAGCACCTATTACCATGACTACAGCCACAAAGAAATTCTTTAAACTGTTAAGTGTACCATCTGATGCCAGGGCTAGATAGTAACCACCTGCAAGTAAAAGCACACCCAATAAAGATATGATAAACTTTGACTTAGGCTCCTTTTGACCGGCCTTTTGCTGAGCAAGTAGCTGCATAGGACTAACCGCCCTTATATTCCAACATGATATTATGTATACAGCTATAAATATAATCGCTGTAAATATAAACAGATATAGTGCAGACTTGTAGGAGAATGTATAATTCATCAATTTGACATTTACATCCTTCATAATCTTATTAAGTCCTAAAAAGCTCAATTTACCAAATACATGGCCTTCAAGCAGACTCAAAATACCTATTACAAGAAATGTAATAAATTCCTCAATAAAGATACTTTTCCTGATATGCCTAGTTTCAAGACCCAATATAGAATAAAGGGCAAATTCCTTAGACCTCCTCTTTATCAAGTACCTATTAGCATAAATAATAAACATAAAGGTAAATATAGCAACTATCAATGTACCAAAGTTGATAACCATAGGCAGGTCCTTATGCCTATGTATAACATAGTCATTGCTGACCAAGGACCTCATTATATAAAATAGGGACAACATGATACTTGATGACAGGATAAATGGCACCAACATGACCCTATTAGTCTTCATATTCTTAAGGGCAAATTTGCTGAGTATCGAATTCATCTACCTGTCACCCCCTCTGCCCATAAGCATCATAGACTGGTTGATCCTCTCCATAAATACTTCCTTGTCTTCATTTCCCTTGTATAGCTCATGGTAGACACCACCGTCCTTTATAAACAATACCCTAGATGCATATGATGCAGCCCTAAGAGAATGGGTAACCATAAGTATAGTCTGACCTCCTGCATTTATCTTAGAAAAAAGATTTAGTATCATCTCTGAAGAACCTGAATCCAAGGCTCCTGTAGGCTCATCGGCAAGGATGATCCTAGGATTCGTTATTATGGCCCTAGCTATTGCAACCCTCTGCTTTTGCCCACCAGACACTTCGTATGGATACTTTTCCAACAACTTGTCTATTCCAAGGGGTGACTTGATCTTGTTTATCTTGGCTAGCATATCCTTATGTTTCATACCTGATAGGACAAGGGGCATATATATATTGTCCCTATTTGAAAAAGTATCTAGTAGGTTAAAGTCCTGGAATACAAATCCCAGTTCATTTCTCCTAAAGGCTGCCAACTCCTTGTCCTTCATCTGACCTATATTCTTTCCTCCTATTAAGACAGACCCCTCTGTAGGTCTATCTAAACTAGCTACAATGTTTAATAGAGTCGTCTTTCCCGAACCTGACTCACCCATTATAGCTATAAATTCACCTTCGTTTACTGAGAAGTTAAGGTCAGTCAATGCCTCAACCCTAGCTCCCTTATCTCCATATATCTTTTTAACATTTTGCACTTCTAGTATTTTCATATTCTTGCTCCTCTCCTTATCTTATAGGTATATTTTAGCAAGTATTTGTAGTCTTAGCATTTATCTAAGATTACAATAGTAGGTCCCAATCTTACAAAATTGAAAGAAATCTATAATAAACTACAAAAAAACTATAATAGACTACAGGAGTCCAAAACAAACTATAGGTCCCTATAGTCCCTCTCTTTTGGAAAATCCAAAAAGAAGCTAGAACCAACCCCTAACTCAGACTCAACCCTGATATTTATGGATAGCTTGGAAGATATACTAGTCGCCAAAAACAAGCCTAGACCACTAGACTTTTGGTTGAGCCTACCATTGAATCCAGAGTAGCCCCTGTCAAATATCTTCGGTATGTCCTCAGGTCTGATACCTATACCAGTATCCCTTATTTCCAAGGAGTTTGATTCTCTATGAAATACAAACTTTACGCTTCCATTGCTGGTATACTTGGCGGCATTGGACACAAGTTGCTCCACCAATATAGACAGCCAGCTATAATCGGACACCACACTTATATCCATAGGTTTGTAGTCTATACTGATGTGGTTTGATATAAATACCATAGAATATTTCTTTAAGACCGACCTTATTATATCATCAAGGTATACACTAGTTAGGTCCATATCTGCCTGCCTATTTACAATCTTGAGGTAGGTCATGGCCATATTTGTATAGTCTTCAATATACATAAGTTCTTTTTTAAGGTCGTTTTTAAGTCTTGTATTGTCTTCATCCATCTCATCAACCAGAAGATTGGCAACTGTTATTGGAGTCTTCATCTGGTGGATCCATATAGTGTAGTAGTCCCTCATATCATTTTTTTCATTGGTCATCTTATTGATAAGTTGTTTTTTCTCAAATGTCAAATTGTCAACCTGGTCTGCCATAGATAGGCTCTTCTTATGACCTACAAGTATAAATATTAAATATGCTAGCATAAAAAATATCATTATCTCTATGGCCATATAATAGTATTCCATACCAAGGTTGGACACTTTAAAAGTAATATAAAACACCATTGAGAATAAAATAAATATAAGCAACTGAGGGTAAACCCTCCTAAGATACGAACCTAAATACCTCTTCATACTAGACACCCTCTCTCAGATAATAACCTATACCTTTTTTGGTCTCTATAAGCCCTTCAAGACCTATTTGTGACAACTTCTTTCTAAGCCTGTTTATATTGACCGCCAAAGTATTGTCGTCTATAAAGTTGTCATTTTGCCAGCACCTATCCATCAGGCTCTCCCTAGAAGCCACCCCACCCTGAGCCTTGAATAAGGACTGGGCAATTAATAACTCAGTCTTAGTCAGACTCACCGCCTGACCATCGTAGGCTATCTTGGCATCAGTTATATGTAGGTTAACTGGCCCATAGCTGATATAGTCAATGTCATTGACAAACTTGTAGGCACGTCTTAGCATAGCCTGGACCTTGGCTACAGTCACATCCATATTTAGGGGCTTGGTGATATAATCATCCCCACCAAACTGCATTGCCATCACTATATCCATATTTTCCGATTTTGAAGATATAAATATTATAGGCACCTTAGAAATCTTTCTTATCTCTTGGCACCAGTAGTAACCATTGAAAAATGGAAGGACTATATCCATAAGGACCAACTGAGGGTCAGACTCCTTGAACACATCAGTAACCTTGTCAAGTTTGTCCACAGTATCTACAGAGTATCCCCATTTTTCCAACTCATTTTTCAATATTCTCTCTATATTTTTATCATCTTCGACTATTAATATTTTCATTTTGATACCACCTTTCCACAGGTAAATAAAAAATCTCCCTATGGTAACTAATTTTACCACAGGGAGATTTATTTTTATAGCTTATTATTTAACTTTGTTCATATCATTCATAACACCTAGGATAACTGTATCTGTCACACCCATCCCCAGGTTACTTACCCTACCAAGGTTTCTGATAGTATCGTCAACGCTGATATTTACTATACCATTGATTGTGTCTGCATAGCAATCATTCTTGGCAAGTAGGGCGTTCTGTACTGCTGCTGATGCTGCTGTAGATAGCTTTAGGGCACATCCTGACTTGGCACCATCACATATCATACCAGAAAGGTCTGCTACTGCATTCTTGATTGCTCCACCTATCTGGTCAATTGATTCATCCATCAACCAAGCTATACCTGCTGTTGCACCTGTAGATGCAGCAACTCCACATCCACACATAGCTGATAGCCTACCTGTAAAGTTCTTGATATAGGCTGTAACTAGGTGAGATATAGCTAGGGCCCTAGATAGTCTCTCATCACTAACATCAAACTTTCTAGCATAGGCAACTACTGGTAGGATTGCTGTTAGACCATGGTTACCACTTCCGTTTGAACTCATTACAGGCATATCAACACCGGACATTCTAGCATCAGATGCACCTGCTGTAAGCATCATGGCATTGTTTATTACATCGTCTCCCATGATTCCTGACTCTATTGACTTTTTGATACCGTACCCTACACCTATACCTATTTTTTCCTCTAGACCAACTTCAGCCATTTTTAGGTTCATATCTACTCCCTCAAGTAGAAATTCTAATTCACTGGCATCTATCTTTTCTATATTTCTTATCAACTCTTCTAATGTAGCATCATCCATTATAGTTCCCTTAGAAGTCTGAGCCACTACTTCCTCTTTAGTAAGTGACTTTTCTTCCTTTGCTAATAGGTCTACTAGGACCTTGCCATTCTGTTCTATATATACAAAATTGTCATGCTTTTCTCTTATAATTACCTTGGCTGAGTTATTTTCCCCCTTAAACGCAACCATGATGTAGACCTTATCTAGAGTATCTGCAGGTTCTATTGATAGGTTTCCCTCATCCATCAATGCCTCTGCCTGTCTTATCTGGTCTGGGCTAGACCCCTCTAGAACACTTAGGCCATTTTCTGACTTACCTGCAACTATACCTATGGCTGCAGCTATCTTTAGACCAAGTCTTTGAGTACCTGGTATCCCTACACACATACCATTCTTGTAGATACTTGGACTTACAAGCATGGTATTTTCGACTATTTTTTCCCCAACTAATTCCTTACACTTAGCACAAGCAAGGGCAAGAGCAACTGGTTCTGTACAACCAACAGCTGGCTTTACTTCTGCCTTTAACATTGCTACTAGCTCTTTTCTTATATCTCTCATACTTTACATCCTCCCAAAAAGCAAAAACATATTATCTATCCTCTGCCTAATATATAGCAAGTGCCATGCCAATTTTTTATTTATCTCACTTATTATTTTAAAATCCCTAAAATTTGTATACAAGCTTGATATTTAGGCATATTGCCTTATAAAATATTATGTACTAAAAATAGGCCCACAAATCCAAGCTAGATAGCATGAGATGAAGGCCTTATTTTTTTCTCAAAAAGATATTATTATTTCTCATATTGATGCATATTTATATCAATATGATTCTGGTATTATTTTTTTATTTTAGATTTATTCTCTCTTTTGGGACTTAGTTACTCTTTTTAGACTTAATTACTCTTTTTAGACTTAACCTTTATATACTTAGTCCACCTCTATAGAGTACTTATCCATCTTCCTATAGAGTGTAGCCCTCGATATGCCTAGGGCCTTGGCTGCCAAATCCTTGTCCTTTTTGTAGTCCTTGTACTTTCTAAGGGCCTTTCTTATCTGGTCCTCTTCTAGGGATTCAATTGTCCTAATCTCCATATCTTGGTCTTCTTCCTGACTGGCAACTCTTGTCTTTTCCATAACCTGTGGGCCTATCTTCCTAAACCTTGAATAGACTAGGTTGACATCGTCTATAATACTTCCATTGGTCATGTTTATAGAGTATTCTATGACATTTTGAAGTTCTCTAATATTGCCCGGCCATGAGTATTCCTTCAAGGCAGCTATTACCCTGTCAGATACAGACCTCACTTCCTTGCCAAGATTATGGGAGTACACATCTATCATCCTATCTACCAGTAGGGGTATATCATCCTTTCTCTCTTCTAGGCTAGGTATGGATATAGGTATTACATTGAGCCTGTAGTAGAGGTCTTCTCTAAACATACCCTCTGCTACCATGTCTGCTAGATTTTTGTTGGTAGCTGATATAATCCTGACATCCACCTTTATGTTTTTGCCTCCACCGACCTTGTGGATTTCTTTTTCTTGAAGGACCCTTAGGAGTTTTGCCTGTAGGTGAAGACTCATATCCCCTATCTCATCAAGGAAAATAGTACCCTTGTTGGCTATCTCAAATAGGCCTAGCTTGCCACCTTTTTTGGCACCTGTAAAGGCTCCCTCATCGTAACCAAAGAGTTCACTCTCCAGCAACTCACCTGGTATTGCGGCGCAGTTAATGGTAACAAAGGGTCCGTCTGACCTGTCGCTATGACTATGTATAGCCCTGGCGAACATCTCCTTGCCAGTACCACTCTGGCCTGTTATAAGTATTGTAGATGTAGACTTGGCTGCATTTAGGGCATCTCTTTTTACATCCATAATGGCCCTTGATTTGCCTATTATATCGTCTATTGTCATCCTATGGTCTACGTTCATCCTATTGTAGGTCTGGATAGCTTCCTTATTGTCTATAAAGTCTATTACATAGCCTGACACTACTCCTCCATACCTTATCTTTGCTATGGAATATATACCACGATATGCCTTGTACTCATAATAGAACTTGTCAGAATTTCTATCTGACTTTTTAAAATCAAATAGGGTCTCAAGATCAAAAAATTCCAAGGCTTCCTTGATAGATCTACCCTGAACATCAGGTCCTATAGAGAACATCTTTGAAAACTTGTAGTTAAAGGAATCTATCCTAGCCATCTCATCCAAGGACACTACAGGTCTGTCTATACTGTTTAGGACCTGGGCTATTTTTTCTCTTTCTATATTGTATTCACTCGACTTTATCTCTGCCCTTATATTGCCTGATATTAGGTCTGCCATCTTCTCTATAAACTGGATCAATTCATCCCTAGAACTGAGTAGCTTTGTCTTTTGGACCTGGTCAAAGGCTATAAGACCTATAACCCCGTAACACTGGTTGTCTAGGATTATCGGGCAGCATACCTCTGCTTCTTCCATACAGTTACCAAGCCTGTAACAGTCCCTACACAGGTCAGACACTTTTGGATTGTCTATGATAAGGGTCTTTTTTTCCCTGTATGACTTTTTAAAGGCAGACATACCCTCTATCTTTTGACCCAACTTGTCCTTGTAAACACCCGTTCCTGCTATACGGACCATATCATCATTTACTATTGTAACGTCTATATCTAAGACTAGAGAGATAGCCTGGGCTACCTTCTCTATCTCATCCTGAATACAGTCTATATTGATTCTTTCTATTGGCATAATGCCTCCAATTCATCTACTAGCTTTGAAAATAATCCTAGAGAATCATCAACTGACTCTTTCCTTTCCATATCAACTCCTGCTGCCCTAAGCTGGTCTAGAGGATACTCAGAACCACCTGACTTTAGGAAATTGATATATCTTTCTACATTGTCACCGCCCTCTAGGATCAATGAGGATAGGACTGATGCCGCTGAAAATCCTGTCGCATACTTATATACATAGAAGTTTGAGTAGAAGTGCGGTATCCTAGCCCATTCAACACCTACTAACTCATCTACCTCACAAGAATTTCCGTAGTATAGCTTGTTCAAGTCATAATATATGTCTGTAAACTCCTTGGCTGTTAGAGGGTTACCCGCCTCAACGCTCTGGTGGCATATCTTTTCAAACTCTGCAAATAGGGTCTGCCTGTATACAGTAGTCCTAAACTGCTCTAGGTAGTAGTTTAGAAGGTATATCTTCTCTTCTTTATCCTTGCTATTCTTAAGTAGGTACTTTATCAATAGGGTTTCATTGACTGTAGATGCGACCTCTGCTACGAATATCTTATATGAAGAATATATATAAGGCTGGCTAGTCCTTGAATAGTAGCTATGGATTGAATGTCCCAACTCATGTATCAGGGTAAATAGTGAATTAAGGTCATCGTTATAGCTCATCAATATATATGGATGAGAGTCATAGCTGCCCCATGAATAGGCACCACCCTTTTTACCTTCATTCTCATATACGTCTATCCATCTCTCTGAAAATGCCCTCTTGATTAGGCCTAGGTACTCTTCTCCCATAGGCTTTAGGGCCTCTATAATTATCTCCTGAGCCTTTTTGTAAGGTATTTCCATCCTGAAATCCCTGGCCATTGGAAGATATAGGTCGTACATATGCATCTGGTCTAGTCCAAAGTACTTCTTTTTGATTCCAATGTACCTGTCAAGTGCTCCTATATTTTCATGAACCGATTCTATAAGGTTGTCATATACATCAGTAGATATATTATCACCGTGAAGCGATGCATAGATAGCTGATGGGTACTTTCTCACCCTAGCTGAAAATACCTCTGCCTTTATAGCTCCAAATAGGGTTGCAGCCATGGTATTTGAGTACTTGTTATATGTAGAAAACTCTGCCTCAAAGGCTTCCTTTCTGACCCTCCTATCCTTGGACTTTATGTACTTTGAATAGTTGAAGTGGTCTACCCTAACCTTATTACCATCTTCGTCTTTTATCTCAGGAAATACCATATCTGCATATGACAGCATCTCATAAGTAGTCTCCGGTACACTTGTAAGCTCACCAACCTGGGCAAGTATCTCCTCTTCCTTCTGGCTAAGAGTGTGAGGCTTGTCCCTCAATATCTCATCAACCATCTTCTTGTAGTGGGCTATCTTGTCATCCCTCATATATGAGTCCAAAGTATCTGGGTCCATAGATATTATCTCTGGGACTATATAAGATGTAGCCCTAGAAAAATCATTAGACATCATCTCTGCCTTGGTTGCCTTAGCTTGGTTTTCATTTATCCTAGTATCCTCATGGTGCTTCATATTTGTGTAGACATAGTTGTGGGATATCCTCCTAGAAGTATCCTCCATCATCTTTAAGACCTTGTAAAAAATCTCCTTAGACTCAGATAATCTTCCCTTATAAGTCTCTATCTCCTTTATGGACTCTCCTATCTTTTCTAAGTCCTTGTCTATTGATTCAGGTCCATCATACATGGAATCTAGGTCCCACTTGAAATCATTGCTTATATCCTGTCTATTTTTTGCCATGTTAAATATTTCCTTTCTTTTGTGTATTTTATATATTGTAGATTATAGTTTCTTTAAATTATCTAATTGTAGATTATAGTTTCTTTAAATTATCTAACAGTAAAAAGTAATTGATAATAATTTTTAATATATATTGTTTTTATAAGATTATTTTATCACATCTAGCTTAAATTATGATATACTTTTTAATGGGATAAATAAATGTAACTTAAAGAGAAGTCACGCACTTTTATATGAACAACACTTACTTAGTAAATTTTACTTATAGAGAGGAGTATATCTTGAAAAATAATACCAGAAAACTTGTACTTATGAGTCTCATGGTAGCCTATTCTTTGGCGCTATACTTACTTGAGACTATAATACCCAACCCAATGATAGCGATATTTCCAGGAGCCAAACTTGGACTAAGCAATATAATAACTCTTTTGTGCCTTATAAATTTTGGATTTAAGGATACCTTTAAAATATTGAGTGTAAGAATAATATTGTCATCAATATTTGCTGGTCCTGTTTCCTACTTCCTATTCTCTATAGCTGGGGGCTACCTGAGCCTATTTGGTATGTATCTCGCTACTAGAATCAAGGATTTTTCAACTATAGGTATCAGTATATGTGGGGCCATTATGCACAATATAGGCCAGCTACTTGTTGCGAGTATTATAATAGTAAATATATCCATGCTGTCCTACCTACCATTTATGTTAGGAGCATCACTAGCAACCGGCATATTTATTGGTTTTGTGGTCAAATTTTCAGACCCACTCCTAAAAAAACAGATTGGACAACTTACAAAATAAGCAAAAGTCTTCCCAAGTTAAAGCAAGGGAAGACTTTTCATTCATACAAAAAAGATTCCAGAATCTCTGTAATCCTGGAATCTTTATATCCTATTTGTTTTTTTGGGCAATTTCTAAATTATAACGTATTGGTGCGCTATAGTTAACAACTTTTACTTCTACATCTTCAAAGCCTGAAACTTTTATAACAACTTTATCCTCATCATTAAGTCCAAAAATTACAAGGCCTGTAGACTTGCTTGAACCATATTCTCCTGCAAAATATCCAAGTTTTTTTTCTCCAAATTTATAAGGTAACTTTTCAAGCTTTTCTTGACCTTTTAGTACAGTGGCTTTTCCATCTTCTAAAGCCTTTAACCACTCTTTTGCGTCAGCGTCATTTTTATCTATATCTATGGACTTAGAATTTCCCATTTTTAATTTAGCACTAATATTTTTAGCTGGAGAAGTTACTGTTATTTCCTTTGTAGTAGTTTTTGTGTTGTCTAAAACTGAAGTTGCTTTAACAACAATTTTAGTACTAGTCTCATCACCTGCTATTGTCAAAAGTCCGTTCTCGTCTATGCTCGTGTTAGGGCTATTTTTTCCTTCAATTTCAAATTTAACTTTCTTATCTTCGTCTTTTAGGTTTTTCCCTTCAACAGTCGCATTTAATTGAAGTCTTTTTCCTTTTTCGAGGCTTGTTTCTGTATTTTCTATTTTTATAGATGATACCTCTTTGAGCTTTTTAATTTTTATAAATAGAAAACCATTAAACTCTGAGTCTTTTCCCCATCTAACTTTGATAGTTTTTCCATTTTCAAGTTCGTTGAAGTTTAATATCTCTATATTTTCACCGTTATTTTTTATCTTTCCTTCTTGTTCATTAATATCGTGCTTCTTTCCATTTTGGTCAATTATAGGATTTTTCACAAGACTACTTGTAGCATCAAAATTAGCTTCTTGAGAGCCCATTTCTACCGCAACTTTAAATTTGCTTCTAAGCTTTCCAATAGGTGAGGCATCAAAAATATTGTTATAACCTAGTTTTACTTCTCTAAGATTTGCCATCTCAACTAGAGGATTTATATCAGAAATTTGATTATTTTGTAAACTCATTTCTGTTATTTCATTAAGTCCTTTTAAGAATGATACATCAGTCAATCCTGATCTAATGATTGTTAAATCGTCTAGCTTTTTAAGTTTAGATATAGGAGAAAAGTCCGTTACTTTTTTTGCATTATTAATCTTAAGCTCTGTTATATTTGTCAGATTTTTTAGCACGTCTAATGATTTAATATCTGGGTTGTTACTTATATCCAAATCTTCAAGATTTACTAATTCTTCCAACGGGCTTAGGTCTTTTATGTTATTCTCTGAAATGTGAATTTCCTTTAACTCTGTCAATTTCTTTAAACTATCTAAGCTTTCAATTTTATTTCCATTAGCTAAAAGTCTAGTCATTTTAGTTGACTTCTCTAAAGGTGATAAATCTGTTATTTGCTTATTTCCTGAAATATCAAGAAGTGTTAATTTTTCGTGATCTTTTAGAGCTTCAATAGAAGAAACCTTATTATTTTGAATTGATAATTCTTCAAGATCTTTGCACTCCTTTAAAGGACTTATGTCAGTAATTCCTACAGTTCTATTCAAGAGTAGTTTTTTTAATTTTTTTAGATTTTCAAATCCATTTATTGATTTTATTCCTCTATTTCCATATAAATCTAACTCTTCAAGATTTGTTAAATTTCCAATTGCACTTAAATCTTCTATTTTGTTGTTTTTTAAAACTAATTTTTTAAGTTTTGTAAGATCTTTAAGAGGACTTATGTCTGTAAGGTATTGTCTACTCTCTGCTAAATATTGATCATCCAATTCAAGATTTACTAAGTTTTTGCATTTTTTTAAAGGAGTTAAGTCAATTACTTCATTTCCTGTAAGATCAAGGCTTGTCATATTTACAGCATACTCTAAACCTTCTAATGACTTTATTCCTCCCGTTCTTGACTGAGTGAAATTTAGATTACAATCAAGTCCTTTTAACTGTGACATCTTTTTTTCAGTTATTTTTTGACCATCTTTGTAAATATTTTGATGCTTAAGTTGGTTTATTATCGCTTTTTTCAAAATCTCATCTTTTATATTTACTTCTTTTGAATTGTCAATATTATTTTGTGAATTTTGATTATTACTATTGTGAGTTTTATTAGTATTTTTGTTATCTTCTTTTGATTCTTCAGTATTATTAGGGTTTAGTAACTTCTTTTCCAACTCCTTAGAAAGACTTTTTTCCCCTCCAACTAAAACTACTTTTTTAAGTCCTTGGAACTTAAATACTTCATTAGAAACGTCATTTCCATTAGTTAATAATATTGGTGCATGAAGTTTTTTTGCAAGAGGTGTTGATGCTAAGGCGTCTGCAAAAACTCTCCCAGATGCTAATACAGCAGTGTCAAAACTTCCAAATTCTTTAGCTATTTGCATCGAAGTTTCATACCTATTTTTACCAGAAATTCTTTTTCCAAAAGTTTTTTTAATAGAATTTACTCCTCCAAAAGTATAAACAACATTATATTTTTGAGGAATATTTCCAGCTGAAGAGCCATCAACTAAAAGTAAAGGCATTCCTTTTTGTGATAAATATGCCCCGGCACTTAAAGCGTCTGGGAAGTCCCTTCCAGTAGCTATGGCAATATTGTTCACACCCATTTTTTCAACTATTTTAAGAGAGGTTTCATACCTATCTTTACCAGCAATCCTAGATACCTTGAAGTTTTTTTTCAAATTATTTTCAAGAGTATTTGATATTGAGTTTTTACCACCTACAATAGTTATCTCAGTTATTGACTTTGATTTTAATTTATCAACATCTAAAGTCTTACCGTCACTAAGAACTATTGCAGCATTTTCTTTCCCTGCCAAAGGACCAACGGATAAAGCATCTGCAAAGATCTTCCCATTAGTCAAATATACTTTATTTGTATCCATCTTATCAAGGATATCAATGGATGTCTGATATCTATCTTTCCCATAAATTCTCTCCAAGGATAACTCTGAGGAAGATTCACTAGCATATGTATTAACTGATACTAAACTTGAAAAAGTTATGGCCGTCGCTAATAACAGTGATATGCTTTTCTTACTGATTTTTGTTTTTGTATTCATAATACCTCCAAATACCTCCAATAAAAATTTTAGAGAATAAACTCTGATACGATTATAAATCTTATTGATATTGATTGTCAATACTATTTTTGAAAATAAAAAAAGATAATAGATTTGTCTACTACCTTTTTTTAATTAAAATTTACGAATAAAAAATATCTACCTTTAAAAACTCCTCCAAAGAAAAGATTACATTTTGAACACTTTTTAATTCATCGTACATACGACAAAAAGACTCTAGATAAACTAGAGTCTCTCTCACGTGGCTACGTCCTAACCTCCCAGGCGGCTTCCCACCAAGTACTTTCAGCGC
>OHAD01001261.1_pt1 | contig 24867 bp, 26 predicted proteins | sample 1577011 | NCBI WGS metagenome assembly OHAD01 (sample SAMEA3541510, study PRJEB24748) | human gut metagenome | biome: human gut; feature: human-associated habitat; material: faeces | place: China | collected 2012 | reverse complement strand
CTGATATTTTGGCAGGAAGGACAAAAAAGTGTACAAATTGATATTGCAATTTTGGATAAATCTTATTTTTATTAAATTGAAATAAAAAAACAGCTAGAATAATTATCAAAAAAATATATATAGGCGGTTTATTTTGTTTTTTAAAGGATATAAATATGAATAGAGATATTTAGATACTTAGTTATATAAAAAGGCTTGTAACCTTTGCCTAGATATATGGATTAGTTTTAGGATTAATAGGAGGAGTTTAAAATGAAAGAAGTTGCTATTTTAGCAGGAGGATGCTTTTGGTGTATGGTCAAGCCGTATACATCTTATGAAGGCGTTGAAAAAGTTGTAAGTGGATATATAGGTGGACACAAGGAAAATCCAAGCTACAAGGAGGTTTGTGCGGGAGATACTGGACATTACGAGGCTATTCAGATTTTCTTTGATAATGACAAAATTACTTTTAAAGAGATACTAGACATTTTTTGGAAGCAGATAGATCCGCTAGATGGGAATGGCCAATTTGCAGATAGGGGTAGTCAGTATAGAACAGCTATATTTTATACAAGTGATAGACAGTTTGAAGAAGCTAAAGAATCTAAAAAAAATATTGAAGACCTTTACTATGGTGGAAAGCAAATCGCAACAGAAATAATAGAGGCCAGTCAATTTTATCCTGCTGAAGACTACCATCAAAATTACTGCAAGACTAATTCCAAGCACTATAGTGTATACTACAAAAATTCAGGAAGATACAATTTTGTCAAGTCTAATTGGGATAGAAACAATTTAGGTAGGGACGATTTGAGAAAGAGGTTGAGAGACATAGAATTTGAAGTTACACAAAACGATATGACAGAGGTTCCTTTTGAAAATGAGTACTTTGATAAGTTTGACAAGGGTATATATGTGGATGTTATAGATGGAAGACCCTTATTTACTTCTAAGGACAAGTTTGATTCAGGTTGTGGTTGGCCGGCATTTAATAGACCTATAAAGGATACTGTTTTGATGGAGAGAACAGATTATTCATTCGGCATGGAGAGGACTGAGGTCAGGTCGGCAGGTTCTAACTCTCATTTAGGTCATGTTTTTAAGGATAATCCAAATTCTGACACTGGTCTTAGGTATTGCATCAATTCAGCTGCCCTAAAGTTTATACCTTATGATAAAATGGAAGAGTGTGGTTATGGTGATTACAAAAAATATCTAGACTAGGTCCAGTATTTTAGGTATAGGTCCCATATAAGTGCCTAGCGGTATAGAGTATTTAGCCATACTTGCACAAAATATTTTCAAGGAGATTGTTTATGTTTGAAACAGAAACTTTATATTATAAGGATAGGCATATGAGTAGGTGTCAGGCTGAATTACTATCTCTGGATGTAGATCAGGGATCTATATATATGGTCTTTGATAAGACTATTTTTTTTCCAGGAGGTGGCGGACAGGCCCAGGATAGGGGATATATTCTAGATCCAGCTGGACTCAAGTTGGAGGTATGTGGATTTAAGGAAAGTGACAAGTTAATTTACCACAAAGTTAGATTAGCCAAGGATAGTTCTGATTTATTATTTAAGGGTAATAAGGAAACTATTATGTCCGATGAATGCGATTACATAAGGTCTAATGTTAGTGTGGGTACTAAGTTTGATATGGTTTTGGATTGGGATCATAGGTTAGATGGTATGCAGCAACATACGGGTCAACATGTGCTGTCAGGTGTATTTTACAAGCTTTTTTCTAGGAACACCTTAGGCTTGCATATAGGTAAGGATGTATCACAATTGGATATTGTAGGGGAATTTGACGACGAAATGGTCAAGCGTGTTGAGAGGTATGCCAATTATGTGATATCCCGTGATATGTTGGTGGATAATTATGTTTTAGATAAGGAACAAGTGGCTGAGACTCATACCAGGAGACCATTGCCAAATACAAGTGGAGATATAAGAATTTTAAAAATTGAAGACTTGGATATAAATGCGTGTTGTGGTGTTCACTGCAATACTACAGGTATGTTAAGGCTAATAAAAATAAAAAAATACTATAGACATAAGGGTAATACTCGCTTTGAATATTTGGCGGGTGCAAGGGCCATATCATATTTGTTAGACAGGGATGACTACTTTAGTCAGATACTCCTAAAGTATGATACAAATGAAGTGAATATATTAAAAGCTCTTGGAAATTTGGAAAGTAAGAAAGATGACTTTGCAGAGAGGAACAAGATTCTTTTGGACTACTATTTAGAAACCAAGTCCAAGAAACTATTAGATGGTGCTATAGAGAACTCAAAAGGTATCTTAGTAGTCAAGGAACAACTTGAAGAAGAGGATTGGATGGTTGAAGCTTTAGCCAAATATATGACGAATAGGCACAAAGTTATAGTTATTTTAGCCAGTCTAAGCCAGTCTTCTGCTAGGGTATTTCTACAGATAGATAAAAAATTAGCTAAGGAAAACTCCATAAAATTAGCTAGTGTTTTTAAAGAGTATGCTAGCTTAGCAGGTATAAAGGGTGGTGGCTCTGATTTTATGGCCCAGGGACAGGTTCTAGATAAAAAAAATGTTGACAAATTTATAGATAAAATTTATTCTATATATATTGGTCTTTAATTACAGACAATAATAATTTAGATAGGTATGTAGAGCTACTTAGTATGATAGGGTATCTTTACTTTTATGGGAGGAAATAATGTCAATTTCAGGATTGGTTATTTTGATTATTCTATCTTTGCTTGTGGTCCTATTCGTTATAGGCAAGGATGGAAGAGGAGTGAATAACTATATTGTAAGAAATACGGCTGCAGTTTATAGTTTAATACTGTCTCTTTTGGCTATAATAAAGTCAAACCAGGGCATGGTTCAAGGTTTTTATATGGGACTATTGTCATTTATATTGTCACTCTTGGTACTTACTGTGTATAAGAAAAAGTACGATATATGCAGGATACTCTTGGTGATTAGTATAGTTCTGGCTACTATTGCTACATATTTTTCTTATATAAACTAAAATAAAGTAATCATGACCACCTAGTCAGGTGATTGTGATTACTTTATTTTCATTAGTTCAAAACCATTTACTTGCAGTGATTCTATTTTTTCTGACTTTATTACGGAATCAAAATAAATCTTGTCCCTTTCATTTGGATATGTGAAATATCCGCTAGCATAAATGGTAGGTCCGTTTTTATGTATAGAAGAGGTGATCACTTCTAATTTACCATCTGTCCTTACGCTAGAAACTATTTTTTTCTTTATTAGATTTTCGTACTTGATTGTTTCTTTTACATCAAGCTTATTTTCTATACTAGTAAATTTTGAAGGCATAGTATCATATGTCTTATAATTTACAAGCGTTTTATATATTTTTGAGCCTGCTAAGACTACAAAAATAGTTACGATGACCAAGTATATAAAAATTACCCAGGCTGGACGAGGTTTCTTTATTAGTTTTTTGTTTTTTAGATTTCTAGTTTGTTGGTTGATTTGTTCCCTCATCCTGTTAATATCGTAGACGGTATTACCTTCGGGCATAGGTCTTGGTGGTTTATTTTGAGCCTGCTTGGATGCGTAGGCCTTCTTTTTTTCGGCAAAGTTTATAGTTTTATTATTTTTTTTATCCTTAGCCATGGCTCTACCTCCTGTCAAGTATCAATTAATTCTAATTATATTAAATTTGTCAAGTCAAGTCAATCTTTTAACTGAAGATAGGATAAAAATAATGCTAATTCTAAAAAATAATTTCTTAATTGGATGGTAAGCATTAAGTAATTATGATATCATAGAATTGATAGAATATGGGTCATTGGCCCAAGAAGGTAGTGATGTAGATGATATTTATAGGAAATAGATATGAAATAACTGATAGACCTGTTTATATTGAGGAAAATAAGTTATACAACGCCTATGATTCCGAGAAAAAAATTGATGTTAAGATCAAGATTATAGAAAATAATAGGTATATAAGCTTAGACTTTATACCAAATCTAATAGATGAGAGTATGATAATTGAAGAATTGAGGTCTCCATACATATTAAAGATATTGGATGTCGGCGTTCATAGAACTGTTGATAACCTATTATATTATATAGTGTATGAAAATTTTAGGGGAGTGTCACTTACTACTCTAAATAAGGGTGCCTATCTACATATGGATGCATTGATAAGGATAGCTACTCAGACTGTAAAGGCTCTGCAGGCGTATTATAGCTTGGGTAAAAAGCATGGCTCATTGAGGCCTGACAATATTTTGGTCAATGAAAGGTACGAGATAAAGATAGCCGATTTTGGTATTACAGAGGCCAACAAGGGGACAAATGTCAGGTGTTCAGGCAACCTAAAATACCTGTCACCATCTCAGCTTAGCATAGATTTTACGGATATAAAGACAGACCTATACTGTCTAGGTGTAATCTTGTATGAGTCGGTTTTTAAAAAGTTCCCATTCAACGACGCTCATACAGAAAAACAATTGATAAAGTCTATTGATAAGGGGGTTATTTGGGCCAAGATTAATACTAATGGCCTGAATAAGGACTTTGTTGATATAATAAAACGCCTCTTAGAGAGAAACGACAACTTGTGCTATAAAAATTACAATGAAGTTCTTTTGGGCTTGAGTCATTTTATGTACAAGACTTCTAAAATAGATATTCAGGCTATAAGAGAAGAAGAGGAAAAACCCCATTTAGAATCTGTTTTACATAAAACAGGTCGTGTGAGTCCGGATGATTTTTACAAGACTAGGCAAATGTACTTATCTGATATACACAAGGAATTGGACAACAAGAGTATAGATGATATGAAGATTGTCAAAAACGGGCAAGCTGACAAGAAAGATTATGATAAAAAGGACAGAAAAAAGACATCCCTACTTATCATAGTGATAATTCTAATTGTCATGATGATTTTGCCATTTATTAATATGTTTTTATAAGAATTAGCCCATGCATAAAGCCTGGGCTTTTTATTCGTAAAATTCTTTCTTATATGGTATAATGTAATTTAGCATATTATGCGATTTGGTGGTGATTAAATGAAGATTAGGACTTTAGAAGTATCTGAAGTAAATGAATATATCAAGAAAGTTTTTTTAGATGATCCCATTTTAAATAGTCTTAAAATAAGGGGCGAGGTATCAAATTTTAAGATTCATTCTAGCGGACATGTATATATGACTTTGAAAGATAAAAATTCAAAGATTAGGTGTATGGTATATAGGTCAGACTATAATAAGGACCTGGACTTGAATAATGGAAGCAAGATAGTAGCAGATGGCTATATATCTAATTATGTGAATGACGGTTCCTACCAACTTTATATAAAAAATATATCTCTCGAAGGTATGGGGAACTTGTACCTTGAGTTTTTGAAACTAAAGGGAAAATTAGAGAAAGAAGGGCTTTTTTCCAGCAAGTATAAGAAAACTATACCTAGATTTCCAAAAGATATAGGTGTAGTTACCTCAGAAACGGGTGCAGTTATAAGAGATATAATAAATGTTGTAACTAGAAGATACCCAAAGGTAAATATCAAGTTGTATCCAGCCTTGGTTCAAGGGAAGGAATCGGTGGCTAGTCTAATAGAAGGTATTAATTTTTTTAACCAGGAATGCCCTGTAGACACTATTATTATAGGTAGGGGTGGTGGTTCTCTTGAAGAATTATGGTCATTTAATGATGAAGAACTTGCAAGAGTAATATTCTCATCACATATACCAGTAATTTCTGCTGTAGGTCACGAAACTGATTTTACTATATGTGATTTTGTATCAGATGAAAGAGCACCAACACCTTCTGCAGCAGCTGAGATAGCAACTCCAAATCTAGCTAGCTTGATGAAAGACCAAGAGCTTATGGCCAAGCGTATGGCAAACTATATAAATAATAGAATCATCTTGGAAAAACATAAATTGATTTCTAATATGGATAGGTTTAGTCAATATGCAGATAGGTATATGTTAGGAGATAGATATATGGCTCTTGATAGGATTTTTGACAAGATGGATGCTAGTTTCATGAGCTACATTTCTAAAAAAAGAGATGAGATGAATTTGTACGGGGCAAAGATGTCTAGCCTGAACCCATCTGCTATATTTGACAGGGGATATTCAATAGCCCAAAAGAATGGTCAGATAGTGTCCAGTGTAGATAATGTTGTTGATGGAGATAGGCTGGAGATTAACTTAAAAGACGGAGTGCTTGGCTGTCAGGTAATTGACATAAATAAAATTTAAAATAGGATCGGGGTGGCGATTTGAATATAGATACTGGAATTAATTTAAAGGATATAGATGTGGAAAGCTTGTCTTATGAGGAGGCTTTTGACATGATGAAAGAACTGGTTAATAAACTAGAAAATGGCCAGGTGAGTCTTGAAGAATCTCTCAAGTTGTTTGAGGAGGGGACAAGGCTGTACAGGCATTGCAATTCAATACTGGAAAAAACTGAGATGAAGATAAGTAAGTTTAATGAATATAAGGAAGAGGTAGAGGTGGACTAATGGATTTCATCAGTGAATTAAAGAATAAAAGTGATTTTATAGAGTCTGAGATATATAGCTATCTTCCAGTTGAAGAAGGCTATCAAAAAACGCTTTTTTCAGCCATGAATTATAGTTTTAAGGCTGGAGGTAAAAGGTTAAGGCCCATATTAATTATGGAAGCATATAGCTTGTGTGGTGGAAAGGGTAGTGATTATATACCATATTCAGCTGCCATAGAGATGATTCATACCTACTCACTAATCCATGATGACTTGCCAGCCCTTGATAATGATGATTTGAGAAGGGGCAAGCCAACTAATCATAAGGTATTTGGAGAGGCCATGGCTATATTGGCCGGAGATGGACTTCTAAATTGGGCCTATGAGATAATTTTGAACCAGGCGGTAAATTCTGACAATAAATCTGCATCAATCAAGGCATGTAAGGCAATAGCAGATGGGGCTGGTATTTACGGTATGGTAGGTGGACAGGTAGTAGATGTTGAAAGTGAGTCAAAGGAAATAGATATTCAGTGTCTGGAATTTATTCATTTGAACAAGACTGCTGCTATGATTATCGCCTGCATGAAGGCAGGTGCCTACTTAGCTGGTGCAGATGACGATACTGTAAAAAAATTGGAAAATTATGGAAAGTGTATAGGTTTGGCCTTCCAAATTGCAGATGATATCCTAGATATTGAGGGTGACGAGAAGGAATTAGGCAAAAAAATAGGTAGTGATATTGATAATGACAAGGCTACCTATCCGCATATAGTTGGGATGGAAAGGTCTAAAGAGCTAGCTAAAGATTTGATTGATAGGGCTAAATTGATAGTAAATGATTTTGAGAACTCAGAATTTTTAGCTTCATTAGCCGACTATATTATTAACAGAAACAAATAGTGTGATATGGAGGAAGTATGAATTTTTTCAGTGATATATTTAGCAATAATATATTATGGGTTAGCGTATTAGCCTGCTTTTTGGCCCAATTCTTAAAGATTTTTTCAGGTGATAAGAGGGTTGAAATTAGTAGGATAATAATATCTGGTGGTATGCCTAGTTCACATAGTTCATTTGTTTCTTGTATGTCGACAATGATAGGTTTAAAATATGGTTTTTCATCAGATATATTCGCAATAGCAGCAGTTGTATCAACGATTATTATGTATGATGCTTCTGGTGTAAGGCAGGCTGTAGGCAAGCAGGCTACAATTCTCAATCAATTGATAGAGGACTGGCAAAATAATAAGGAAATAAAACAGGAAAAACTGAAGGAATTAATGGGACATACTCCAAAGCAGGTTTTCTTTGGTGCAATATTAGGTATATTAATCGGCCTGATATTCTAGTAAATTAAGGTGATAATTATGTATGAATTAATAAGTGGGGTAAATTCCCCATCAGATATAAAAAAAATGAATAAGGAAGAATTAAATGACCTTTCTAAGGATATTAGAAAGTTTTTAATTAAAAAAATTTCAGCAAGAGGTGGGCATCTGGCATCTAACCTAGGTGTCGTAGAATTGACTCTAGCCCTGCATAAGGTATTTAATAGTCCCAAGGACAAGATTATTTGGGATGTAGGTCATCAAGCCTATGTCCATAAGATACTGACAGGTAGAAAAGATGGATTTGACTCACTAAGACAGTATGGAGGCATGTCGGGCTTTCCAAAAGAGTCAGAAAGTGAGCATGATATATTTGATACTGGTCACAGTTCTACGTCTATATCAGTGGCTTTGGGTCTGGCTTGTGCAAGGGATATACAAAAGGAAAATTACCAGGTAATAGCTGTAATAGGCGATGGCGCCTTTACGGGTGGAATGGCTATTGAGGCCTTGAATAACCTTGGATATTTGAAAAAGAATATGATAGTAATCTTAAATGACAATGAAATGTCTATAGATAAGAATACAGGGGCCTTTTCATCCTATATGTCAAAGATAATGATGAATAGCGATACCCTGATTATGAAGGAAAATTTAGATAAATTTATGAATATGACCCAAATTGGTAGCAAGATATCCAAGAGGGCCAATAGGTTGACAGACTCTATATTTACTAGTCTATCACCATCAGAGTGTGGTCTAATTGATGCTTTGGGAATCAAGTATTTTGGTCCGGTTGATGGACATAACATAGAAGAGTTAGTAGAAACTCTTGAATTTATAAAAAATGTGGATGGTCCTAAATTTATCCACGTAAAAACAGTTAAAGGCAAGGGCTATAAATTTGCTCAAGATCATCCTGAAGACTACCATGGAGTTGGGAAATTTGACTATAGACAAGGTGTAAAGTCAGGCAAGAAGAGGTCTATATCATCAATAGTTGGTCTTACCCTAGCAGAGATGGCTAATTACAATGAAAGTATTGTAGCTATTACAGCTGCCATGCCAACTGGAACGGGTTTAAATATATTTTCCAAGCTACACCCAGATAGGTATTTCGATGTAGGTATAGCAGAACAGCATGCGACTACATTTGCGGCAGGGCTGGCAAAGGCTGGTATGAAGCCGTATTTTGCAGTATATTCTACCTTCCTGCAGAGGGGGTATGACCAGTTGATACATGATGTATGCATTACAGGCAAGCCGGTTACTTTTTTAATTGACAGGGCTGGACTGGTAGGTAATGACGGTGAGACCCATCATGGTATATTTGACCTTTCATACCTAAACCCAATACCAAACCTTACAGTTATGGCCCCTATGGACAGTCAGGAAATGATAGATATGATTAGATTTTCTGAGAGAATAGACAGTCCTCTGGCTATTAGGTATCCAAGGGGAAGTGAGTACGTCATAAGTCAAAAAGACTATGACTTTTGTAGGATAGATAGAGAAGGTTTGGATTCCTATTCAATAGGTAAACCTCAAGTTCTAATCGATGAGCTAGGAACTGGCATAAATGAAAACAATTTGAAAAAAGTGGCTATAATAAGTATAGGAAATATGATGAAACCAGTACTTGATTGCCTGCCTGCTTTAAGGCATAAGTATATGGAGGGTCACGATGGAAATAACTTTGAGCTTATCTTATTAAATGCCAGGTATTTGAAACCGCTGGACGAAGAAGCTTATTTAGACGTATTGACAAGAGTAGATCATGTAATTACCCTAGAGGATAATGTGGTTACAGGAGGATTTGGTTCCAATATTTTGAAGATTATATCAGACAATAAATTGAGTACAAAACTAGATATCTTTGCAATACCTGAGAGGTTTATAGAACATGGTGATACGGACATATTGATGGATGAGCTAGGCTTGTCAGCAAGTAAGATTGGTCAAAGAATACTGGATATCATCGAATAAGTGGTTCCTAGTCAGATAAATGGAGGTAGCTATGAAGAAAAGAATAGATGTATTATTGGTCGATATGGGCTTTTTTCCCAGCCGTGAGCAGGCGAGAAGGACTATAATGGCCGGTAATGTTTTTGTAGATAATCAAAGAGTAGACAAGGCAGGAACGCCAGTCAAAGTCAATTCAGAAATTGTTGTAAAGGGTAAACCACTGGCTTATGTAAGTCGTGGAGGACTCAAACTAGAAAAGGCTATGAATAACTTTGATCTTAGTTTAAAAGGCAAGGTTTGTATGGATATTGGTGCATCAACAGGAGGATTTACAGACTGTATGTTGCAAAATGGAGCAGTCAAAGTTTATTCAGTTGATGTAGGTTATGGTCAATTGGCATGGAAGTTAAGGCAAGATGAGAGAGTAGTCTGTATGGAAAGACAGAATATTAGGTTCTTAGAGCTAGATGCCCTTGATGAAAGACCTGATTTTGCCTCAATAGATGTCTCATTTATATCACTTAAGCTCGTACTTCCAAAGGCCTGGGAACTTTTGAATGAGGCTGGTAGGCTAGTAGCCCTTATAAAACCCCAGTTTGAGGCAGGAAGAGAAAAGGTAGGCAAGAAGGGGGTTGTAAGAGAAAAATCAACCCATGTAGAAGTAATAGAGATGGTTTCTCAGGTTGCCGTAAAGGAAGGTTTTAAAATACTTGACCTCGACTTTTCGCCTATAAAGGGTCCAGAAGGTAATATAGAGTATCTAATTTATCTTGAGAAGACTGATAAAAAGATAGAGTACATTGATGAAGATCAACAAGCTAGCTTACTTGATGAGTATGAAGCCTATCATGATAGGGTAGTGGATTTGGTGGATAGGTCACATTCATTAGATTAGTAGAGGGAGGATATTGATGATTAAGGAACTGTATATGAAAAATTGTGCCTTAGTTGAAGAATTAAGGGTAGATTTTGGTAGTATGTTAAATATATTGACAGGGGAAACTGGTTCAGGTAAGTCTATAATCCTAGAAGGTTTAAATTTGTGCCTAGGCGGTAAGTATGACAGGTCTTTTTTAAGGAAGGGATGCGAGAAAGGCTTGGTAGAATTACTTGTAATTACCGACAATGAAGCCATCAATGGCTTGTTGGATGAATTTTCAATACCATATAGAGACAATGAGTTACTTGTATCAAGAACAATATTTAAAGATGGAAAGTCTGCTACAAGGCTAAATGGCAGGTCTATTAGACTAACAGACCTGAAAACTATTATGATGTCTATAGTTGATATTCACAGTCAACATCAGAATCAGGCCCTGTATAATAGGGATAGGCATTTAGAATTTTTGGACTTGTACGGCAAGGAAAATTTAAAAAATGTAATGTCAAGTTACATGTCTAAATTCAAAGAGTATACAGAAATTAAATCAAAAATCCTAGAATTAAATGATAATATGACTGAGAGGGAGCTGGAGAGAGAGATAGATCTTTTAAAGTACCAGATAGATGAGATTGAAAAGGCCAATCTCGATGTTGATGAGTATGAGACCTTGAAAATAAAGTACAAAAAGTATTCCAACCAGGACAAGATAAATACAGCGATATTAACTGGCTATGATAACTTGAAATCTGGAGAACTGAGTGTTCAAGACAAGTTAGGCAAGTCTATATCCGCTTTAAAACCCGTTTCTGATTATGATACGGAGTTGGAGGATATCCTAGATGGTTTAGAGAATATAATGTATCAATTAGAGGATGTTGATGCTAGTATGAGGTCCTACATAGATAAAAATGAATACGATCCACATACTTTAGAAGAAATTCAGTTGAGGATGGACTTTATAAATTCTATGAAAAGGAAGTATGGGGATAGAATAGAAGACATACTAGAATATAAGCTAGAGATGAAAAAAAGACTCTACAATATAGAAAATAGGGAAGAACGTAAGCAGGCTTTATTGAAGGAAAAGGAAAAAATAGAGGCTGATTTAGATAAAATAGGAGGAGACCTGACTAGTTCCAGAAAGTTGGTTGCCAAACTCCTTGAAGAGGACTTGTTAAAAGAATTAGAGTCTCTTAATATGAAAAATACAAAATTTAAGGTAATATTTAACAAAGTAGGTTACACTAGTAGTGGACGTGATGACGTTGAATTTTATGTTTCATTTAATTTAGGAGAAAACCTAAATCCGCTTAGCAAGGTAGCGTCTGGAGGCGAAATGTCACGTTTTATGTTGTCATTCAAGAAAATTTTATCTGATGTAGATAAGATAGAAACTATGATTTTTGATGAAATAGATACTGGTATAAGTGGTAGAGCTGCCCAGGTTGTAGGTGAGAAGTTGGCCCAAATGGCTAAGCATAAGCAGCTAATATGTATAACTCATCTACCTCAGATAGCTGCCTTTGCAGACAATCATTACTATATAGAAAAGAATGTAGAAAATGATAGGACGTACACCAGTATAAGTGATCTTAGCTATCACGATAGAGAAAAGGAAATTGCTAGGTTGATTTCCGGTAAAGTTATAACAGAAAAAACCTTAGAACATTCTCATGAAATGATTGAGTTGGCTAAGAAGACAAAGGCATAGGAGGTAATCATGCGGGTAGAAGGTAAGTTGAAAAAGGACAAGAAAACTAAAAAGCTCGCTAAGCGAATTAATGCAGGTGAAATAGCCCTAATAAACCATGTCGATTTGGATGAGGTGGCTGCCAAGTCTTTGGTTGAAGCAAAGATAAAATTGGTAATAAACGCCGCGGAGTCCATAAGTGGTAGATATCCGAATGTTGGTCCATCGATACTGATGAAGGAGCATATATTAATAATAGACAATATTGGTATAGAGGCCTTTGATGAACTAAATGAAGATGATGAAATAGTCATTGAAGATGGGATTATATATAGGCAGGATAAGAAAATAGGATCTGGGCAGGTGATGGATGCAAGTCTTGTTTTAGAAAAGACAAGACAGGCCTATGAAAACCTAGAAGTTGAGTTGGATAGGTTCATAGACAATACAATTGAGTATGCAAAAAGAGAAAAAGGTTTGATATTAGGTGATGTAAAAATACCACCTATGAAAACTGATTATAATGACAAGCATGTCCTAGTAGTGGTTAGGGGTCACAATTATAAGGATGACCTAGAGGCCATGATATCCTACATTGAAGAAGTCAAGCCAATACTGGTAGGTGTGGACGGCGGTGCAGATGCAATTCTTGAGTTTGGATATAAGCCTGATGTAGTTGTTGGTGACATGGATAGTGTTACAGATGAAGCACTGAGGGCTGCCAAAGAAATAGTAGTCCATGCCTATACTGACGGCAGGGCGCCAGGCTTAAAGAGAGTAGAAGATTTGGGGCTAGAAGCCGTAGTATTTCCATCTCCTGGTACTAGTGAGGATATAGCCATGTTGGCAGCTTATGAATATAATGCCAAGTTAATAGTAGCTCTTGGAACCCATTCTAATATGATAGACTTTTTGGAAAAGGGTAGAAAGGGTATGGCTTCTACATTTTTGGTTAGACTCAAGATAGGGTCTAGATTGATAGATGCCAGGGGTGTAAGCATGCTTTATAAGAGCCGTTTGAAGTTAAAGTATATATTTGCCTTGATAGCAACAGCATTATTCCCTGTAGTTATAGTGGCTAGCCAGTCTCCAAAGGTTCAAACTCTTATGCAATTACTGAGTATAAAAATAAAATTATTGTTACAGATATAATGTAGATGTGGAGGAATAAATTATGCATATAAATTTTAAATATTTTATTGTGTCTATAGGGGCTATATTCTTGGCCTTAGGAGTTGGAATATTGATAGGTACAAGTATGGGGTCCAGCGTGGATATTCAAGAGAAAAATGCAGCTATTGTAACAGATATAGATAAGCAGTTTAAGATCTTAAAAGAAAAAGATGACAAGCTTAGTCAAGAAAATAAAAACTTGCTTGCAAAGCTAGATAATGTTAGAGACTTTATATCTGACAAAGAAGATATCTTAACTGGACAAAAATTGTCAGGCAAAAAGCTTGCCATAGTATCTTTCAATGAAAAAGCTAATATGGATAGTGTAAAAAATGCACTTACTAGTTCAGGAGCAAGTATAGATTTAGAGGTACAAATAAGAGATGAAGCTATGAATCCTGCCAACATAGACAAGCTTAATAGCAAGTTAAGTCAGAAATTCACTAAAAAAGAAGAAGTGGTAAGTTTTATAGCATCTTCAATAAAAAATGCCTCTAATATGAATACTTTGAATAGCCTAGCAGAACTTGGCTTGATAAAGATAGGCTCATATACAGGTACATTTGCCAATATAAATTCAATTATTGTATATAATGGAACAAATGCAAGTGAAAAAAATAAATTTTCCGGCCTAATCAAGCCTATAATAGAGCAACTAAAGGAAGATAAATATATGTTGGCCCTTGCATCCAAGGGAGAAGGTTCAGGTTTAAAAGATTTTTCTAAGATGAAGATATCAACTATAGACAATATAGATGAGGCTGCTGGTAGGGTATCAATGATTGAACTACTAGCTAGTTCAAATATTATTGGAAACTTTGGTAGTAGCCTGGAAGGTGACAAGTTATTGCCAGTAGGAAAATAGGAGGTATATATGTTTACGAGTGTAATAATACCAGCCTATAATGAGGAGTCTAGGATAAAGGATACTCTAGATGGTATTAAAGATATAGAAATAATAGATCAGATTGTGGTTGTAGATGATGGTTCTAGTGATGGTACAGCCAAGGTTATAGAAAATTATAAGTCTAATAAGTTGGTATATGCCATACAAAATCCCAACCAAGGAAAGGGTCATGCCCTGGAGAAGGGTTTAGAACTCGCTAGTAAGGATGCAGATATTATAGTATTTTTAGATGCAGATGTAGGAGTGACATCATCTGAAATAGCCAAGGTTATCAAGCCAGTATTAGAAGGCCAATGCGATGTCTCTATAGCAAGATTCAAGCCGGCTAGCAAGAAAGGTGGCATGGGCTTTGTAAAGAGGTTGGCCAAGGATTCTGTCTATGAGATGACAGGGGTTGAATTAAATGCTACCATATCAGGACAGAGGGCCTTTAGGAGAGAAGTCATATCACGATTTGACCATATGCCAGAGGGATATGGAGTAGAAGTCGGCATGACAATAGATATATTAAAGTGGGGTTATACAATCAAGGAAGTAATGGTTGATATGACCCACAATGAGACAGGCAGAGATTTAAGTGGTTTTATTCATAGGGGTAAGCAGTATTTACACATTAAAAAAATCGTGAAGCAGAAAAAACGTGAGTGGAGGTAGCCATGTATACATATTTGATGACGATAATGTTATTCTGTGTGGGTGTAGTAGTTACTTTGATTTCTATACCTATGATAAGTAAAATGCTAGATAGAAGTGGTATGATAAGACAAAATTATAGGGGAGATATGATACCAGTAGGTTTGGGTATTGCTTTTATACCTGCCCTTGTGATTAATTCTCTTATACTGATATATTCTAATATTGTTCCAGATAAGATATTGTTGGTTTATATGCTTTTGTTTGCTTCTATAGCTATGTCATTTGCAGGAATTATTGATGACAGCCTAGGAAATAGAGATGTAACTGGTTTAGTAGGTCATTTCAAGGCACTGTATAGGGGCAAATTGACAACGGGTGCATTTAAGGCCCTTTTAGGAGGCTTTGTTGGGTTGACAATTGCTGTCACTATTAGTAAATCTATACCTAATATAATAGTTGCAACCTTGTTAGTGGCCTTGTCAACAAATATGATGAATTTATTTGACTTAAGACCAGGTAGGGCAATAAAAGTCTACATTATTTTATCCATAATAATATTTATCGCAAGTTCAAAATTTGAAAGAGAAGTAATGATGTTGATAGTACCAGCAGTGCTTGCATATTTCTACTTTGATTTAAAGGCCTTGACTATGATGGGTGATACTGGATCAAATGTTTTAGGTGTTTCATTAGGTGTCTTTATAGTGTCTTACTTTAATCTGCCAGTTCAAATAGTTTGTCTGATACTTTTGGTATTGATTCACGCATTAACAGAAAAGTTTTCTCTAACTAAGATTATCGAACAAAACAAGATTTTAAATTACATAGATAGGTTGGGAAGGGGTTTGTAAATGATTAGTAAAAGATTAGCCAAGGTTGTTGAAATTATAAGCCAGAATGACCTAATAGAGGATATAAGAGTCGATATAAAAGGTAGTATAGAAAAAGCCTACAACTATGTACAATTGACTGGACCAGTGGCTATAGGAGATGAGGTAATAGTAAATACTACCGCAGTAGAGTTGAGCCTTGGTACAGGGGGGTTTCATTTTGTGATATCTAATTTTAATCAACCTGAATCAAAGTTCACACAAGGCGGTCATATTATGAAACTGAGATATACTCCTTTTCAGATAAAGGTTGATTCTGTTGAGGAACAGGGCAGTCCATATCACGATATCTTTAATGATTTTGTCTGCTTGGACGGTATGCCGGTAGCTGTCGGAGCCCTACATAGTATAGTTCCAGTATTTGCAGCTACATTCAAGAGGATGTGCCCAGATAAGAGGCTGGTATATATAATGTCGGATGGTGCAGCCCTTCCTATGGCCTTTAGCAAGAATGTTGATAATTTGAAGAAGATGGGACTAATAGATAACACAATAACATATGGCAATGCTTTTGGCGGTGATTATGAGTGTATAAATATTTATACTTCCCTGATAACTGCCAAGGAAATATGTAAGGCTGACTGTGTCTTGGTAGCCATGGGACCGGGTATAGCCGGTACAGGTACCAAGTATGGCTTTAGTGGTATTGATCAGGCAGTAATTATAGATGCGGTTGAAAAGTTGAATGGTAGGTCATACATTATACCTAGGATTAGTTTTGCTGATAAGAGATCTAGACATAAGGGTATATCACATCATACTCTTACCATATTGAGTGAAATAACTAATAAGGCCACAAATTTAGTCATTAATTCCTTGTATGAGCCTAATAAATTAAGTATAATAAAAGAGCAAATCCTATTAAATAGTGTTGCTGAAAAACATAGGGTCGACTTTGAAAAGTACGACAAAACGAAAGCAGACCTAGAACATTATGGTTTGAAGGTTAAGAGTATGGGTAGGTCTTATGATGAGGATGAGGAATTCTTTGTTGCAGCATCTACGGTTGCATATAGGATATCTAAGCTTTTTTAGTTGGAGCTTCGGTGAAAATTTCTAGTATTTAATATATATTAAGATTGGTAAAATATAGTTTGAATAGGAGGGTACTATGGCTGATTTGTATGATAATGTGTTAAATAGTGTAAAATACATTAAAAAGAGTTATATGGGTGATATAGATATAGCCCTAATATTGGGGTCAGGTCTATCATATTTGGTAGAACAATTTGAAAACAAGATTGAACTAGCCTATAAGGATATACCAAATTTTCATACATCTCAAGTAGAGGGTCACGAAAATACTTTGGTAATAGGTGATTTTTGCGGTAAAAAGGTATTGGCCATGAAGGGGAGGTTTCACTACTATGAGGGCTATAGTCAATCAGATATTACTTATCCGATAAGAGTTTTTAAAGGGCTAGGAATCGACAAAATATTAGTAACTAATGCTGCTGGCGGATGTAATGAGGACTTCAAGCCAGGAGATTTGATGCTTATAAGGGACCATATTAATTTTAGCGGGTCTAATCCTTTGATTGGTCCAAATGACGATAGGTTGGGGACTAGGTTTCCGGATATGACCAAGGCCTATGATCCACAAGGTCTTGAGTTGATGAAAAAGTGCACAGGCGAATTGGGGTTCGATGTCCAAGAGGGAGTTTATATGTTTTTCTCAGGTCCTAGCTATGAAACGCCTGCAGAGGTAAGATTAGCGGGAATTTTGGGGGCTGATGCTGTAGGAATGTCAACAGTACCAGAAGTAATTGTGGCCAGGTATTGTGGTATGAAGGTATTTGGAATATCATGCATCACCAATATGGCGGCAGGTATCACGGGGGAAAATTTGAATCATGAGGAAGTGATAGATACTACAGATAGGGTAAAATCAAAATTCTCTTCCTTAGTTAAATTATTTATAGAGAAAGTTTAAGATGGAGGATTGGTATATTGAGTACAAATAATGCTAAGAATAAGCGAAATAAAAAAAATACGAAGAAAACTAAGCATAGGCCAAGAATTAGGATTTTTAGGTTGGTAATTTTGCTATTTATTTTGATAGGAATGCTTTCCTTGGGTGGCAACCTATATTATAAGTATGCCTCAAAGGCTGTAAATCCAAATGCAACCGCCAGCAAGATTGTAGATATACCTGCAGGTGCAAATGTAAAGCAGATTGCATCCATATTGAAAGAGCAGGATATGATTAAAAACAAGAGGGTATTCGTATCAAATGTAAAGGATACTGGCAAGGCAGAGCAGATAAAATCGGGTAAGTACAAATTATCTCAAAATATGTCGAATGACCAGATTATTGATAAATTACTAAGAGGAAAAATATACCAAGACGGGATTAAAGTTACAATACCAGAAGGTAGTATATCTACTGAAATAGTAAATATGCTAGTGAAGAAGAAACTTGGTGACAGAGAAAAATTTGTTAAACTATTTAGGTCACCTAGTCAGTTTTCTGACAAGTACAGTTTTTTAAAGGACAAGAGAATATCTACACTTGAAGGTTTCCTATATCCAGAAACTTACTATTTCAAGAAGGGTGTCAGCGAAAAAGATATTTTTGACAAGATGATTAGTGAGTTTGACAAAAAATACAAGCAGAATATAAGCGCTAACGTTGCTAAAAATAAGTACAATTTTTATGATACTATCATAATGGCATCTATAGTAGAAAAGGAGGCTGTAAAGGATGAGGATAGACCTATTATAGCTAGTGTATTCTACAATAGGTTGGCCAAGAATATGAGGCTTCAGTCTGATGCAGTACTCCAGTATGGTCTACCAGAGAGAAAAGGTAAGGTCCTATATGCAGATTTGAAGGTCAAGTCTCCATACAATTTGTATTTAAATGATGGACTACCACCAACACCTATAGCTAGTCCTGGTATAAAGTCAATGATAGCAGCGTCTAGACCTAGCAAGACAGATTATTTGTACTTTGTAACAAATGTCAACGGTGTAAATTCATATAGCAAGACTTTTGATGATCATAGTAAGAATGCTGATAAGTATCATAAAGAAAGAGATGCACAAGAAAAATCTGAACAGGACAAGAAAACTGAAACAGACAAGGGAACACAGGCTAGTTATAGCAATGACAAAAAAACAAAAACTAACTCGGAAACGGGTAAAACAAACTAGATTGTGACTGTATTGCAGGGAGGGTAAGCTTCCCTGCTTTTTAAAGGAGTGAATTAGGTGAGTAATATTGTTAATGACAAGGTGGAAAATTATATAAGAGAAACTTTAAGGCCCAGCCAAGGACTATTGAGAGAATTGGAAGTATATGCGGAGGAAAACTCTGTACCTATAATCCATAAGGAAGTTGCAGATCTATTAAGGGTTTTATTGAAGTTGAAAAAACCAAAGAAGATATTAGAGTTGGGATGTGCTATAGGATATTCATCTTTGCTTTTTGCCGATGTATTAGATGGGGATGTAGAAATAGTAACTACTGAAAGAAATCCAGTAATGTTGGAAAGGGCCCAAGAGAACATAAAGAAGGCCGACATGGAGGATAGGATAAAAATATTGGTTGGTAACGCAGAGGATACACTAAAGGATATTGAAGGAAACTTTGACATGATCTTCATAGATGCTGCCAAGGGGCATTACAAGCTGTTTTTTGATATGCTGATAGACAAACTAAACCACGGTGGTATAGTAGTGTCTGACAATATCCTATATAAGGGCATGATTGCCAGTGATGACTATGTAGTCAGAAGAAAGAAGACTATCGTTAAAAGGATGAGGACATATCTAGATTATATATGTGATTTAGAGGGTATAAGTACATCGTTGATACCTATAGGTGATGGATTGGCTATATCTTACAAGGAATAGGTATTTAAAATAATATTGATTATATAGTTATGGTCTACACAAATAGACCGTGTGTGTGAATACAAGCTAGTAAAAATAATGAAAAGGATGGTATAAATGGAAAGAGTAGAATTATTAGCTCCTGCAGGAGATTTAGAGAGATTAAAGATTGCTATAGAGTACGGTGCAGACGCCGTTTACCTGGGTGGCGAAAATTTTGGTATGAGGACAGCTGCAAAGAACTTCTCAAATGAAGATATAAGAGAAGGGGTAAAGTTTGCCCATGCTAGGGGTAAAAAGGTATTTGTAACAGTAAATATAATACCTCATAATGAAGATTTTGAAGGATTGGAAGAATACCTAATAGAATTGGAAAAGGCTGGTGTAGATGCACTTATAGCATCAGATCCAGGTGTGATATCGGTCATCAAGGCAACAGTGCCTAATATGGAAATCCACCTGAGTACCCAGGCCAATACTACAAACTACCATAGTGCAAACTTCTGGTACCAGCAGGGGGTAAAGAGGGTTGTTATAGCTAGGGAACTGTCATTTAAGGAAATAAGGGAGCTTAGAGACCATATACCAGCTGATATGGATGTAGAGGCCTTTATGCACGGGGCAATGTGTATATCATATTCAGGAAGGTGCCTGATCAGCAACTATATGACAGGCAGGGATGCAAATAGGGGTTCATGTGCCCAGTCATGTCGTTGGAAGTACAGTTTGGTGGAAGAGAAGAGACCGGGCGAATACTTCCCTGTATACGAGGACGAAAGGGGTACCTTCTTCTTTAATTCAAAGGACCTATGTATGATTGAATATATACCTGAGCTAATAGATTCGGGTATCACGAGCTTGAAGATTGAGGGTAGGATGAAGACTGCCTACTATGTGGCAACAGTTGTCAGAGCCTATAGGATGGCCATAGATGCCTACTACGAAAAGGGAGCTGACTGGAAGTTTGATCCAATGTGGCTAGATGAATTAAAGAAGGGTAGCCATAGACATTTTACTACAGGTTTTTACAATGACAAGCCTGGTCATGAGGAACAGAATTACGCATCTGCATCATATGTAAGAAATTTTGACTTTATAGGCATAGTTGTAGATGGACCTGATCAGGAAGGATATGTGACTGTAGAACAGAGGAACAAGATGGTGGTTGGAGACAAGATTGAGATAATCGGACCGTATACAAAGACTATTGAAACAGAAATTACTGAGATGTTTGATGAGGGTATGACACCTATTACAGAAGCTCCTCATCCAAGACAGTTGGTAAAGATGAGACTTCCAGAGAATGTTGGTGTCAACTTTATGCTTAGGAAGGCTATAGAAGAGAAATAGTTAGTATTTTACATAGTGCAATAGACTAATAAAAAAAATATATTTAGTGGTATAGGAAAAGATATTTTCAAAGATTTTGAAAGTATCTTTTTATTTTTGCCTATAAATAAATAGAAAAGGTATTTTTGGAAATGATATTTTGACTTAATAGTAGGAAGAGGCAGGAGAGTATAAAAAATGAAGTGGCAGAGATTAGTTTTTAAAGATAAAAGCAGAATGATGAGGATTCGTATAAGTCCCCGATACCAAAGGGATACTTCATGTGAAAATCATAGATATGATGCCTACCTAGCCACAGAATTTGTATTTACACTTATAATTTTTTCTGTTGCCCTCTATGTGTTTTCATTTTTTATAATGAATGTGGCTGGCCTTGAAAATAAATTATCTGAAAGAGATAGGATAGACTATATTATGCAAATGGCTATGGTTGATGAAAGGTCTTATGTGAAAAATTACAAGGGGGATATAGCTAACTTTGATTTAGAATCGTCAAAAAAAATAGAGGGGGGACATTTATTGGTTAAGAGAAATTTTATAGATAAAAAATTTGGTTGGGTAGAATCGGAAATTAGGGTGGTTGGAAAGCCCCTTGAAAAGTCTATTAAAATACATACAATTATAGGGGTTGATTAGCTTGAGATATAGGACTAGTTTAGGTAAAAAAAGTACTGAAATAAGGGGAATAAGAAGAGGGGCATTATCTGTAAATGTAATACTCGTATTTATGTTTTTAGTATCTCTGGTACTATTTTCTATGCCCTTGTATAGACAGCTTGCCTACTTTAATAGGGACTATGATAGCTTATACAGACATGACTATGATTTAGCGTCAATAGAGAGGGCCTTTATGGTCAATGCCTATTATGCTATAGAAGAAGCCTATGATAAGAGCAAGGATTCTCAGGAGTTTGATAAGTTGGTATCTAGAGAAAATACAGACTTCTATAGGGACTTGATAGGACAAAAATACGTCAAATCACCGCATACATTGTATGAATTGATAACCGGGGATGGTGGTTATTATGAAATAGTAAAAAAAGAAGGATATGTTGAGTTTTATGTAAACTATTATTATGAATACAAGAGCATAGATAGGTGGAAGAGAAAAAAATACAGACTATATTCTCCTTTTAAAAGGTTGGAAATAGACAAATCAAACAAAGAAAAATTGGAAGTAAAAGATATTAAAAGTCTATTTATAGAGCTTGCCTAGGCCTGATTATTTTATGAGTGTGTGTTTGTGGGGGTAGTAATGAAAAAGTATAAGGGATTCACTTGTGTAGAGTTGGTAGTTGCTATATCTATTTTGGCGGTTGTAATGTCTTTGTCTATAGTAAAATTAAATAGCTATGGTTTGACCTTTGATGCTACGGTAGTCAAACTGAAAACAGATATTAGGAGAATAATTGCCAAGGCAGAAGATGACTACCACTCTTATAGTATTAGCTTTTATAAGGGATATTATACTATAGGTAGGGACAATAAAAGACTGTCCAAAATAGTCTTAGATGAACATACCTACGTGCTAGGGTCTGGCAAACTGGAATTTAGGGGTATAAAAAGAATGGGTGCACCAGGCAGAGGGGGAAGTATATATGTATTTAATGATATAACAAAGAAACTAGAGAGAATAACCTATATGCCTGCTAGTGGCAGGGTCACATCCTATGAGGATAACTACTATACAAAAAAAGATATAATAGATGGTAAGATTTCACGTTTGAGGTAGTATTTTTTATGTAAAATATATAAGTGCAGCTACTGGTGTTGATATTTATTGAAAATTTTAAGAATAGGTCTGGAGGAAGACAATGTTTTTGAGGTCGAGATTGGTATATTCTGGCAATGGGTCTGAGTTAAAGACAAGTAGAGCATATATAATGGTTGAAGTGATGGTTTATTTAATGATAGCGAGTTTGTTACTAGTGTCAATACTTGTAGTTTTTAAGTCGTCCTTAAATATAAAGGCCAGTATAATTAACAAAATAGAGATGAGGGAAATTGCATCTGTAGTTGAGGATAGAATAAGATATGAAATCAACAATAGTATAGGTATTACCCGTATATGGGGTGCAAGTGACAATAATATAGATTATAAAAATATAAGGAAAATGGAGTATAGGGCTTATGGAAAGTTGCAAAAGGAAGTTGCATATACTAAATATATATCTGTAGAAGGAGGGAATATTTACGTTTGCTATAGCGATAATAAAGGAAAATATCAGATAGGTAGGCATATCGAAGGTATGAATATAAGTGAAAAAGAAGATTATGTAAAATTTAATATACGTTTTAAAATAGATAAAAATAGTTACACAAAAGACTTTATTGTACTTAAAAAAATATGAAAATAAAATAATTTATCAACTCTATTGACAGTATAGACAAATGAATATACAATAAAAATATAAGTTGTTTCTATTCCAAATATAAACAGCAAATAATAATTTATACGGAGGTAAGTATGAAGATTAAAGAGAGTGGTTTACTTAAAAAGGGACTAACAAGTATTTTAGCGGCAACTTTTATAGCTGTTGCTGCAACAATGCCATCTTCTGCACTATGGAAAAATTATAGGCCTTATGGTGGCTTTGATGGAGGTTGGAAAAGATTTTATGGGGTTAATAGGATTAAGACTTCAGAATACACTGCAAACTCACTTAATCCACATAAAAATGCGTCAGATGTATATCAATTGACTGAAGACAAGGCTGTACCAACTGTGTTGATTAATCAAAATAGTTTTCAGGATGGATTAAGTGCTTATAACCTATGTAGGGCATTTAATGCAAGATTATTATTAACAAAAGCTGATTATGCTAATATAGGATTAATTAAGAATTATTATAAGAGTAAAACAATTTATATACTAGGTAGTGAAAAGGAGATATATGCTTCTACTGAAAAGTATATAAAGAAATATATACCAAAAGCCAAGGTAATTAGAATAGGTAATGCAAGTGCTTATGACAGGAACCTTGCTACTATAAAGATGGCAGGATTTACCAATCTTGCAGTTGCTGATGGTAGAAAATTCCCGGATGCTTTGACAGCTTCAGGCTTGTGTCACAACAAGAATTTGGGCTTGATGTTGGTAGATGGGTCTAAGTCTTACAAGCTACCAGCTGGAACTAGTGTAACTTATACTATAGGTGGTAGTGATTCAGTTGCCCAGGAAGGTGGAACTAGGATAGCCGGTGTAGATAGGTATGAAACAGCTAAGGAAGTAGCTAGAGTTGCTGAGGGTTATTATAATATATTATTTGTAGATGGTAGAAAGTTCCCTGATTCAATCAGTGCGATTAACTTAGTTAAACCTAGAAATTGTATTGTAATGCCTATATCAGATACTAGGGATAATAGCGATATGAAGGAATTCTTGTCTCTATTACCGGAATCACTTGATGAGCCTGGTCAGTGGGATATAGAGAAGTCTGGTTATGCAATAGTAATAGGTGGTCACAACTCACTTAAGGATGAGACTATAATCAAGATGCTATACCCATCAAAGGGCTTGAGCTAGAAATTTATTACATTAAGATTAAATAATAGTTATATTGGTTCTTTGTCAACTAGCGTTGATGAATAAAAGTTACCATCAACGCTATATATTATAGAACCGTTATATTTGACTAGGACAAAAGGGATTAATCAACAGATTAATCCCTTTTATATGTATGACGGGCATGCCGTCAGTCTGTGGTGAAAGTCCACGTAGGGCGTAGT
>OHAD01001255.1_pt1 | contig 24926 bp, 29 predicted proteins | sample 1577011 | NCBI WGS metagenome assembly OHAD01 (sample SAMEA3541510, study PRJEB24748) | human gut metagenome | biome: human gut; feature: human-associated habitat; material: faeces | place: China | collected 2012 | reverse complement strand
AACAATCTATGAGGATAGTTTGGAGGATTACTTTAATTCGATTATAGCAGGAGGTGAGAAAAATGACTAATCTGCTGCGGTCCCAGATTTACAAATTATTTCACAATACGATATTTTGGGCGGGGGCCGGCTTAACTATTTGCTCGGTACTGTTTTATGCTGTATTTGAGAGCATGAAAGCCGAAACAGTTGCTAACGGAATGCCCCTATTTCAGTATTATAGTATCCTTTTCCAGAATTACAGCACAGGGCTTCCCGTTTTGATTTTCTGTGTGGTATTTGCTTCGGATGATTTTATGAGTGGTGCAGTTCATTACTATATTTCAAAAGGAATTTCGAGAACTCAATACTATTTGTCCAAAATGACAACCTGTGCATTTGCTGCCACTCTATATGTCGTAATTGCGGGCGTAAGCGGAACTATAATCAGTCAAATACTATGGCATAATCTTGATGGCTTACTTCAAATAAATACATTACAGTTGTTATTTTTCTTCTTTAGCCAAATCATACTCCATGCCTCTTATGCGAGCTTTCTGGTGTTTACCTGTTTTTTATTTAGGAGCAGCGTAATTTCCAGTGTAGTCAATATGTTTTTACTGATTTTTGGGTTTTACATTGTTCATCGTATTGAAGATGCAATCTGGAACAGTTATGTGATTTCGATGTATTGGCCGGTAGCAATGTTCCAAAGAGTGCAAGTAATGACGGTGGCTGAATGGTTTTCTGTTGTCGCAGCTATTTTTGTAATATACGGAGTGCTGTTGACTTGTATTGGAATTATCATTATGAAAAAACGAGATATAAAATAAGCAATCTGCTGGAAGATGGTAAAGAAGCATCTGAAAAACATTTTTGAATCTGGAGAACTGAACGAGGATTCAGTTGTTTCCAAAATGGAAACAACTGCGGCGGACGGGAAACGGTATCAGACCAACTATTACAATCTGGATGCCATTATCGCTGTGGGGTATCGTGTGAACTCCAAAAAGGCGACCATGTTCCGCATTTGGGCAAACAGAGTGTTGAAAGAGTTCATCATCAAAGGTTATGTGATGGATGATGCACGGCTGCGGGAGCCGGAGAACTTTTTCGGCAAGGATTATTTCGAGGAACAGCTGGAGCGTATCCGGGACATCCGGGCCAGCGAGAGAAGATTTTACCAGAAAATCACGGACATCTATTCCCAGTGCAGCGCCGACTACGATGTGGAAAGCCCTATCACAAAGGAGTTTTTCGCCACGGTGCAGAACAAGCTCCACTATGCGGTCACCCACCATACCGCTGCCGAGATCGTATATGGCCGTGCCGACAGCACCAAGCCCAACATGGGGCTGACCACATGGAAAAACGCCCCCAAAGGCCGCATCCGTAAATCGGATGTCACCGTTGCCAAAAACTATCTGAACGAAACGGAAATGCGAAACCTGAACGAGATCGTCACCATGTATCTGGACTATGCGGAGCGGCAGGCCCGCCGGGGAAATGTCATGTATATGGCCGATTGGGTCAAACGGCTTGACGCATTTTTACAGTTCAACGAGGAAGATATTCTGCATGATAAGGGCAAGGTGACTGCCGCCATTGCCAAAGCCTTTGCCGAAAAAGAGTTTGAAAAGTTCCGGGTTTTGCAGGACAGAACCTATCAGAGCGACTTTGACAGGCTGGTTGCGGAAACTTCGGATGATCTGACAGAATAACCATATATACAGAAAGCCCACGCCACCGGTTCTCTTTCCGGCTGCGTGGGCTTTTTCGGCCATCGCTTATTTCTTGTTTTGCAGCTGTTCATAGGCTTCCTGATGGACGATCAGCCCTGCCGAAAAGCCATACTTGAAATGGCTCTCACTTTCCTCGCATTGGGCGATAGCGTTCTGCGCCCGGAGTTCCTCCACCAGCGCATAGTCCTCTTTGCTGAGCCGCTGGGATAACTGCTCCATCAACGCTGCACAGGTTTGGATCGCCTTGTGGTATTCCGGGGACGTGGGTACGACTGTTTCACAGGGATAAAACTCTCCATTATACATGGCTTCTAAAATCATGGTGTTCCCTCCCTCAACAGTAGACCAGCTCAGCCAGGACAATTTCCTCGGCTCTGTTGTGGATGGAGTTCATGGAGCGCACCCATGCCATCTGGTCGGCAGCTTTCAGGGCTTCTGTGACGCCCTCTTGCTGCATCATGGATTTTTCAATGATTTCCAGCCGCTCCCGGCAGGCGATGTCGATTTCCTCCAAGTGGGGAAGCAGCTTTTCAGTGACAATGAGATCGGTATACAGAATGGGCCGATGTTCTTTTAAGTAGGCACGGCGCATCCGGCCATATTTCCCGATATGGTACTCTTTGGTGTCCGATAACACAAGGTTGGGAATGAGATAGTCGCCGCATTTGGTGTAAGTCAGTTCCATACAAGGCTCCTTTCGTGGGAATGTGGTTGACAGTTACGGTAGGTTTGAGGGCATCCCTCCTTTATCATAACTGTCTTTTCATTCGCCACAAATGAGCCGCCAGTCATGATGTAATGTTTTTTGGTGTAATCCACCCTCTATACATTACATCATGATGGCTTATGGAGTTGCTCTCGCCCTGTAGCTCATCATCACGGCTCAAACGCTCATACAGAGGGGTGATTTTTTCGTTTCTCATGGCTGTACCTCCTGAAATGAAAATGCTCTAAGTGCCTGCTTCACTAACCATGACAAAAACCATGATTAAGAAGTCACTTAGAGCATACATCTCCCGCGGCCTGCTTGAAGATGTGGTACTCCCGTACCGCGATGTGGTCCGGGTGCTCCTTCTCCAGCTTGGCGAACAGAATATCCACGGGCGACTGAAATTCCTCGTCGTCCTCTCTGGCCTCCGATGCGTTGATGAGTTCCAGCAGCGTGAGGAAGTTCTTTTCCTCCGGCTCCGCCTCGTACCAGATGTACCCAATCAGTGCGCAGTACAAAAGGCGCTCGGCCTTCACCCAAAAATCTTCCGAGGATTTTTCCCCGTCGCCTTTGGTGTTGGCAATGATGACATTGACCAATTTGAGGATGTCTTTCTCCGACCGGATATAGGCAAAGGGGTTGTATTTCATGCTCTTTTTGAAGTTGATGGTGTTGAGGACCTTGATGCGGTACGGTTCATAGATGACCTTCCCGCGGGCATCCCGCATGGGCTTTCCGTTCTCGTCCAGCTTGGGGGCGCCCCGCCGCAGCATGGTTCCCACCTCCGACAAAAGCTGTCCTTTGGGATCGGTGACGACATAGCTGCTGTGCATCTGCATGAGGGAGGGTTTGACGAAGAATCGGGTCTTGCCGCTGCCGCTGCCGCCGATGACCAGAATGTTTTTGTTCCGGGCGTACTTGGGATTTTTCGGGCGGCTGGACATGGTGAGCTTTTCCGTCTGGGTCAGAGGGATGTTCCAGTCAGGGACCGGATCGACATAGGGGGCAATATCGGCCGCCGTGCCCCATCGTGCGCTGCCGTACTCGATGCCCTTGCGGTATTTGCGGGCGTTTTTCCCTTTGGCGTACACCAACAGCCGGACGATGACCGCTCCGGCGATACCCACCAGCAGATCCAGCGGATGCAGGCTTGGTGCCACATAAGAAAACGCCTCCGTAAAGCCCTGGCTCAAATACAGGAACTTTTCAGAGGCGTCAAGGCCGGGCGCAAGGCGCACCGCCTGACAGAGCTTATCAAAGAGATACACGAACAGCAGATACGGGAGGTTGAGGATGAGGGCTTTTTTCCAGTCAACCGTCATAATTCCACACCCCGGTCTTTGGTCTTGACCTTCTCCCGCTGGCGGTGCTGGGCTTTGGCCTGTTGCTTCGCCTGATCCAGCTCCTTGCGGATGGAGGGCTTTTTCTCTTTCTCCAGATTCTTTGCGGAGAACTCCCGGAAGGCCGCCGTGATAACGTCGGCATCCCGGCCCTTGAAGAACACCAGATAGCGGGGTATCTCTCCGCTGGTGTCCTTTTTCAGCGCAAAGTCAATGCCGTACTTCTTGGCGGTGGCGGAAAAGGCCCGGATGTTCTGGTCGGTGATCTCGATGTTGGAAACGCCGGTGTTGTGCTTCATCAGCTGCCGGAGGGTCTGCTTTCCGTGGTGCAGCTTCGTCTTGTGGCCGGTCACTCCTTTCTGCATCTCGTCCAGCACCTTTTTCATGGCCTGTTGCAGCATCCCGGCGGAGAGCTTGGTGGCCTCCACGCAGAGGGCAACGGTGCGCTGGGTGACTTCTTCCTGCATAAGTCATCATCTCCTTTTCGTCGTCGTTGGCTTCGTATCATTCGTTTCTGCCTGAAGGCGAAAAGCTCATTCACTCCGCAACTTCTCCTCTCCCCACAAAACTCCGTTTTGCGGGGGCCCCTATTTGCCGTACAGGTCGTGGTTCACCAGGGACGCATAGTAGCTGTCGATGGTGGCCGGGGCGTTATACAGGGCAGCCAGCAGATATTTCTTGATGTTGCGGACATAGGTGGTGTTCTCCCGCATACGGTCCAACACATACTCGATGTGGGAGCTGTTCAGCTTCAGGAACCGGGATTTGACCACCTCCGCCGGATAGTCGTCTCCGGCAATGCGGATCGTCTCCCTGCGGGAACAGACGGTATCCACCATGAGCTCCACCAACTCATTCAGCATATCCCGATCCAGCCGGTCATCCCGGCATAGATAGTCATACTCGATATTCTCCAAAATCAGTTCCCGATAGCTCTCTCGCTCCCGCATCCAGTCCCGTCCAGCCCTGTTGCCCCCTGCGGGGGTTTGGGGGCTTGATTGGATAGGATTTGATCCTTCCGTACTTGATGAATCAGTATTTTGTTCTTCAGGATTTCTTTTCTCTTTATTTAATTGCGGCCGGTTTTCCAGACATGGGTTATCCATATCCGGGTTTTCCGTATCTGGACAAGCCGTATCCGGCTCGTCCTCACACGGCTGGCCCGTGTCCGGGGGATGGGGTGTCTCGTAGATGACATACTCCACATCCACGATCTTGCCTTTGCTATCCCGGAGCCGGTTGCGGACTATGTACCCGGCCCGTTCCAACTCCTTCAGGGCGGAACCTATGCTGTCCGTGCCCTCCTTGCAGATTTTGGCCAGGCCCCTGGTGGTGTAGTTCCAGTCCTCCGGCAAGGACAGCATCATGGAGAGCAGCCCTTTGGATTTCAGGGACAGCCCCGCGTTGCGCAGGTGGTGGTTGGACATCACCGTGTAGTCGCGGGTTTTCTCAATGCGAAAGACCGCCATGATATCACCTCCTTTCGGCGGTTCGGAAAAGTGTTCATTTGGGGGAAAAAGACGGCCTCTACGCCGCCCAGATACCCCAGAGGGGAAAACCTATGGGTGGTGGTCTTTTGACCGACTGTGAATGAAAAAGCATGGGATTTTCGACTTCTTTCCATTCCATTTTCATAATATGCATTGAAAATCAAACGAGAGATGTAATCGTGCAAAAACACCATAGGATTACTCCTATGGTGTTCTGGAAGGTAATGGAAAAAGAGATGGTTGTTAGATTTCGGGAAATGTGGTACGATAAATAATAATTTGAAATTTATATGGCCAAAAGTTTATCTTGAGGTGATTGCTATGAAAGTGGTTAATTTTACTCAAATTAAAGATGAATTAATTAATAATATGCGCAGAAAAATGCTAATTCCAGTGATTGGATCCGGGTTTACTAGAGGGTGTGATGCTTACAAAGGTAAAGTTCCATCAGGGAAAGATTATAGTGAATATATGATAAGCAAAATTGTTGCACAATTATCCCCGACACAAGCAGAAATTGATTCGCTTAAAAAGGATTCGTTTTCTAACATTTCGGATATATATCATCGCGCTGTCCCTATTTCTGCCCAAAAAGAATATTTAAAATTTAACTTTACCAAAGTAAAACTAGAAGATGTTAAGCGAAAATTTTTAGGACCTTTTTGGCCGTATATCTACACGCTTAATATCGATGATGGAATAGAGTTTAACAGTTGTTATCAGCATATTGTTTATTCCAATCGACCCATTGAGAAGGGAATTTTTGATGATTTTTCTTGTGTAATTAAGTTGCACGGTGATGTGGCAGAAATGCTTACATATGAAGACGCTAAAAGTGAAGTTTTTACACAGAAACAATATGTAGATAGTTTAAAGAGTAATGGAGCGTTGCTAAAAAAATTACATCATGATAGCATATATCAAAATTTAATTTTTATTGGCTGTAGCTTAGATGATGAAATTGATTTACTAGCTTATTCGCCAGGAAACGAGATTGGTAAAGCAAAATATTTTTGCACGGTTAAAGAGCCTAGCGCACTAGAGCAATTTAAGTATGAGAAATATGGAATAACTCACTGCATTGTTTTCAACTCATACAATAAAATATATGAATGCCTATATGAAGTAGGGCAAGAGGCTGAAAAAATAAGTGTCAATGATTTAGATGAATACAAACATTTCTCAATTACGCAATTAGCTGATGACTACGAGAGTAATAAACCGTATCTGTTTTTTGGAAAAAGTTTAATAAACAAAGATCACACGATTTCAATTCCTTATTTCTTTATCTCAAGAAAAGTTACAGCTTCTATTTTTGATAATCTTTCAACTCGCCCACTTCAATTTGTTGTTGGTTCTGGGTGTAGTGGAAAATCCTATGTCCTTGTTGATATTGCATGCCGAATAAAGAACAGGGACGTTTTCTTCTTTGAAACAAAAGACCGACTGACAGATCAAGCATTTCAAGGTTTAACTTACAAAAAAAACTGTGTAATTCTTGCGGATGACACCTCTCTTTCGGACGATCAGATTGAATATTTTGTTTCCCATATCTCTTTCTTAAAAGCAAATGATGTAAATGTTGTTATCGCAGTCGACAAACATAATAGAGCAGTCAATGGAATCTTAAAACTACACGAGGTACAGGGGGACATTAAATCTGGTGATATTCCTCAAATTCCCATAGGTAACAAGTTAAGCAATCAAGAATGGCGACAAATTTCACCACTACTTACAGCGGTCAGCGCAGGAGTATTTAAAGAAACTGATACTATTGTTGATAATATTATTAATTTGAGCAAAGAACTTTCCGAAAAGAACAAGTACTATAATATCGTACCACGCTTTAACTCTGTTCCAGAACTAGCCGCGCTTATAGCTTTGGCGATTGAAAGAAAGATATACTCAGCAAGGGCTACGCAGTTGGAGCTATACGATGAGTTGGCCATACAATGCAAAGCTACTGTCCCTCTAATAGATCAAGAGTCAACTTGGACTTTTGAAACTAGTTTTGATGATAATTCTTCCATAAAATATGTGGTCAATGCTGAATTCTGGCTATGCTATCAATTGGGAATATTTGCTCGTGAAGAGAAAAATTATAAAGCAATAGTAGAAGCTTACAAATACATAATTACAAGAATCTTATCTCTAGAAGGCGCACCGAACTTATTGCGTGGCGACAAAAGTAATTCTTACGGTGCATATATACTTTTTGATAACATTAATAAAATTTTCTATTCAAACAAAACTGGAGGAGAACATGGATTAGGTTTGATTAGAGAAATATACGAGGGACTAAACAAACTTCTTTCAGCAGATCCTAATTATATGCATCAACGAGCTAAATGCTATATTAAGTCGGCGTACTTCGAAAAAGAGCAGGCTAAAAAAGTGGAGTACCTTGACAAAGCATTTAGAGATGCTAATGTAGCATTTCAAGTATTTAATAGTCGTTATAATGAATACCATAACGAAAAAATTTTTATTTCGGCTTCGCATGTTTTATATACTAAGGCCCTTATTTTGAGTCATAAATGCTATGTGAACGGCTATGCAAGTGTGGATGATAACACAGTAGCTATCCATACGCTGCACGATGCATTGAGTTCTCCGTACAATACCTATGCGTTTGCCAAAAAAGACACTTTTAACTATCTTAATGTAGTTTCCAAAATAATTTGTGAAACTATAGCAAGAAAAACTCTTGTATCGCCAGATGCCTATCCTGATCTGGAGGATTTGTTCCGGATGATTTCTGATGAAGATAAATAATTACCCTAAAGCACGGTAAGCGCCATCGGTACAAATCCGATGGCGCTCTCACCACTTATTCCGTTTTGTCGTCCAACCCCTCCGCCTTCAGCCAATCCTCAAAGGATTTTCTGGAGATGCGGATCATGTTGCCGATGCGGATCGTCTTGAACAATCCGGAGTTAGCGAGTTTATAGGCCGAGGCGCGGCCGATACCGAGAATGGCTGCGATGTCATTCACGGTGTATGTTCTGCTTTGGGGCGTCCCTTTTTCGTTGGTGCTCATAAAATGATCCTCCCTGCTAATAGCATTTTGAAATGGCCCCTGAAAACTCTCTGTCACAAGGGGTTCCTGCTAATACCTTGCTAATACGACATTTGAAAAGCCGTTGCAAGGCAGCATATTTCAGGGGAATTTGTGCAAATTGACCTGCCTCCAGGCAGTACAATTTGCGAAGAAACAACACGGGAAGATATGATATGAACAATTTACGAAATGGTACGCCGTACTCCTAACGGCTTCGAACAATTTATGACCTAGCTACATAAGGCTTTTTGTTCTTTTAGGCACTTGCAGTACCGTATTGTATCATTTTCTATCAAAATATTCTTGGAATTGTTATAAAATCTATACAGGAAATTTCGGATAGTTCCTAACCTCATGCGTATTTTTATTAAGAATCGTTCGAATCCATTATTAGCTTTCTCACTTATAGAGGCAACGCAAATATAGCGGAAACTTATGAAGCAAACAGGAGAGCGTGGCGCTCATGCACCACGCTCTCCTGCTTATACTCTGTCATTATTCCATTCCGTGATAGCCATGCTTTTCTGCATGACCAAGCAGATAGAGGAACGCAAAGGCCGGGATACGGATTAGATCTTTTCCGCTCTTCGTATTGTGGACGCCAAAATCATCGGCGGTTTTGGTTACCACGATGGAAGCCGCGGCCTCTCCGCTTAACTCTACGATCGCGGAATCATCCGGGATAGGGGCGCCCTCCCGGTATTTCACTTCGATGAGGATGTTCCTGGAATTGGCGTATTCCACCACGACATCGACTTCTTTCCCCCGCTTGCCGCCGCGATAATATCCTACTGACGCAGCCTGCTGATAATAAAATGCAGCTACATGCTTATAAACCGCGGTTTCTACGACTTTTCCCATTTCCACCGGGTCACTCAGCATGGAATCGTCCATTAAAACCGCATTGCGGATCGCCGCATCAGCAATATAGATCTTGGGACTGGCTTTGAGAACTTTTTTCCCAGCCATATTGACCGGCCAGCTCTGGTAAATCAGGTTGGCGCTTTCCAAATAGTCAATATAATTTTCTACGGTAGGTCTGGAAACACCATTCAGTTCCTTCGCAATTGCTTCGATAGAGACGATCTCAGAAGAAACATTGCACAGATAAAGAAAGATTCGCTCTAACTCTGTCGCATTGCGGATCTTATAAAGGGAGGGCAGATCTCGCTTGAGTACTTTGTCTACCACATCTTCCCGCATAATCTGCTGGGCCAGAATGTCGTTATCAGCCAGAGCCAGTTCGGGGAACCCGCCCACTTGCAGATAGCGGTTAAAGTGATTCTGCACCTTGGAGAGCTGCAGCATGATCTGGGTGCGTTCCTGCTGGGTCTTATATACCAGCGGCGTGATTTTTAAATTGTCCGGCAGGTCGGGGCGATCCACATTCAGCAGTTCACAGTACTCATAGAAGGACAGCGTGGGAACTTGGATCGCCGACCATCGACCAGCGCCGCTCTCCTGGCTCCCTTTGATCAAAACCGGACTGGCCGAGCCGGTAGCCACCATTTTTGTGTCCGGCTGCATATCGTAGATCGTCTTCAGCCATTTGTCCCAATCCTGCGCATACTGGATCTCGTCAAAAAAGTAGTAGACATCCTGCTCCGGATAGATATTTTCGTGATAGCACTCCAGGATCTCATTCATGGCGCTCAGCTTCAGCATGGGATGGTCCATGGAGATAAAGACGATTTTCTGGGGCGGAACACCGCTTTGAAGCAGGGCCTCGATGATCTGGTACTGTATGGTGGTCTTTCCAACCCGTCTGGTCCCTGTTAAAACCACTGTGCGCCGGATGTCGGTCTGATTCAGGCGCTTCATGGCCTCGTAAAAGGCAAAGCGCTTATAAGTTTTGGACAGTTTGGGGTTTACGACTCCGGTTTTCCACCAGGGGTTGTAGGAGACCAGTACTTTCAGCAATCCTTCCTTGCTGATGATCGCCATGCAATCACCTCCTTCAGAAATATAGTAGCGCCAATTTTCATCTTTGTCAACAATTATTCAAAGTATAGTTTAAATAATTGTTGACTGGTATTGATAAATCCACCACTATTCTATCCAACTTAGAAGGTGCGCATACCTTGTCGTTACCACCGGTATCCCTTGTGCTGAGGCCCTTTGCTCTCTTGACTCTTTTCATGTTCCCGCTTGCCCAGAAGTTCGTCCTCTTTTGCGATTGTAGGGTCGTACCAATCCGCTTTTGCGCGAGCCCAAGACGCCCATGCAGAAAGATCCTGATCTGCATGGGCTTTTTCCATGGCAGAAACATAGGAACGGATTCTGCACGCAATTTCATAGTCGGATGCGCAGTTGACAAGGGCCAGCGTTCGATCCACTTCTTCATTATACCGTTGACGCCGCTCCTCCCGCTTTCTTTCCTGCTCCTGGCGCTGCCGCTCTGCCTCCTCCCGAGCCAAGCGTGCTTGCTTTACCTGCTCCGCCTCACCATAGATGGAGAGCATCATATCTCCCAAACGGTCTTCCAGAACATAGGATCGGCAATCCCGAAATGTTCTTGCGCCATTGACACACAGACTCAAGCGGCCATTGTAAACGGAATCATATTTACGAATTTGTGGCTTCGCTGCCCAAGAATATTTTTTGCGCTCTTCCTCATATTCTAATAGTTTGAGATTTTCTTCTTTTGTTGGGGTATGTAAGATCTGATCAGTCGACTCAGAAAATGTGAGCGTGACCGCATCCTGCTCTCTTGCAAATCGAAGATCCTCCGTTAAACGCCACCCCAACGGTACCATCGCTTTGGCCAACGCATCGATTAATCGAAAGATCCTCGGTTGCTGCTCTTCTGAAACTCCTTCGGCGAATGGAGGCGGAACTTCCCGCCTCCCGCGATTCCAGTTTGCACCGAATTTCCGCTCCTGCTGGCGCTTCCTCTTGTTCCATTCTGCGATCCGCTTTCGGTGCGCCACGATCTCCGGCCGCATACGGGCGTGTTCCTGAGGCAGCAAGATCTGTGCCGCCACATTCAGCACCACTTGCCGCTCTTCTTCAGGCAGAAATTCCAGAGATGCTGTGGTCTTTGGGGGATTGGCCAGGTGGCTGATCCCGGTCTGTATCCCCAGTTTTGTCTGTTCTTTTCCGGGCGGGAGGGGCAGTTTCTTTACGGGTTTTCCGGCCCGCAATTTTGCCCAATACCCCTGCGGCGGGGTTGGAATATCCAACGACTTGCAGACTTTGTGGATGGCAACATCGGAAACTTTGTATCGTTTCGCCACCTCTGTTACCGGCATGGTCCAAACTTCCTGATACAGTGTTTCCCGATGATACACAGTATAGGCTTGTCCAAACTTTTCAATTGTTTCTGGTGGAGTGATGTTCATCTGAGCAATCTCAACCTCTGGAGGCTTTTGTGGGGGTGTATCTACTGGAGAGGATGCATTGGACGGCTCGGAGGCAGTTTCCTCTTGGAGGGGGAGAACTTGCTCTGTTTTCTTTTCATCTGCGGTACTGAGTGATGTCTCCTGCAGCAGTTCAACGACAGCATCCCCATCCCCAGAGAGAGGCGTCTGTTCCACAGATTTTCCGAAGTTGAGTTTGGTCCAATATCCAGAGGGAGGAACAGGAATTTGGGCCGCCTTGATCTTTGCCAGACATCTGGCATATGGGATACCATATTTTTTGGATACACCTGCCACAGATATTTTCCAAATTTCTTCATAAAGTTCCTTTCGCGTCAGACGAACCGTAGTGGACGACATCACTGCTCTCACCTCCTGTTTATCCAAAGCCGCTGCTTTTCTCTCTTCGATCTGAAGGGGCTGTGTTTCTGGTGATTCAGTATCTGCAAGGATCGCTAAAAACTGTTTTATCCCTCCAATTCCTCGTTTTCTTTTAATAGAAAAACCAAATCGCGTTTCATCTCTTCAAATTGACTGATGATGGTATTCAGGTTCTTTTCAATATTCTGAACCTGCACCTCATTGATTCTGCCATGGTTATAGGCGATCAACCGCTCCGGAATGATGTTGTAACTCCAGCTCTCGCTGTATCGGTCCTCCTTTTTGATGGCGAAACCGATTGGAAGAACATTGTTTCTCATACCCAAGGTTACCATCATGGGGGATATGCCGAGATAGTCTGCGGCAATTTTGGCCGTAATTTTCGGCATTGCCCGGATCTCATCGTCCGTATACTTTCCCATACACTTCACCTCCTCTCTCTTGGGGGAATAGCAGTTTCACTTATATTGTGATTATATCATGAAGAGAGGTTATATGACGGAAAAGATTTGAGTTTATTTTCAAACAGAAATTTTGGTTGTAACGCAAAGGAACGTACCACGGTTTTGCCATGGCACGCTCCTCTGCATTACAATTCCAATTGATCCAGCCACTCGTCGAAGGACTTCCTGGAGATCCGGATGGCGGTGCCAATGCGTACACTCTTGAAGTACCCTTTCTTGATCAGGGTATAGGCGGATGATCGCCCGATATGAAGGATGGCTGCGATTTCTTCCACCGTATAGGCGCGGGTCTGGGGCTGCAATTCTTTCTCTTTTTGTTCCATGATTTTACCTCCTGAATATGTCGCCAGATGGGCCATTTTGATGCTGTCTTGCCGGGTAGCAAATCTCTCTTCCTGCTAATTTCTTGCTAATACGACTTTTGAAAAGCGGTTAAAAGCAGGATATTATAGAGACAATTTGCGATTAGATGTATCCGCTGTACAGCATGATATGAAACGAGAAGAAACTGTAGGGGAAGTAGAGAAGAACACAGAATTGGAACGCCAAACTCCTAAGGGGCCGTTATAGGTTCGATTCCTATTGGGGGTGCCATAGAAAAACGCCGCAAGATAGTTCTTGCGGCGTTTTTGTTTTTGGAAAAATCGTATATAATTACGCAAATCAAGCAAATGACGAAGAAGGTCTACACAACTTGGATGTACTGATTTTTGATATGGTCCATGGCCAACTGAAAGCTGCTCAGGTCTCCGATCAGGGGTGATGAAGGCCGGATACTTCCCGTCGAAGCTCTGGCGGTATTCATTTGATCCAGAATTCCCAGCACTTTGGCATAAGCACCTTGCTTGATCTGTACGCTGCTGCCTGGAACCTCCCACTGGGTCATGGCCTGTGCAAACAGGAGTGCATTTCCGTTTATATCGTCCAGTGTATTGACCGCTGTGCCTATATGGGATGACGATGTCCAGATATGCACGGACTCAGAAAGCCCCGGTATGATATAGCGAACAGACATACCAATATCGCTGCTTTCCAGCTGACTCAGGACACCTTTTTCCTCCAGATAGCGGATAAAGCTGTCATATTCTTTCTGTGTCATGTTCTGTGGGTCAAATTTTTTCGCCAGTTCCTGAATTTCTTCGTTGGTCAATGTGTTTTGGCCCACGGGATTCTGTTTCAGTTCCTCAGCTCTTTTTTGCAGCTTTTCCATGACAGCAGACTCATCATAAGTGCCAAGCTCCAATTTTTTGGTTGTGGGATTCAAATAGTAACAAGCCCGATTGGGGCCGGAAACTTCCGTCATGTTCATGCAGAGTCGCTCCCTCCAAAGTGCTGGAATAAAAAGCCTTTATTATGTTATCGGCATCTGGAAGGAAAAGTTAAGAGGAGAGCCCAAACACCTGCAGTTGTTTCCTGTGCTGGAGTCGGAACTGGCGCAGTCTGGTAGGTCTTAGGTCTAAGGAGCGATATCGTGGACTCATTCCGGCAGGACCTCATTGATGCAGCTCAAGGCATTCAGAGTGCGCGGAAATCCAATATAGGGAAGGCATATGGTCAATGCGGCCAGCAAAGTTTCTTTGGTGTTGCCTACGGCAATGTTGCCATTGATATGGGCTTTGACCTGGGGTTCGCAACCTCCCTGAGCACAGAGAATGGCAAAAGTGAGCAGTTCCCGTTCCGGGATACTCAGTCCCTTACGGGTGTAGAAATCTCCAAAGCAATAGGCTGAGAGATAATCTTGAATGTTCTTTTGGCTTTTCGGTGCAGCGGCACGCATTGCATCGATACTGTCTCCAAAAATGGATTTCTGGGCAGCGATACCCTGGAGGAGACGGGTTTCGTCTGTAGTGGTTTGAGCACTAGGCAGCGGAAGAGGAATACCCTGGGCCGTCAGCACTTCATTGACCACTTGAACAGAAGCTTCTGTTTTGCTCAGGCCGATATATGGCCCACAGTGATAGACCGCTTCTTTGATTTGTTGTGGGGTTACGCCGCTTTGAAGAGCTGCATTGGTGTGGAGTTTCACCTCGGCGTAGGTCTGATTGGTGGTGGAAACCACCAGGATAATCAGTTCCCGCAATTTGGGATCCAGTTTTTCTTCGGCATAGATTTCGCCATAAATAAGCCGTTTTTTGATGGCGGCGAGTTCAGGATCGGTGGTTTCCAGAGAAGAAGAGGATTGGCCATAAAGCTGCTCCATATACTGTTTTGCAAGTTCCATTGAATTCATTGAATTCATTGTCATAGCCCTTTCTTTTTAATGCACAGCTTCCACTGTGACAATGGATGCGGTGTCTAGTGTTTTTAGAAATTCAAAGCCGGATTCCACTTGGCCTACGGGGATTAGGGAAGTTGATGTTCTGAAATCCTGATAGAAAAAGCAGAGGTTGCCCCAGGGGATATAATAGCACAAATGGCCTGCATCGGGATCACAGCTGGTAGGTACATTGTCGGTGGGCAGTTCCTGGTCCAAATAGGCAATTTTTTCTGTGCTGTTGAAATCTTCAAAAGACAGTTCCATAGGAAGTTGTTGATAAAGAGCATCTGCGGCCGCATGGTCTTCCAGAACAACTATGATTTCTTGACTATCTGCGAGAAAACGAATCTTCTTTGTTGCGTTCATTGGAGGTTCCTCCTGGGTGGTGTTGATTGGAGACGGATCTTCATGGGGAAGAGCCGCTGTATCGGTGGATTCTTTTGGTGTACTGTCTGCATCGGATTGGATGGAAGTGGATGTGGAAGAATCTTGCGGGAGATCCGGATTGGCCTGGCCGCAGGCGGCCAACATTGCCATATAAAGCGGGAGCATCAGCAGATTTAGCAATCGTTTCACTGGTTTATCCTCCCTCCTTTTGGAGTGGTGAATCGGCGGAAACAGTGACAGATGTTGTGAGAAAGAAATATCCAAAGGCCCATCATGGCCAGATAGTCTGCAAAGAACTGTATGGGAGACTGGGGATAGTCAAAAAACACAAATGTGTTTTTCAGAAATAAATAGTCTGCAATACGGTGTTTGCAGAAGGAATATATCCCATAAACGGCGATGAGCCAGGATAGGATACGGAGTATAACCCTTCCACTGGAAGGACAGGTTCTGAGGCCAGTGATGTTGCGCAGGATTCCCATCAACATTCCCCAATGAAGCCCCAAGTGAACAGATAGAAAGAAGAACCCCCAGTAAGCAAAAAGTATGTGCAGTGTCCGGGCCCAGACCAGGCCGCCATGAAAAGGCAGCCAGGCAAAGACATATCGGCTCATCATGATACCGCTTATCATAGAACCCAGCATGGAAAGAAAGGATAGGGCGGCTATCAGCGTTTGAAAAATCCGCAAGGGGGGATAGCCACCATGGGCAAAAGCTTTGAACCAGTTTTTGTTCAGAAGATGGTGGATAACAAACAATACCAGCATTCCGGTGCCCAGCCACTCATGGACCTTCTGGTGGGTCAGCATAAAGGCCATGAGAAGGAGCAGCAGGATTGTCATCAATATATCCACAGAGAGTTTAAATCTTTGTTTTGCATTCATCATAAGCTCATACCGCGGGAGCAATCCCGCACCTCCAAAGCAAGTTACAGGAGATCAATCATTGCATAGGCCGTCTTCAAATGGCGATGGCAGCTGTTATTGGTTTTTGACGGTGTTCAGCCATGCAGATACATCCGTTGCCGCACCGTCTACGCTGGAGCCATTGACATGGAATCCTTCCAGAAAAACAGCGCCGTCAGCTGCGGCTTCGATGCTGCGGACGCCTTGGCCAAAGCCACCGCCTCCGCTGGTGCAGAAGGGGATGATGGTCTTGCCGGTCCAGTCGTAACTTTCCACAAAGGTGAGAACGGCCATGGGAACATCGTTCCACCAGTTGGGATAGCCAATATAGATGGTGTCATAATCATCCATGTTTTCCACCTGAGAGGCCAGAGCAGGACGGGCGTTTTCTTCCTGCTCCTGCTTGGCCTGATCCACTACCGCATCATAATCATCGGTGTAGGGTGTCTTTGTTTCAATGGCAAACAGATCGCCGCCGGTTTCGGCCTGAATCATGTTGGCTAATTGTTCCGTGTGGCCGGACCATGAAAAATAGGCGATGAGGGGATGGCTGCTTTCTGAGATAGGCTCTTCCTCTGGCTGTTGGGGATCGGTGTCCGATGGAGGCGAGGAAGTTGTGTCATTGGATGAGGAAGAAGCAGGTGCGGGGGAAGCGGATGCATTGCTTTGCTCACTGGAGCCGCTGCACCCGGCCAGTGAAAAAAGCATCGTGGCAATCAGAAGGACCGAGAGAAGTTTTTTCATTGCAAATGCCTCCCTATTTTGCGAAATGGATGTGCTTTAACCACTTTTGAATGTCAGCAGTTCGGACGGAATCACCGTAGACAGACAATTCCGGTAAAAACATTGCGCCGCAGCCGGAGTTTTCCATATCCTTGCGGATGTGTCCGAATCCGCCGCCACCATGGGGGCAGAAGGGCGCAACGGGAATCCCATGCAGGGCAGTTTGCTCTAAAAAGGTTAAAACCGGCGGGGCCGGGGAGCTCCACCAGTTGGGTGTGCCGATAAAAAGCATATCGTAGGTGGAGAGATCGGGCACCCTTGTCTTTAGTTTTGGCCGCACCTTTTGTTGCAGCTCCTTCTTGGCCTGGGCAACCACGGTGCTATAATCCTGCGGATAGGGAATTTCTGGGACAAGTTCCAGCAGGTCTCCGTGGGTCTCTTTGGCAATTTGCTCTGCCAGGCGACGGGTGTGGCCGGAGTGAGAATAGTAAATAATGCAGGATTTCATCAATAGACCTCCTTTGTTTTTCTGTAGTGCGGTATTCATCCGGTGACAACTGGCTGTCGGTGCATCTGGGAAACACTCCACTTATGCCGGAAGATGGAAACACCATTGCGGAGCGGAAATATATTCCTGTGCATCACTCTTTTTTGCTTTGGTTCTTTTGGATTTCATAGCGCAGGTAATCCAATCGTTGTAATTGGTGTTCGTAAAAGTGGAGCCGATCCAATACGGCATCACGCTTGCGCTTGAGCATTTGCAAACGCTTCTGTTCACTTTCCCTTTGTTCCAAGGTGAGACGCATGTATGTTTCCACTTCCTCGGAGGTAAAACCCATATCATGAAGTGTCATAATCAGGCCCAGCCGCTCCAGGTCTTCATCGTCGTATTGCCATGCTCCCATGACTTTGGGCACTGTGCCGCATAGTCCCCAGCTTTCGTATTCTTTGAGAATATCCATAGGGATTTTATAGCGTACGCTTGCTTCGTGAATGGTCATGCTGTTGTCTCCCAAAGAAAAATGTAGGTGCCCATTCCGGACACCTACATTGTAAAATACAGGTTTTGATATGTCTAATACCTATTTTGAGTAGACAAAAATGCCTATTTAGCATTTTTGATATGCAGATGAAATTGTTTTGTCGCAGGGGAAAGAACTTTGTCCTTTTTCCAGGCCAGAACGGTTCCTGTTTCCAACCGAGGGGACAGGGGAACAAATTGCAGAGAGTCTGAAATATTATCCAAGTAAAAACAGACGGCCACACCCACTTCATTTTTTACCATATTGGCTGCGTTCAAAATGAGATTGTAGGTTGCGGCAATGTTTAAATGATCAAATGCGTCTCCAAACCAACTGGCCAGTTCGCCGCGCACTTTTTCGCGCCCACTTAAAAGCAAAGGCACTTCTGCCAAGTCTTGTGGTGTGACAGCATCCTTTTTGGCCAGCGGGGAGCCTTTGGGCACCAATACACCCCATTGATCCTTTTGGGGAAGGCGCAGAAATGTGTATCGGCCAATGTCCACCGGTTCGGTGAGCAGTCCCATGTCCAATAACCCTTTTTCGATTCGTTCTTTCACATCATCTGCATTGGCACTGTAAATGTGGAACTGTACCTGGGGATAAAGTTCACGGAAAGTGCGAATATGCTGAGAGAGAAAAGTCATGCTTTGCGTCTCACCACAGCCGATGGAGATTTCCCCGGATAGTTCGCCGGCCGATTGGGCAAATTCCCGCTGGGTTTTGTCGGCCAATTCCACGATCTCCTGGGCCCGCCGCCGCAAAAGCATTCCGGCATCGGTGAGGATAATCCGGTATTGGCTGCGATGAAAAAGCTTACAGCCCAGTTCCTCTTCCAATTGCATCAGCTGCCGGGAAAGCGTGGGCTGGGTTACATGAAGCAGCATGGCTGCTTTGGTGATGTTTTCCTCTTGAGCTACTGTGAGAAAATAGCGTAAAACCCGTAGTTCCATACAATGCCTCCTTTTTTGTAATCTTATCACAGCAGAACATGGGCAACAATGACAAAAATGCCTGGATGTTATTTTTGAACATAGAAAATAGGTATTCGATATTTTTGCCGGGCCGTGCTACCATGGAACCAGGAGGCCGGGAATCCCTTTGGCTGGAGCATCTGAGCAGGAAAGTCTGCTGGAAGCTGGGGATAAATGAATTTCTGCAAAAAATACAAGAGGTGAATGATATGGAATACAGAAGATTGGGGACTTCCGATCTGATGGTTTCCCGTATTTGCATGGGGTGTATGGGCTTTGGCGATGCATCCAATGGGCAGCATACCTGGACGATTGACGAAAGAGAGTCCAGAGCCATCATCAAAGGAGGACTGGAGCGGGGAGTGAACTTTTTTGATACGGCCATTGCATATCAAAGCGGCACCAGCGAGCAGTATCTGGGAAGGGCCTTGCGGGATTTTGCCAAGCGGGATGAAGTGATTGTTGCGACGAAGTTTCTGCCGCGTACAAATGAGGAGATCCAGTCCGGTGTCAGCGGGACAGAGCATATCCGGCGTATGCTGGATAAAAGTCTGCAGAATCTGGGGATGGATTATGTGGACTTGTATATTTACCACATGTGGGATTACCAAACACCGCTTTGCGAGATTCTGGAGGGACTGAACAATGCAGTAAAAGCGGGCAAGGCCCGATATATTGGCATTTCCAACTGCTTTGCATGGCAGCTGGCCAAAGCCAATTATATGGCGGAGAGGGAAGGGTTTGCGAAATTTGTTTCTGTTCAGAACCACCATAGTCTTATTTTTCGGGAAGATGAGCGGGAGATGGTCCCTTTTTGCAGGGAAGAAAACATTGCATTGACGCCATATAGCCCTCTGGCCGGCGGCCGGCTGGCCAAGCACCCGGGAGAGACCTCCAAACGGCTGCAGGAAGACGATTATGCGCGATTGAAATACGATGGTATGGCAAAGGAGGACATGGGCATTCTTCAGCGCGTGGCGGAGTTGGCAGAGAATCGTGGAGTATCCATGACGGAGATTTCGCTTGCGTGGCTGTTGACGAAGGTGACAGCACCTGTGGTGGGCACCACGAAATTGCATCATATTGAAGGCGCTGCAAAGGCAGCCGATCTGAAACTCACATCAGAAGAGTGTGCGTATCTGGAAGAGTGCTATGTGCCTCACCGGCCGGTTGGCGTTATGGCTCAGAATACGGCAGCTGCTGCCAAGGATCGGCATGTTTGGTCCATTGGCCGGCAGAATATATAGTAAGAAGTAAGCCGCGGTGCAGCGTGTGAGACTGAGGCCTGTGCACAAAGAGGCCGGGGAAAGACAAAACAGGATTTGCCATAGGAAAAGTATGATCAACAGGCCTGTGGAAAAGAAAAACACCGCAAGAAACGTCTTGCGGTGTTTTTGGGTTCTAGTTAAAATCCCCGTTCCATGTTGGCATATTGGAAATGTAATCTCCTTTTACTGCTGGTACATAATATGTGCCATAGGTCTTTAATCCATTTTCTTCTTTTCCCGGCAATTCCACATAGAAACAGTAATAAGGCATGAAGTATGTATCGTATGTTTCGCTGTGATAGACAAGTTCTATTTTGCGCACATATTCCAATCCCGGCATTTCATCGGGCACATTGGTAATATAATTTCCGCTGGCTAGCAGTTCCTCTGCTTTTTCTGAAGTAATGATAGGGTAGTCTCCGGCCTTTTGTGACAAGTCCGGTTGATGGATTCTTACCATAAAAAGATTTCCGCTATCGTCACAATAAAAGGCGATCCGGTTGAAATTATAGTTGAGAATTTGTTCGGTCTCGCTACCATTTGCATCAAAAAATTCAATAGAATATGTCTGCTCAAGCTGATCGTTATAGTTACCGCCGTAGACATTTATTTGGGGGTTATCGATGCCGATAAGATCTTTATACTTCTGCTTCAGATATTCGGCTGTGGAAAGAATATCTTCGTAAGAAGAGTGATATGTAAAATGGTACTTTTCCGGAAGTGATTGTGCAGGGTCAAAGAAGATGGTGGCCGTCATTGTTTGGTCCACTTCAATTCGGAATCCATTTTCTTCAGCCAGCAGCTTGGTTGGATTGAAATAGCCTTCCGGAACCTTCTTTCCAGCTATTTCAAATGATTCTGTTATCATTTTTCGTGTTTCTTTATCAGGAGCATCGTCGGTGATATCAAGTTTCTCAGAATCAAGGCCCAAACGGTCGGCAACTTCCAATAAAAGTTCATGCATTTTATCAAAATCCGCTCCGGAGGCTATGAAATTTTCATCATAGGTCAGTGGATTATGATAAACAGGGAGTGTAGAAATGTCCAGAGAGTCATTCCAGGGGTTTGCATTGACAAGCTCCGAAATATCGTAAGCCCTATAGCTTTCAAAGCCCATTCCATCGCTTACATTTTCCGAGATTGTAAGCATGGGCTGTTCTGCTGCGGTTTCCGGCACTTTCTGTGGAAGGAATCTTGTTCCTGCATATACCATTATGGCAAGCATAGCAGCGATACTTCCACAGGCGATCCAAGTATTTTTCTTGCGCCTGGATTGGTAATTTGCGGCTTCTTCATAGTATTTGTCATCAACTTCGCTGATTGCGTCCGAAAATTTCCGGGTATTCATAAAGACACCTCTCTTTCCATTAAGTACTTTCTCATTTTTTGGCGAATGAGGGAGAGCCGGACGGATACATTCTTTTCAGATATTCCCACGCGCTTGGCGATATCCCCATAGGTATCCATATAAGCGTAGCGGCGCATGAAAATAACCCGCTCCTTCAAGGTCAAGGTATCTAAAAAGCTCTGGATCATGCGGGCCAGCTCTCTGGCTTCCACTTCGTCCTCAACGGTTTTCAGATCGGCGATATAGGGTTCTATTTCCTCCATAGCAATGGTGTAGATGCTGTTTCGTTTGGCAGCTTCCTTTTTCCAGTAAAGTTTGAGCGAGATGTTTCGAACGATTTTCACAATATAAGAAAGCAGTGGATTGGGGTGTGTGGGAGGAATGGTGTTCCATGCGCCCAGGTAAGCGTCATTGACGCATTCCTCCGCATCCTGTTCATTGTTCACGATGTGGTAGGAGAGTGTGTGGCAGATTTTTCCGTACTTCATGTCCAGTTCGCATATGGCCTGCTGGGATCGCTTGAAAAATAGGTCGATGATTTTTTCATCATGCATCATATAGCTTCCTCCTTTCCCTTTTACCTATATACTACTTTTTTCACAGCAAATACTAAATGAAAATAGAAAGATTTTTCAGAAATTGTATTCTTCTGTATGTTTTATCGTTTCTCCAGGGGGATGTCAATGGGGTATTGGCTGAGCCTGTTGTGAGAAAGGCTTGTTGGAAACAAAAAAACACCGCAAGAAACATCTTGCGGTGTTTTGTGTTATGGCGTATCGGTATCGGTATCGGTGTCTGTGCCGCCGGAGGATTGCTCCTGGGCTTTCTGCTCTTCGATGGAAAGATCGTCATAGATGAATGCGTGCAGGCGCTTTACCGCCAAGGCATCTTCATAGGCCACTACGGAAAGACCGCTGGAGGTGCGTTTTTCCGACCACTCACCCTCGCAGGGGAAGGTGGCCCGTTCGATATCCGGTTTGCCGCCGGAGAGCACCTGGGTGGCCAGAGAAAGAATTTCCTTGGAGGAAAGGCTGGTTTCTACCATGGGCAGGAGTTTGGCGGCCAGGGAGGGATATTTCACAATGCTCATATCCATCACCTTTTCCATCATCTTTTCCAGGATTTCCTGCTGACGGCTGGTACGGGCCGCGTCGCCGCCGGTGGCGCCTTTGCGGATGCGCCCGTAAGCCACGGCCTGAGGACCGTTCAGAGTCTGAAGCCCCGGTTCGGTGAATTTGTAGTCATCCCAGATCAGATCGTTGAATACACAGTACTCCCAAAGTGCATCGTTGGCCTCGTCCATTTCGGCCTCCGTGACTTCCAAATCCACGCCGCCGATGGCGTCGATGATATCGGCCATCTGGTTAAAGTTGACAGTGGCATATTCGCTGATGTCCATCTGGAAGTTCTGGTTGATGGTTTTGATGGCCAGCTCCGGCCCGCCATAGGCGTAGGCATGGCACAGCTTGGTCATGCCGTGATCCTCGATCTCCACATAGGCGTCGCGCATGAGGGAGGACATCTTTACCTTCCCCCGTTTGGGATCTACCGATAGGATAATCATGGCATCGGACCGTGAATTTTCTCCGGCCCGGGAGTCCACGCCGAACAGGGCGATGTTTGTGATCTTGTCGCTCACCGGCTGCTGGGTCTGCACAATGCCCAGGTCACTTTCGTCCAGGGGATTGTAATCATAGGAGTTCATCATTCTCCAAAAGTAAAAACCCACGCCTCCCAGGCCCAGCAGGATCAGCAGCCAACAGAAAAGCACTCGGCCCCGATGACGGCGATGGCGTTTTTTTCGTACTACTCGTTTTCCTTGTGCCATTTTCTGAAAAAAGCCTCCTTTGGCAAGCGGCTCATGTGAGCCTGTTTCCGGACTGTCTTTTTTTAGACGGGTTTCTCCGGCAAAAAGTTGCCGGAAAGCCTTTCTTTTTTTATAAGCTCCGCTATTATACCAGAAAACAGGGAAGATGCCAATCCTTTGGCCAAAAGTTCAGAGTTTTCTAAGAATTTGCTGCTGTTTCCGCCTTTTCCAGACAAAAAAATCCCCGAATCCGCAGCTTCGGGGATGAAGACGATCAGTTGTAGTACCGATAGAGGAAGGTGAATACCTGGGCCCGGGTGAGCACCATGCTGGGAGAGAAGGTGGTGATGCTGGTGCCGTTGGTGATGTTTTCCTCCACGGCCCGGCGAATGGCTTTTCGCTCCTGAGTGGACAGGGAGGACAGGTCGGAGAAGGCGTTGATGGAGGTGATGGGCTCGGGAGAACCGGCCAGCTGCCACAGATGGTACACCATTTCTGCACGGGTGATGGCCGATTCCACCAGATTTTCGTCCATCACCAGATCGTGAAGGCCCGCCTCCCGGCGGAGCTGGTTGAGATATTCCACCGCCTCTATGGCGGCGCCGTAATCCACCGTCACAGCCGTTTTGACGGTCTGGGTGCCTGCGGCCAGAGCGCCGGCGGGCAGAAGTCCCAGAGAAAGGCACAGGATCAGAAGCAGGGAAAGGACGCGTTTTTTCATCGGGGACACCTCTCTTTTCTTATAATATCATAAGTATAGCACCGGATAAAAATGGATGTCGATGGAAGAAAAGGAATGATTTTCCATCTCTGCTTGGGGGATATCCTGATATTTACAAAAAGAGAGAAAGCAGATAGAATAGAGGCAACAAAGAAGGGGGATGATGCCTGTGAATAACAGAGAACATTCGCCGCAGGAACTGGCACGCTGGTTGGAAGAAACCTGGGGAGCGCAGCCGGTGGATTACGGTAGTCTGGATGGTTTTTTCCGCAGCGCCCAGGAGGACAACAGTTTTTTCGCCGGAAGGAAAGAGGGCGCCTTTTTGGCCTATCGCATTCCTCAGGGAGAACAAAGCGCTCCCCTTTATGATGAAGAGGAGCGGGTAGCGGTGCCGCTGGAGATGAGCCGGCTTCCGGAAGGGGCCTGTCCCTTTGATGAGCAGGTGTACGCCCTGATCGGGCAGGAAACCGGCTACACTTATAGCAACAGTTCCCGGCTTCAACTGTTGCTGCTTCTTTTGCGGGGCGTGCCGGAGGAACTGGCCCGGCCGGGAAATCCCCAGTGGGAGGCATGGAAACACTTTGCGGAGGAATACCGGCAGCGTTATGGGGAAGACCAACTTCCCTGAAAAGAAGGAAGCAAAGATCGGAAACAGAAAAAAGAGGGTTTTCAAATGATCCGCTATGTTGGAAAACGGTTTTTTGTGCGCCTTGTACTGTTGACGGCGGTGATCCTGGGAGTGGTGGGCCTGTTTTCCTGGGCAGAAGGCGGCCCCACGGAAAAGCTGGGGCTTTCCCTCTTCCGGGAAACTCAGTATGTCTATGTGGACAGAGGAATCACCGTGCCGGTTTCGGGGAAAGGGGCCCAGGGCACCATCCGGGCGCTGGCGGAAAATCTTCGGTATGACGATTTGCTGGATCTGTATCCCTCCCTGGGCACCTGGCCCCATCGGATGACCGAAGTGGGACAGATGTATTTCCCCACCTGTTTTG
>OHAD01001248.1_pt1 | contig 25022 bp, 20 predicted proteins | sample 1577011 | NCBI WGS metagenome assembly OHAD01 (sample SAMEA3541510, study PRJEB24748) | human gut metagenome | biome: human gut; feature: human-associated habitat; material: faeces | place: China | collected 2012 | reverse complement strand
TACGACTTTGAAAGCATTTTTGTTACCATCAACGCTATATATTATAGAACCATAATTTTAATAGATTTTATTGATTTAAATTATCACCAACGTTATTTGATATAGATCCGATATATAAAGCCAATATCATCAAAATTTATGATTTACGCTCGCTTCACCTAAATAATATACTTCCCTTTAATTCTTTGTCAATTAAATTTTTTATGGAATCATCCATTTTATCTGGATATACAAGTATTGGTTTTTTAAGTCTAGCACTTAAAGGTGCTGACAATATATTTGCCATCGTATTTTTATTTAGTTCTATAATGTAGCTAGTCCTATCTGGGTATAAACTTTTGGCTATTTCCTTTGATGTAGCATATCTATCAATACCTGCGATTCGAGTAATTTTAAGATTTTTAGAAGCTAAGGCATCATATACTTTTTGGGATATAGTATCATATCCTCCAATTGATACCAACTGAGTTCCACTCTTTATCGCAGTCCTATTCTTATCTGAAATACTATCCCTCGATGTCAAAATCACCGGTATTTTATACTCATAAGCATATGGAGATATAGATGGTATATCAGCAAAATTCTTTCCACTAGCCAAAATATACTTGTCTGACTTCAAACTCTTGGCCACATTAGCAGATGTCTCATATCTATCTGTTCCAGAGTAATCTACAACATTATACCCCATAGACTTTAGGCTATTAATTACTTTGGGGCTAATCATATTTTTGCCAGACACCAAGTATACATTTTTTGTCTTTAACCTAGATAACTCCTTAGCTAGTTTATTATTCAAATCATCCCTTTCTGAAAGAAGAATAGGAGCATTCAAACAACCTGCTAAACCCGCTGATGATAGTGCATCTGGTATAGCTTTTTCTGATACCAAAACTACATTCTCGCTCTCATCAAAGGTATTCTTAGACAGATTTATAGAATTTTCCAAATTGGACTTTAATAAATCTACCTTGTACATACTCTCTCCCAATATGCTTCCATCTTCTGGATCCATATATATCTTTCTATTAAAATCAATTGTAATCGAATAAGACAATTTTACTTCAGAGTTATCAACATCCTTATATGTTGTCAGCATAATATCAGAAATTTCCTCCGATTTAGCGTGATATTTATTTTGTACGATTAGTTTAGCTTCAGCAGGACTAATTCTGGGTTCTTTATAAACAAGTCTATTTTCTACTACCTTGTACCTTATTATATTATTATTTTTTTTATCATAAAATATGGAAACGAAGTCATGTGGATTTGTAATCGTTCCACTTAGAATTCTTTCATACCTATAAAAATCGTTATCATCAGAAGTATATTTTTCAACATTTTTTAAAGTATATCCTTCTTCATATAATTTCTTACTAATTGAATCCATAAGAGAATGCTCCATAGACACATTAGCAGGTAACTTATAACCTCCTGTATCAGCCTGTAAGAGCCTACCATTATCATCAAAAGATATATATGAGTTATTATTATATACAATCTTGTTATATTGTCTATCCTTTAACCATCCACTGGTCCCAAGCATACGATACATAATAAAATTTTTCTTTTCATATTTTACATTAATATAATCTAATATTTTTTTACCAATATCTATAGACTGTTCGTCTCTTGTTTGACTCAAAACTTTTTCATTCTTTTCAAAAACTATATTATCAATAGCTATAATAGGTACCATACTAGCAGAAACCATAGTTGTGACCATTGTGCTTATTATTAATTTTTTTTTGTTCATAAAATCCCCTCCTTAATTTGCCGTACCATAAAAAGTACTGTTGCCAACAAAAACAGGTCTAGCATTTACACTTACATCTGCTTTTGCTTTCTCTACAGCCCTTTTTATCGGAGTATGACCATCTGCATATTGCCAAAAACGTCTAGAAAAATTATATGCTTGTTCCTCATATACTGGTCTGTCCCATCCAATATATGCTCCCCATCCATTTCTAATTTTAAAAACATTTGGCCAATTATTATTAACGCCTGTACTGCAAGCATCTAAAAAAACAAATCTCAACTGTAAATTTGGATAAAGTGAAGACAAATCATCTGCATAAAGTCTCCTACCACTTGCAGCAGATAAAAATGTTGCATCCTCATCACCATGACAATCTACATATAAAGCTCTAAAACCATTTGTAGTTACACTATTTTTTATTGGTATGTCTATATTACTACTTATATAATAATTTGATAATGTTGTATATCCAAGCCTTTCCAATCCATTCTTTGCTAAACTAGCTGATTGATATGCATGCGCAAATTCAGTATTAACTATTGCTCTTCCTTTGTAATACCCTCCCTTAGATATAGATCTATTGATTATATTTCCATTAAAAGGATCTACATATACTATACTTTCATCTTCTAATTTAACTGAATATGCCATTTTAACGAATCCATTGTCCACATCCTCATATGTAGTCAACTTAACTTCCGTTGTGCTATTTTTTCCACTAAGAGAATACTGTCTTTTTACTATATCTTCAGCCTCCGACTTATTAATAGCTGGTTGTTTATACTCTATTGGATTATTCACAACCTTATATCTCACTACGTTGTCATTGTTTCTGTCGTAAAAAATAGATATAAAGTCATGCTTATTCGTAAGATCGTCCTTCAAAACTTTTTCTAATCTATAAAAAGTTAAATCATCACTTGAGTCTTCCTCAACTAGCAGATAATTTTTATCCTTTAACTCCTGTATCAATGAATCAATGGTAGACAACTTCCTAGATGCGTTATATGAATGTGATCTACCAAGCGTTTTTACGTTATAACCCAACGTATCAGCTTGTAAAAGATTCCCTTTATCATTAAATGATATGTAAGAACTGTCATTATATATCATTTTGTAATAGTTAGAATTACCTGCTGAAGAATCTTCTACTTTCATCATATACAACTTAATAGTGTTTCTATCCACACCAATATTCAAATCTTTCAATATATTTTCACCAATTTTCACAATATTGGTATTGCTTAACTCTCTTATCACCCTTTCATTAGGTTCGAATAACACATTCCTTTCATCAGAAGTCATGGCACTTGAACTCAATGTAGAAAATATAGAGAACACTGCTACAAACATAACCACTAAAAAACCTAATCTACTTTTTTTCATAAATCTACCTCCTATTTGAAATTATAACGAAGTTAAATATTGAATATACAGTTGCAATTCTAACTAAACCAACGGTATCCCCTCCAATTCATACTATGATTGTATTTTAGAATTAATATTTCAACGTACTTACCAAAGACCGAGAGTATTAGGTAATTTTACAAAATAACCTAACCTTAATACTAGATGTTTTAAAATACATACAACTAAACTAGATATAAATCGATAATAATGCTTACTTTTACCTCATTATACCACTATTTTTTTTACATATCAATAATTAGCATATATTCCAAATTATTTTTAATGAAACAATAATATTACTGTTTAGAAAAAGTCATATATTCCTGATAAATAGAAGATTCACACTACTTTTTTACAAATTGCCCAAAAAAATATTTTACATCCACTCATAAAAATGGAAAGGTATAAAATAGAAAAGGGCAACATCCATAGCTATAAGTTTGCTATGGATGCTGCCGTATAATTTAATAGATTTTATTGATTTAAATTATCACCAACGTTATTTGACATAGAACCTTTATTTTCTAATTTTAAAAGAGATTCAGCTACTCTGTTTATAGGTCCTGCTCCACAAGTCATAAAGATGTCATTAGGTCCCAACTTGTCCTTTATATAGTCAACTATATCGTCGAAGGTTGGAAGGTAGATGGCATCTACATGGTTTTGGTAGAGGCTCTGGACTAGGTCCCTGGAAGATATATCGCCGGGGTCCTTTTCTCTGGCTGCATATATATCAGTTACAATTACCTTGTCTGCTGAATAGAAGGCCTCTGAAAATTCCTTGAACAAGCTCTTGGTCCTAGAGTATGTATGAGGCTGGAAGGCAACCCATAGTTTCTTGTCCTTGAGATTTTTGGCAGCTGCTAGAGTAGCCTTAATTTCAGTTGGATGGTGGGCATAGTCATCTATGACTAGGGCCTCCCTGTAGTAACCCTTCTTTTCAAACCTCCTACCAACTCCAAGGTATTCCTTTACAGCCTTTCTAATAGTGTCTATATCTATATCCGATACTATGGCAGCTAGGATAGCAGCTGTAGCATTGTATATATTGTGAAGTCCGTATACGGATAGATGGAAACTACCTAGGTTTACGCCCTTGTATTTTAGGTTGAATATGGCATAACCGTTCTCGTCATACCTGATGTCTGTAATGATGGCATCATTGTCAGGGTCCTGACCAAACCTAATTATATTTGCTCTGACATCATAGACTATGTCCTTGGTATTTTCATTGTCGCCATTTATTATAAAGTGACCATTTTTAGGTAGGAGCTTGCCAAACTTATTGAAGGAAGCCTTGATCTCATCTAGGCCTGAAAAATAGTCTAGGTGGTCTTCTTCTATATTCAATACAATTCCTATCAATGGGTTGAAGCTAAGAAAGCTATCTACATACTCGCAGGCTTCTGTAATAAAGTGTTTGGAGTTACCAATCCTTACATTTCCTCCTATTGTACTCAGGTTGCCACCAACTAGGACAGTTGGATCAGTCTGAGCATAGTCAAAAATAGTTGACAGGATACTAGTAGTTGATGTCTTGCCGTGAGTACCTGCAACAGCTATAGAGTTTTTGTATTCCCTCATTATCTGGCCCAAGAAGGCAGCTCTGTTGATTAAAAGTATGTTCTTGTCTTTTGCTTCTTGTAGTTCTTCATTGTCATCTGATATGGCAGCAGTGTAGACTACCATATTTATATCATCTGCTATATTCTCTTTTTTCTGGCCGATGTATATAGTTGCTCCTAGGCTCCTAAGGTGGTCTAGTAGGTAGGAGTCTTGGGCATCTGAGCCAGATACCCTATAGCCTTTATTTAGGCAAATTTCTGCTAGAGCACTCATATTTATGCCACCTATACCTATAAAATGTATATTCACTTACGTTTCACCTCTCCTTATTTAAAAAACTATAAAAATATTTATCTAAAGTATACAATATGAACGTTTTATATGTTATAATTAAGGAACGTTCACTATATATCGGTGTTTTTAATTACTTGAAAACACTATAGACAGTATAATGTATATTTCAAATAAAATAAAGTTTTTATTTTATTTAATAGCTACATTATACCATAAAGGGTATGTGTGTGCTAGTTTTGATATGTTTAAAACAAATAGTTCTATAAAGAAAGTTTATTATATAAAGTTTTATGTATGAATTAAGAATCATACTTAAGAAAAATAAGAGTTGACTATATAAAAATGGAGGAATTATGAATAAATTTAAAAGAAATGAGCGTATAGGAGCAATCGTAAAGATACTATCAGACAATCCAAATAAGATTTTTACCTTGAGTTTTTTCACTAACCAGTTCAATGCGGCCAAGTCTACCATTAGTGAAGACCTTATAGTGGTTAAGAATGTGTTTGAAAAGTTGCAGCTAGGAAGGGTCGTGACAATATCTGGAGCAGCTGGTGGTGTCAAGTATATACCAAAGACATCAAAGGAAGAGAATGAAGAGTTCCTATACCAGCTATGTGATAGGATAAAAGAAGAAGGTAGAATTTTGTCAGGTGGATTTTTGTACCTGATAGACCTGATATACGACCCAAGTGTTGTCTACAAGATAGGCGAGATATTTGCCTCTAATATAGACTACAGTGAGGCCGACTGCGTGGTTACTATGGAGACCAAGGGTATACCTATGGCCCTGATGACTGCCAAGGCTATGAACCTACCGCTTGTAATAATCAGGAAAAATACCAAGGTGTCCGAGGGTCCTACAATCAGTATGACCTATGTAACTGGCTCGTCTTCTAAGATTGAGACAATGAGTCTTCCTAGCAAGGCCCTAAAGCCAGGTAGCAAGGTTATAATTATAGACGACTTTATGCGTGGTGGTGGTACTATCAAGGGCATGACTGAGTTGATGAAGGAATTTGACACTGAGGTAGTGGGAACTGGAGTATTTATTTCTACTATTCACCCAGAAAACAAGTTAGTTTCTAACTATATCTCTTTACTTGAGTTGGATACTAGGGGTGAAGAGGTCCTAGTATATCCTAATTTAAAGACCTTCAATTTTGAATACAGGGGTGAACAGGATCAAGACTAGTTTTAGCCTTATTTTATAGAAATATTAGAGGGCGTTTCAGATGCTTATACTTTGTGTAGGAGTCATTTGGAACGCTATTATGATGGGGAAAATTAAGCTTTAGTTTATATAGGGGGTATAAACTAGGGAAAGGTATATGGGAACTTCTGTGTATATACCTTGAATTTGCAGTAAAGAGGAGTGATATATATGAAATTTATTAAAAGATTTTTCTTCTTGCTGGTAGTGGTATCGATAGCGGGTGGATCTTTCTATCTAATTCCTACCAGGTATCTAGATGTCAAGGCCAGCTACCAATATCCTAATATGCCAAATGGTTGTGAGGTGACTTCTCTAGAAATGCTGATGAGGTATGAGGGTTTTGACGTGTCTAATGAGAGTTTAGAGTCATACCTAGCCAAGTCTGGATACAGGGATGGCGACCCGGACAAGGCCTATATAGGCAGTCCCTATAGCAAGGATGGTTTTTATTGCTATGCAGGGCCATTGGCATCTTGCGCCAATTCCTACTTTAGGGATTTAGGAGTGTCAAGAAGTGCAAAAGATATAAGTGGGGCAAACCCATTTGCTATTTTAAATTATGTAATATTTAATAAGAAGCCGGTGGCAGTATGGTATACCCTAGATGACAAGGAACCGACATATAGTGACAGGTCATACAGGGATGCCAGTGGTCAAGATATCAAGCTCTATTCTAACCTTCACTGTGTGGTGGTAAATGGAATTGGCAAGGGCATGGTCAGTTTGGTCGACCCAATCAAGGGCTATAGAAAGGTGAATTTTCTAGAATTTGCAAGGCTATATATGCAAATGGGAAATAGGGCTCTGGTATTGGAGTAGAAGATACATAGATTGATACTGTAATTTGGCTAATAAAATATATTATAATTCGGATGAAAAATGCCCAACATATGATATAATAATTGTTGACTAAAAAATGATGGAGGATGGAATATGAAAAAGGCAATAATATTAGCGGCTGGCAAGGGTACTAGGATGAAGTCTATTCACCCTAAGGTAATTCACCAGGTGTGTGGTAAGGCAATGGTAAACCATGTAATTGATGCGGCTAGGTCTGCTGGTGTAGGCGAGACTGTGGTTGTCTTGGGTCATGGTATAGATGAGGTAAGAAGTATAGTAGGTCAAGATGTGAAGATAGCCATTCAAGAGGACCAATTGGGAACAGGCCATGCGGTAATGATGGCAGATGAATATATTGGTGCAGATGACACTATAATGGTCTTGTGTGGGGATACACCACTTATAGAGGCTGATACTTTGGAGAGGTTTTTTGCCTTCCATGATGATGGTGGATATGCAGTGTCTGTACTGACAACATCAGTTGCAGATCCTACCGGTTATGGCAGGATCATCAGGGATGACCAGGCTAGGTTGGTCAGGATAGTTGAGCAAAAGGACGCCAACGACCAGGAAAGGGCTGTAAAGGAAATCAATTCTGGTATATACTGCTTCAAGGGCAGCTACCTTAAGGAGGCCCTAGCCAAGGTTGACAATAATAATGCCCAGGGTGAGTACTATCTACCTGATACAATAGAGCTTATCAGAAATGCAGGTGGTCTAGCTGGTGCCTACCAGGGGGCTACTATAGAAGAATTGATGGGTGTAAACTCTAGGATCCAGTTATCAGAGGCTGAGGCCACTATGAGAAAGAGGATTAATGAGAGACATATGGTAAATGGTGTAACTATTATAGACCTAGCTTCTACATATATAGATGCAGATGTAGAAATAGGCAGTGATACTATTGTCCTACCTGGTTGTATGCTTACTAGAGGAGCAAAGATAGGATCAGCTTGTAATATTGGTCCACATACTAGCATAGAAAATTCTGTGATAGGTGACAATACAAGCGTCAAGAAGTCTGAAGTAATAGACGCTAGAGTAGGTGACAATACCAATGTAGGTCCATTTGCCTACCTAAGGCCAAAGGCAGATATAGGTAACAACTGTAAGATAGGTGACTTTGTCGAGGTCAAAAATGCTAGCTTTGGTGACGGTTCAAAGGCTTCCCACCTTTCATATATAGGCGATGCAGAGGTCGGCAAGAATGTAAATGTAGGTTGCGGAGTTGTATTTGTAAACTACGACGGCAAGAACAAGTTCAGGTCTATAGTAAAGGACAAGGCCTTTGTAGGTTCAAATTCAAACCTAGTGGCTCCTGTTGTTGTTGAAGAAGATACCTTCATAGCTACTGGTTCTACTATTACTGACGATATACCAGAGGGTTGCCTAGCAATAGCTAGACAGAGGCAGGTATTAAAGCCAGGCTGGGTAGAGAAGAAGAGAAAAAGAGACGAGGAAATCTCTGCAAAGAAAGATAAATAAGATAGGTAAAAATAGATGAATAAACATAGATAATATGTTATAATGTAATATAGAGTGTAAAAATTAAGTTAAGTTTAAGTATTACTTTAGGAGGTTTGTATATTATGAGTTGTTACAATAGCCATAAGATGAAGCTTATTGCTGGTAACGCGTCTAAGGAGTTAGCTGCCAAGATAGCAGGTAACCTAGGAGTAGAACTAGTTGATTGTCAGGTCAATACATTTAGTGATGGTGAAATAGCTGTTACAATAAATGAAACTATTAGAGGTTGTGACGTTTTCGTTATCCAGTCTACAAATAGTCCTGTAAATAACAATTTGATGGAATTATTGATATTGATAGATGCATTAAAGAGGGCATCTGTAGGAACTGTTGCAGCAGTTATCCCATACTATGGATATGCTAGACAGGACAGAAAGGCTAAGGCAAGAGATCCAATCACTGCCAAGCTAGTAGCTAACCTAATCACAGCAGCAGGTGCTGATAGAGTTCTTACTATGGACCTACATGCAGGCCAGATTCAGGGTTACTTTGATATACCAGTTGACCACCTATTGGGTGGCAAGATATTGGCTGACTACTTTGCAAAGAAGCTATCAACTGATGATCTAGTGGTTGTATCACCAGACCTAGGTAGTGTTACAAGGTCTAGAAAGTTCGCCAACAATATCAGTAAGGAAGTGCCAATTGCAATAATTGACAAGAGAAGACCTAAGCCAAATGTAAGTGAGGTAATGAACATAATTGGTGAAGTAGAAGGAAAGAATGTAATCCTACTTGACGATATGATAGATACTGCAGGAACGATAGTTAATGCAGCCAATGCCCTTAAGAAGTTTGGTGCCAAGGATGTATATGCTTGTTGTACACATGCTGTATTATCTGGTCCAGCCATTGAAAGAATAGATAACTCAGATATTAAGGAATTGATAGTACTTGATACTATAGAACTTCCAGAAGAAAAGAAGATAGATAAGATAAAAGTCATGTCAGTAGCAGATGTATTTTCAGATGCTATCAACAGGATTTATACTTGTGATTCAGTAAGTAAGCTGTTCTAGTATCAGTTTATTTTTGAAATATAAAAATTCATATCAACAACAGAAAAACTCAAGTTCGCTTGGGTTTTTTTGTTGCAAATTTAATTTGCTTAGGGCGATTTTCCTCCTTGTGCACATAATACTATAGTGGATATCTTATGTATAAATAGATGATACTAGGAGGAGGTAGACCAATGCTTGATTATATAAAAAGCTTGAACCATATAGAATATTCAGACATACATATAAGAGAGGGCAAGGAACTAGCACTTAGGCTAGATGGAGATATTGTAAAGACCAATGTAATAGTATCTCGTGATGATATATTGAGATTTATGGATGGTGTAGGCAGGGCAGATATGGTGGACAAGATAGGGTCCAGTGGTGACTTGGATTTTTCTGTAGATTCGGACGGCTTGAGGTTTAGGGCCAACTTGTTTTTGCAGAGGTCAGGTATGGGCTTGGTGCTCAGGAGGATAAATAATCATATTAGGTCCATAGAGGAACTGGGGCTTCCTCATATTGTAACTGACTTTGCTAGATTGACCAGTGGTCTAGTCCTGATAACAGGTCCTACTGGATCAGGCAAGTCCACTAGCCTAGCAGCTATTATAGAATATATAAATGTAAATTTTGCCAAGCATATAGTCTGTATAGAGGACCCCATTGAATACTACTATGAGGACAAGAGGTCTATTATCAGCCAAAGAGAGTTGGGACTGGATTCAACTTCTTTTGAAAATGCCCTTAAATATTCTTTGAGACAGGACCCCGACGTTATAGTGATTGGTGAGCTAAGAGATCAGGAAACTGTAAGAATTGCCATGAGGGCGGCTGAGACAGGCCACCTATGTTTTTGTACCCTCCATACCTTGGGAGCAGGGGCAAGTGTGGAAAGGTTGATAGATATGTTTGATACAGGTGACCACACCAAGGTTAGGACCCAGTTGGCCATGGTGCTCAGGGGTGTATTGTCCCAACAACTGATACAAACAAGTAGAGGAAGAAGATTGGTAGTGGAGCTTCTCCTATCAGACAAGTCTGTTGCCAATATGCTCAGGGAAGGCAAGACAAATCAACTGACCAACTATATACTTACGAACAAGTCCAGGGGGATGGAGTCAATGGATGAAAACCTCCTGGCTCTCTATGATTCCAAGCTGATAGACCTAGACTGCCTATTAGACCATGCAATAGACCAAGATTACCTGATGAAAAAGAGGGGTAAGGTCAAGGAGGGCTATGGATTATGGAAATAGTTGTATATTTTGCCCTTAGTTGTCTACTACTAGGTATCTTTACCATGACTCTCTTGGAAGCAAGGGGGCTTGAAATTTCTATAGGGGGACAAATTTTTATATTTGGACTCATATGTTTATCGGTTATTTATAATATTTACTGTGTAGCCATAGGAGATTTTTTCTACATTTGTCGGATGGTCTATATTCTGCCCTTCTTGATAGCTATATCCCTGGTTGATGCTAGCAGCCAGTGGGTATTTGATATAGATGTGATGGGCGGTCTTGTCCTTAGTGAATCTATATTGGTCTTGGAAATATTAGAAATTTTGCTTGATACTGGAAATACTATAGATAAAATTGGCCCGTTGATTTATAATAATGTAGTAGGCGTTTTGGTCTTGGTCGGCCTATCTTATGGTTTACACAGGTTTACCAAGGGGCTTGGCATGGGAGATGTCCTAGTATATGCCATGGTTGGAACCATGGGTGGCTTGCTAGATTCCTTAGCGGTATTTTTTTTATCGTTTATAAGTGCAGGCCTATATTGCGTGATAATATTGATAAATACGAGGAAAAAGGACGGTTTGATAGCATTCACTCCGTTTATTTCTATTGGTTTTATAGTGACATATGAAATAATGATATTTATTTAGGAAGGATTAAGAAAAAATGTATATAATAGTGGGGCTGGGTAATCCCGGAAAAAAGTATGAGCATACCAGGCACAATGCGGGTTTTGATGCAGTGGATATCTTGGGCGAGGAATACGGTATAAAGATAGACAAGATAAAGCACAAGGCCTTGATAGGAGAGGGCAGGATAGGTAGTGAAAAGGTGGTTTTGGTTAAGCCACAGACCTATATGAATCTGAGTGGTGAGTCTGTCCAGAGCGTATTTCAGTTTTATAAGCAAGACTTGGACCATCTAATTATCATATATGATGATATAGACCTAGATGTGGGCAAGTTAAGGATTAGAAAAAAGGGAAGCGCCGGTTCCCATAATGGTATGAAATCTATAATCAAGTGTTTGGGTTCACGGGATTTTCCTAGGGTTAGGATAGGTGTATCCAAACCAGAACCTAATAGGGACCTAGCAGACTTTGTTTTGTCCAGGGTTTCCAAGGACCAGGCTGATGATATGAGGTCAGGACTAGACAAGGCAGTTAAGACTGTGGAGGAAATTATTAGGACTGATATAGATATGGCAATGAACAAGTATAACGGTTAAAGTGTGGTGTTAATATAAATGGAAGATGTGCTAATATATCCTTTGAAAAATGACAAGGACTATAGCGGTATGCTGGCTGCTATAAATGAAGAAGGCAATATACATATAAGTGGCCTGCTGCCAGTGACTAAGCCTAATATGGTGTATTCTATTTTCAAGGATACGTCTAGGCAGGTTATGTATATAGCCAATACTGAATATGAGGCAAAAAAAATATACGAAGAATTAGGCGTCTACCTAAACAAGAAGGTTGAATTCTTAACTACGAATGATATCCTATTTTATCACTTGGATGCTAGGGATAGGAAGGCAGATGCCAGAAACCTAAAGACTATACTAAGACTACTGAAAAAAGAAAAGATAGTCTTGGTTACATCAGTAGAGGCCATAGCTAGAAAGTATCTTCCAAAGAAGATAATCTTGGACAATATATTCAAGCTAAAGGTTGGTCAGACCATAGATATGCAGGAATTGGCTAGGAAGCTAGTCCATCTAGGCTACCAGAGGGTAGGCAAGGTGGAAGGTTTTGGCCAGTTTAGCATGAGGGGAGGAATAATAGACGTATTTACCCTTATGTATGACTTTCCTTTGAGGTTGGAGTTTTTTGATGATGAGATAGACTCTATCAGAGAGTTTGATATATATTCGCAGAAGTCAATCGACAAGTTCAAAACTGTGACTATTACCCCATCTAGGGACTTTATATATCCTGATGATGTGGATGCCGCTGTAGAAAAGATAAGGGCAGAGGTAAATGATATCACTGACTCGGATATCTTCAGAAATATTGAAAAGATAGGCTCTAGAGAGTACTTTGACGGAATTGAAAACTATATAGACTATATGTACGAAGGCCATGACAAGAGTCTTTTTGAGTATCTAGCAGATGACGCCCTGATATTTATAGATGATATATCCAGGTACAGGGAGAGGTTTAAAAATATACATGCAGAGTTCAAGGACAAGTATATGCTCAACCTTGAAAGGGGCTTGGCTATCAAGGGCCAGGGCAAGCTTTTGTATTCACTAAACGATTCTATTGACTGGATGGGTGATAGGAAATTAATTGTCAATTCCCTGCTTAATAAGGCAGTTAGTGATATGAATATCCAGCACGACTTTAGTATTGAGACTAGGGAAGTACCTAGCTACAGTGGTAGGATAGATATGTTTGTGGAAGATGTCAAAAGGTTGAGGCACGCAGGCTACAAGCTAGTCATAGCTGCAGCCACAAATGACAGGGCCAAGAAGCTATCAAATATGCTTAATGACAATGGTATAGACAATATATACACTTCCAAGAGAGACCTGGAAATAAAGACATCCCAGGTGGTAGTTCTGGCAGCCAATATAGGACAGGGATTCCAATACCCTTCTATCAAGTTCCAGGTGACAACAGATAGGGAGATGTTGGGTGCTAGCAAGCAGGGCAAAAAATCCAAGTCCAAGAAAAAGAAGAAGGTCAATTCTTCTAAGATAGATTCCTTCCTAGATTTAAAGGTTGGAGACTATGTTGTTCACGAAAATAGTGGTGTAGGTAAGTACACCGGTATAGAACAAATTAGTGTAAATAATATAAAGAGGGACTATCTAAAGCTAGTCTATCAGGGTGGTGATAACCTCTATGTACCTATAGACCAGATGGATAAGGTCCAGAAATATATAGGAGGAGATGTAGAAAGGGTCAAGCTAAATAAATTGGGCAGTCAGGACTGGTCCAAGGCCAAGCGCAAGGTCAAGAAGGAAATAGAGGACATGACCAAGGAGTTGATCGAACTCTATGCCAAGCGTGAGGCAAGAAAGGGCTACAAGTTTGCCAAGGATACCCTATGGCAGGGAGAGTTTGAAGAAAAATTTCCATTCCAGGAGACTGATGACCAGCTCAAGGCTATCAAGGATACCAAGAAGGATATGGAATCATGTAAGGCCATGGATAGGCTAATATGCGGTGACGTTGGTTATGGTAAGACAGAGGTAGCTATTAGGGCAATTTTCAAGGCTGTCATGGAAGGCAAGCAGGTAGCTGTCTTGGTACCGACTACAATCCTTGCCCAACAGCACTACAATACCTTCGTTGAGAGATTTGAAGACTATCCTATCAGGGTAGAAGTCTTGTCTAGGTTTAGGACTGCCAAGCAACAAAAGGATATAATTAGCGCTGCCAAGAAGGGCTTGGTTGACGTCCTGATAGGTACCCACAGGATAGTGTCAAAGGATATAGATATGCCAAAATTAGGTCTGGTAGTTGTAGATGAGGAGCAGAGGTTTGGTGTAAAGCACAAGGAATCCTTAAAGAAAATCAAGGCTAATGTAGATGTCTTGACCCTATCAGCTACACCTATACCTAGGACCCTACATATGTCCTTGAGTGGTATAAGGGACATGTCTATTATAGAGGAGCCTCCACAGGAGAGGTACCCAGTAATGACCTATGTTACAGAGGCCAAGGATAGTATTATCCAGGACGAGATTCATAGGGAGTTGGCCAGGGATGGTCAGGTATTCTTTGTATATAACAGGGTCGAGGGCATAGACGAAATGGCTGCCAGGATTAGGAGATTGGTACCGGATGCCAAGGTGGGGGTCGCCCACGGTAGAATGTCATCCAATCAGTTGGAAAATACAATATTGTCCTTCCTGTCTAAGGAATTTAATGTTCTGGTCTGTACAACTATTATAGAAACGGGCATGGACATAGCCAATGCCAATACCATGATAATATACGATGCAGACAAGATGGGCTTGTCCCAGCTCTACCAGTTAAGAGGTAGGGTAGGTAGGTCTACTAGACAGGGCTATGCCTACTTGATGTATGAGAGGAACAAGGTTCTAAGTGAGGTTGCCGAGAAGAGGTTGAAGGCCATCAAGGAATTTACTGAGTTTGGATCCGGTTTCAAGGTTGCTATGCGAGACCTTGAAATAAGAGGGGCAGGAGATGTCTTGGGAGCCCAGCAGCATGGTCATATGGCAGTCATAGGTTATGAATTGTATGTCAAGATGCTCAACCAGGCCATAGCCAAGGTCAAGGGCCAAGAGGTCGAGGAAAATGTAGATGTGGAAATCGACCTGACAGTCAATGCCTTTATACCGTCCAGCTATATAGAAGACGAAATGATAAAGTTGGAAATGTACAAGAAGATTGCTACCATAGACAGCAAGGAAGACATGTATGAAATACAGGAAGAACTAGAAGATAGGTTCTCCGATATACCTAAGGAAACTCAAACCCTTCTGAACATAGCCTATGCCAAGGGGCTCTGTAGGAGGTTGAAGATAGAAAGGGTAAAACAGACAGGAAATACTATAGACTTAGCTCCACTTACAAAGTACCAGACCAAGGAGGTTGGTAGCTCAAAAATAGTTGAAGAGTTATTGGTAATGTTAGAGGGCTTTTATCAAAATATAGAAAAAATAAAAAATTAGGAGGTTGTAATTTTGAAAAAAGTATTAGCAATTTTATTGGCTGCAGTAGTGGGAATATCTACAGTAGCGTGCTCAAGTGATGATGTAGGATCTGTGGATGGAAAGGGAATATCAAAGAAAGAGTATACAGATCAGTTGAAGTTCACAAAGTTAATGTATGAGATGCAGTATGGTGAGAAAATTTGGGATCAGATGAAACTAAAGGACAAGAACTATCAAGAAACTGTTAAAAAGAATGTATTAGATTCCTTAATCAAGACTAATGTATACCTAAATTATGCAAAAAAGAATGATATCAAGCCAGACAAGAAGGTTTTGAGCCAGTACAAGGAACAGAACAAGAAGATATTTGAAAATGCAAAGTCTAAGGAAAGCTTCAAGAAGGCTGGTATAGATCAGGATTTCATGGAAAAGTATTCTGAACAGGCAGCTACAATGGCAGGTTTATCAAACTACTTACAGAAGAAGGCTACTCCTTCAGAGGAAGAAATGAAGGCCAAGTTCAAGACCATGGGAGATAAGGTAGATGCATCTCATATATTAATCAAGACAGTTGATGACAGCAACAAGCCACTTCCTGAGGCCAAGAAGGCAGAGGCCAAGAAGAAGGCGGAAGACCTATATAAGCAGTTGAAGGCAGGAGCAGATTTTGCAGAATTAGCCAAGAAGAACTCACAGGATCCAGGAAGTGCTGCAAATGGTGGTGCCCTAGGTGAATTTGGCAAGGGTCAGATGGTTCCTGAATTTGAAAAGGCTGCATTCGCACTTAAGGAAGGTGAGATATCTCAGGTAGTAGAAAGTCAGTTTGGTTACCATATTATCAAGTTGAACAAGAAGGTGAAGGCAGACTACGCTAAGAGTAAGGCTGAAATTAAATCAACTCTTACAAATGAAAAAGTTAAGAAGTTAGTTGAAGAAATAGTCAAGGGAACTAAGACAGAAAAGAACGAAGACAAGTTAAAAGACATTGCTTTTGGTGATGAAGCCAAGGCTGATGACAAAAAATCAGACGAAAAAAAGTCAGATGACAAGAAGGCTGCTGAAAAATCAGACGACAAAAAAGCAGACAAGTAAAAAAATAAGAAGTGGCAATCTTTAAGATTATGCCACTTCTTTTTTTATAAAATTTTAAAATTAACAGTATTTCTCTATTAGGCTATCTATGTATTCTATTGCCTTGTCCTCTTCAAGTGTTATCATAGTAGGCACGTACATCTTACCAAATTCATAGAAGATGTCACCAAAGTTCTTGCTTTCTATGATGCAGTAAGGGTTGTTGTCTGGAATACATTTAGGATCATTGTATTCTATCAAGAGTCCATAATTTTTGAAGGCTGTTAGAACAAAGTCCTTGTTATCGTATTCTCCTGTAACTATATAGAACTTGAAAGAATCCTTTTTATTAAGGTGTCTAGACTTTATCGATTCAAATATCGCCCTTATTTCTTCCGGTGTAAATGCTGGAAGAGAATTTAGGTGATCTGTCAGCATACCTGTCTTAGCAAATTCCTCCAAGCCACTCATTGTATAGACATCAAATTGCTTTTTCTTTTTAGAATAATTAATTCTGTCTTCCAAATATTTTATTAGAGAACTTAGAGCAGTCTTGGAATCAACACCAGAGATATCAATGTCACTAATGCTTGATAGTAGTATTTCCATATCTTCTTTAGGTGTTCTATCTATTAGGCTCCTATAAACTTCCATAGGTATCCTATTATAGCAAGGGTTTGGCTTAAACAAGAAAACATCATATTTCTTTTCTAAGTCGGCTATTAGGTCTCCCAAGAAGTTTAGCTTCTTTCTATTATCCACTGCAAGTGTGTAGCCACTTGCTATAGATTCATAATTTCTATAGAAAAATTCTTTAAGGTTATCATCAGAGTTAAGTGCATAACAAGATGAAAGGTTTTCATCAAGTAGGGAAATCAAGAACTGCTTGTTGTTGAACTTTCCATCTTCATCTGTATAGCTGTAGTCCAATATCATAAAATTGTTGAAAAAGCCCTTGTTGAAAGCTACGGAATCTTCTGAATAGAAAAGAGTGTAGTTGTTTACCTGTAGTAGAGGTATAATAGACTTCAACATATTTATATTGTCGGACTGGTTTATCTGTGACAGACTAACTAGGTGTTCTATCTTATAATTAGAAGAATTTGTAGATATATTTTCAATGAATTTTAATACTGATTCAACGGCATCTTCCTTGTAACAGTTAATGATCTTTATGTCGCACTCAAAGTTTTTGCTGTCAGAAACTTTTTCGATCATTCCAAATACATCATCTATGTATCTTACATATTTTTCCTTGTCATAAAAAACAAGTTCAATATTATCCTGGAAGTCCTCAGATGTATTTTTACCGTATAACAGTTGGAATATAGCATCTGTAGCATAGGATAGTTTTTCATTTGATGTAGACATGTTTCCGTAGTAGATTAATTCTCTCTTCTCTAATTGGCTGAGATTCAAGATGTCTGCTATTATGTCTAGCAATTCATCAGACGGTTTTTGAAGACCTTTCATTACCCTGTATATAGTAGATTTACTCATACCTGTTTTTGTAATAAAAGTTTCAATTTTCATTTTTTTCATTTTAAGTTTTTTCTTAATAAAAGAATCCAAATTTTCCATGTAATCACATCCATTTCTTTTATGTAAATAATTATAAAAATTCATTGAATATATTTATATACCTTTTATATATTCTGACATACGTAATAGGTATTCTAATATATATATAACATATATCTCAATATATTCGCTACCTATAACTATATTCTATCACACTTTTATAAGATAAGACCATAAAAATCTTAGAAGTATCAAAAATACATGCTTATTTGGAGGTGCATTTTAGTGGAGCGAGTTGTACTTTTTGTCTATCATTATATTTTTGCATTTAAAAGGCTGAGATGAATTTAAAAAGTTTTTGCACAGTTAAAGAAAAATTAATATTCTGTGGTATAATATACTTTGAATTACTATGGACAGCATATTTTATTTCAATAGAATTGAGTATATACTAGGGGTGTAGCATCTTTGATACACTTGGATTAAGAATACAGAATTATTTATATGGAGGAAATAATGGAAACAGAACAGAAGAAAAGTAATAAATTTATAAAGGGAACCCTGATACTAGGGGCAGCAGGAGTAATCATCAAGCTCCTAGGAGCTATATTTAGGATACCTCTGGGATCTTTGATAGGTTCTGAGGGTATGGGTTACTATCAGACGGCCTATCCGGTCTATGCCCTCTTCCTAACTTTGGCCACAGCAGGTTTCCCAACTGCTATTGCCAAGCTAGTATCTGAACAGGTGGCCTTGGGCAACCACAAGGGGGCAAATGAGATATTTAAGATAACCCATATAATGCTTTTTGCTACGGGACTTGTCATGTTTATGATCTTGTTTTTTGGAGCTGAATTTATAGTTGGTAGTGTTCAGCACAATCCGAATGCAGTTACAGCTATGAGGGCTATTGCACCGGCCTTGTTGATTGTACCATCTATGTCTGCCTATCGTGGTTACTACCAGGGTTACCAGCAGATGAGTAGGATTGCCCTATCACAGATATTTGAACAGGTATTTAGGGTGTTTTTAGGACTAGGTCTAGCCTATGTATTGATGAGACAGTTTGGTCCAAAGCTAGGTGCAGCCGGTGGTATATCGGGTGCTACAATAGGTGCCTTCGCATCATTCTTGTTCCTAGTCTTGATATATTTGAAGGATACAAAGAAGAGGAAGGAATTGGTTAATAATAGTGTAGGATATGTGAAGAAGCCTACCATGGAAATCATTGAGAATATCATAGTAGTGGTATTACCTATAAGTATAGGTGCCTGTATAATGCCTTTGGTAAATGTAGTGGATTCAGTTATAGTTATTATGAGACTCAAGGTAGCTGGTTATACACTTATGTCTGCCAATTCACTTTTTGGTCAGTTAACAGGTATGACAATGCCTATTATAGCCATGCCTATGGTCTTTACTACAGCTATAGGTATGAGTCTGGTACCAGCCATATCTGAATCATACGCCTTGAAGGACTTTGACCAGGCTAGACATAATGCCAAGTTGGCTATAAAGATTACGCTTTTGTTACTATTACCATGTGCCTTTGGTTTGGCAGCCTTGTCAACACCGATAATGTCACTACTCTTTCCTAAGCAGCCTGGTGCTACATTAGGAATGATTTTATTTACCCTATCTCCAGCCTGTATCTTCCTTGGTCTATTGTATACTTTCAATGGAATACTACAGGGAATGGGCAAGCCTATGGTTCCGGTTATGGCCCTTTTATGTGGTATAATAGGCAAGATAGTTGTAAGTTATGTCTTGACTGCTATACCGGCAATAAATATTCTGGGATCAGCCTTTGGTACTCTTGTTTCTTATGTGATAGCTGCGGCTATAGAGTACATATATATAAAGAGGTCATTGAAACTTAAGTTCAACCAGATGGAATACTTTATAAAGCCGTTAATAGTAGTTATGTTGATGTTTGTAGCAGCTAGATTCTCTTATATTGGCTTGACTGCATTTATAAATCCGAAGATTTCTACCCTAGTAGCAATAGCTATAGGTGGTTTAGTTTATATATTTGGTATTTTGGGTCTTGGCGGTATCACCCAGGAAGAAATATTAGCCATGCCAAAGGGAAACAAGCTCTTGGCAAAGCTTAAAAAATATAGGTTGATAAGGGGTTAGTTTTATGACTATTAGTATAGTGGGTCTGGGTGCTGGCGATATATCTCAGATTAGTCATGGGGCCATCAGCCTCTTGAAATCTAGCAAGCCAGTCTACCTAAGAACGGAAAAACATCCAATAGTAGATCTTTTGGATATAGAATATAGGTCTTTTGACGACTACTATGATAGTAGGGATGATTTTGAACAAGTATATGAATCTATAGCCAGGGAGATTATAGACCTGGCTAGGATGAATGATATAGTCTATGCTGTGCCTGGTCATCCTAGGGTGGCTGAGTCAACAGTAGGTCTGATCGAAAAATATGCCCTTGAAGAGGGGATAGATATAGAAGTTATTCCTTCTATGAGCTTTATCGATGCCATGTACAATTACCTGGGATTTGATCCGGCAGAGGGTTTTAGGCTCTTGGATGCCTTTACTATAGACAAGTGTGATTTGGATGAACGGGCCAATGTGATAGTGACACAGGTATATGATAGGTATATAGCATCTAATGTGAAATTAACTTTGATGGACTACTACAAGGATGAACAAGAGCTGTGGCTAGTAAGTGGAGCAGGTGTGAAGGGTCTTGAAAGAAAGAAGAAGTTGGCCCTGCATGAGCTGGATAGTCAGTTAAATGAATTTGATCACCTGACTAGCCTGTATATACCTAGGTCTGATGGAAGTCCAGGCCAGGGAAAAAAATACAGGTCAATAGGAGACTTAATAAAGGAATTGGAAGGTCATACCTATATAGAAAGTTTAAATATGTTAGATAAAAAACAATCGATATCTTCTCTTGGGTCAGATAGGGAAACAAGAGATCCATATGAACATATATTAGATAAGATGATTGAAATTTGTAAAAAAGCCAGAATTGATTTGGACTTGGATTTTGATTTTATGTTGGAAGACTTGTCTGAACTGGTTTATTCACTTGCAATTCTGTCTAGCCAGGGAAGCAAGGATGGTTATTTTGACTTAGATGAGATAAGCGATATGGTCTATAGTAAAACATTGATTTAATCCAATCTTGACAGATGCTTGGAAATTGCAAAAAAAAGATAAAAAATAAAATAAATATGAATAATTTGGATAAAAACATTGAAAAATGAACAAAACTTATGTATAATATTGTTGTCAACTAGAAAGTGAGTTACATTTTTTATTGTGAAATTATAAATACAGGAGGTAGTTATTGTGAATAAGGCAGAATTAGTTGCAAAAATGTCAGAAAAGAGTAATTTAACAAAGAAGGAAAGTGAACTTGCATTAAATGCATTCATGAAAGTTGTTGAAGAAACTTTAATAGCTGGAGATAAGGTTCAGTTGGTAGGATTTGGAACTTTTGAAACTAGAGAAAGAGCAGCTAGATCAGGAAGAAACCCAAGAAAGCCAGAAGAAGTAATTGAAATACCAGCTTCAAAGGCACCAGTATTCAAGGCTGGTAAGGGTCTTAAGGAATTAGTAAACAATAAGTAATAAAATCGAACTAAATAAATAAAGTTTACTATAAAATAGTATTGACACTAGAAATTGTCGGTACTATTTTTTTCTTGTGTGGTATAATAGATAATAGTGGATAAAACTAAGTCATAATAGATGTTATAATAAGTATTGTAAGAAAAGGAAATGATCATGAGATTGGATAAGTACCTTAAGGTATCAAGGATAATTAAAAGAAGGACAGTAGCCAAGGAAGCTTGTGAAAAGGGTTTAGTAGAAATAAATGGCAAGTTAGCCAAGTCGTCTTCCGAAGTAAAGGTTGGCGATATCTTAAAGATTAGATTTGGCGAAAGAATGGTAGAATACAGGATAACCAATATAAAAGAGCACGTCTTAAAGGATGAAGCTAAGGAATTGTATGAGTTAGTATAGATTATCAAAGATTATTATAAGTGGGAGGGTATTTTTATGAATAAGGTAGTAAAAAAGGCAGTAATACCGGCTGCTGGATTGGGAACTAGGTTTTTGCCTGCAACTAAGGCTCAGCCAAAGGAAATGTTACCAATAGTGGACAAGCCAACTCTTCAGTATATTATTGAAGAAGCTGTGGCATCTGGAGTTGAGGAGATATTGATAATAACAGGTAGGAATAAGAAGTCTATAGAAGACCATTTTGATAAGTCAGTAGAGTTGGAATTAGAATTGGAAAATAAGGGCAAGACAGAGCTCCTAGACATAGTTAGGAGTATATCAAATATGGTGAATATTCATTATATTAGGCAGAAGGAGCCTAAGGGGCTAGGGGATGCTATATACTGTGCTAGGTATTTTATAGGTGATGAGCCATTTGCGGTTATGCTAGGAGATGATATGGTTGACAATGGTCAGGGCACTCCTTGCTTGAAGCAGTTGATGGATGCCTATGAAGAATATAATGCGACTATATTGGGTGTACAGGAAGTTGCCAATGAAAATACCGACAAGTACGGTATAATTGCTGGACAGAAGGTTTCAGAAAATACTTACAAGGTCAATGCCCTAGTTGAAAAGCCTGATCCTGACCAAGCACCATCAAATGTGGCTATTTTGGGTAGGTATATAATTACACCTCAGATATTCGATATATTAGGTCAGATACCACCAGGTAAAAATGGTGAAATCCAGCTAACAGACGCCTTGGAAATATTGAAGGACAAGGAAGATATGTATGCCTATATTTTTGAGGGTAGGAGATATGATTTAGGAGATAAGCTGGGATTTTTACAGGCTACAGTAGATGAAGCCTTGAAGAAACCTCAGTTGAGAGATGATTTTTTAGCATATCTAAACCAGGTTTGTGAGAGGGAAAATGGTGAAAGGTAGTTATTGTGATGGCTAAGAATAAGAAAATTTTGTATAAGCTAGTATCTATTTTGATAGCGTTGATGTTTGCAGTTTCCAGTGTGGCTTTTGCCATCAGCGTATTGATGGGTAACTAGGGGAAAGGATGTTTTTATGACGGACATAGAAATCGAAAAATTAAAAAGTGAGAGTCTAATAGAGTTAAGAGTTATAGCAAGAAATCTGGGTGTAAAATCAGTCACTACATATAATAAGTCCGGCTTGATAGAAAAAATTAAGGAATTTGCAGAGTTGGAAAATTCATCTAATAAGATGGGACTTAGCTACAATAATGGTGATAGGCAGGAAAATTCAAATGAAGACTTTGGAAGACGCAACAATAATTCAATGGCTGAAAAGTCTGGCTCATATAGGAATCAAAACGATGGCAATAGTGGGCAACAAAAGAGGATTCTTTATATGACACCTCCGGAAATGAATGACGATAACAAGGCTGAAGGTGTACTTGAAATATTACCAGATGGATTTGGATTTTTGAGGGGGAGCAATTATTTGTCAACGGAAAATGACACTTATGTATCCCCCAACCAGATAAGAAAATTTGGACTAAAGACAGGTGACTTTATAACAGGTGTAGCCAAGCCGGAAAACCCTAATGAAAGATTTAGGGGAATGATGTATATATACAAGGTGAATGGAGATGATATATCATCTGGAAGATCTAGGACTCCATTTGAACAACTAGTGCCAATTTATGCCAATGAAAAGCTTGTGTTGGAAACTGAAAGGTATGAGATTGCAACTAGGATAATAGACCTTTTCGCTCCAATAGGTAAGGGTCAGAGAGGCTTGATAGTTGCTCCACCTAAGGTAGGTAAGACAGTATTGCTAAAGAATATTGCTAATAGTATTACACAAAACTATCCAGATGTAACACTAATAGTCCTATTAATAGATGAAAGACCGGAAGAAGTGACAGACATGATGGAATCAATAGACGGTGAGGTTATATATTCAACTTTTGACCAGGCGTCTTCCCACCACGTTAAGGTTGCTGAAATGGTACTGAATAGGGCTCAGAGGTTGGTGGAACATGGAAGGGATGTAGTAATATTGCTAGATAGTATAACAAGGTTAGCGAGGGCCTACAACCTTACTATAAACCCTACAGGTAGGACTCTTACAGGAGGGCTAGACCCCGGAGCTTTATATGGACCTAAGAAATTTTTTGGTGCGGCAAGAAATATAAGAAATGGTGGTTCATTGACTATATTAGGTACAGCCTTAATAGATACAGGATCTAGGATGGATGATGTAATCTTTGAGGAATTCAAGGGTACTGGTAATATGGAGCTTCACCTGGATAGGAATTTAGCCGAAAAGAGGATATTCCCTGCTATAGATGTGTACAAGTCGGGGACTAGAAGAGAAGACCTTCTACTTAATGGAGAAGAAATGGAAGTCTTATACAAGTTGAGAAGGTCATTTACTAATGGAAGTAACCAGATTATATCAGATAATGTAATTGAAGAAATGAAGAAAACAAAGGACAATAAAGAATTTATAGACAAGATTAAAAAAATTAATTTTAAATAGTATCTATAAAGTTGTTGAACAAAGTCGCTTATTATGCTATAATAAGGAAGTTGAATTTTATTAGAATCGGAAGGTTCGTGATTATAGGGAAAGGAGTGAATTACATGCAGAAGGATATACAGCCAAACTACAAGGAAGTTGAAGTACGTTGTGCTTGTGGAAATACATTTATGGCAGGATCAACTCAGGACGAGATAAGAGTAGAAATATGCTCAGAATGTCATCCATTCTATACAGGTAAGCAGAAGAATATCGAAAAGGGTGGAAGAATCGATAAGTTCAAGAAGAGATTCAATATGGAGTAATATTACACTTAGATTAATATTTAGATTCGAATTTATGTATTAAGGGACTATTGCAGGATTTTGCAATAGTCTTTTTTGTATGTATGACGGGCATGCCGTCAGTCTGTGGTGAAAGTCCACGTAGGGCGTAGTT
>OHAD01001233.1_pt1 | contig 25329 bp, 18 predicted proteins | sample 1577011 | NCBI WGS metagenome assembly OHAD01 (sample SAMEA3541510, study PRJEB24748) | human gut metagenome | biome: human gut; feature: human-associated habitat; material: faeces | place: China | collected 2012 | reverse complement strand
TATTTCCAAAACAGTTAATCAGTTTCAATCCGATGCAGTATATTAAGCTGAAAAAGCAGGCAGAGGAAGTTGACCTCTTTTCCGATGATGAAGTGGAAGAAGGTACACAGCCGATTTCACATGAGGATTATGAACGGCTTATCCAATATCTGGAAAAGAAAAATCCACCTGCTATTCTTCCGATTCAAATTGCGTATTATGCCGGGCTCCGTATCGGGGAAACCTGTGGTCTTACATGGCAGGACATTAACCTTGAGGAACAATGCCTGACCATAAAACGCAGTATCCGCTACGACGGCATGAAACACAAAAACATTATTGGACCAACGAAGCGGAAAAAAGTTAGGATTGTTGATTTTGGCGATACCCTGACTGAAATACTGAAAGCTGCCAGAAAGGAACAACTCAAAAACCGGATGCAGTATGGCGAATTATATCACCGCAATTACTACAAAGAAGTTCATGTGAAAAACAGAGTCTATTATGAATACTATCACCTTGACGGAACGCAGGAAGTCCCGGCAGATTACAAAGAAATCTCCTTTGTCTGCTTAAGACCGGATGGCTCTTTGGAACTGCCGAGTACACTCAGCATTGTATGCAGATCAGTGTCAAAGAAACTGGAAGGATTTGAAGATTTCCATTTCCACCAGTTACGTCACACCTACACCAGCAATCTGCTTTCCAATGGGGCTGCACCGAAAGATGTACAGGAACTGTTAGGACACTCTGATGTCAGTACCACAATGAATATTTACGCTCACTCAACAAGAAAAGCAAAACGGGATTCCGCAAGACTTCTTGATAAAGTAGCGAGCAATGCTTAACTAAAAATTTCCCTTATTTCCCTTGCGGATTCCGCATAAGGGCAAAGATAAGGGAAAATACATATCATTTCACTATCTAAGAGGCTGTAAGCCTTGAAAAACAAGGAAAGTTCAGGAAATCTCTCCACAAATCCCGATTTGTCGAACTATTTGGAGATCCAGTAATCAATAGCCGGGGGTGGAAGAAAGCATTAATCGGTGATGATTGTTTTGTTACTAAGTTAGCAGGATTTGAATACACTCAGTATATTAATTATGAAGACTCTGGTGATGTAGTTATGGTTAAGGCTCAGAATGTAAAGAATGGTAAGCTGAATCGTAAGGAACTTTCTTTTGTTTCAAATGAAGTTTCTGACTCATTACCAAGATCTCAGCTTGCACCAGGAGATGTTGTAATGACTTATGTCGGAGCAAATATTGGTGATGTTGCAATTATAGATAATGAGTACAAATATCATTTAGCTCCTAATGTTGCCAAGATACGTCCTGATTCGGAAAGATATAATTCAATATATTTCATGTATATGTTAATGTTGTTAAATGCATACATTGTAAAAAATTCAGCAGATACAGCAAAGGCTGCTTTAGGAATGGAGAGAATAAGAAAATTGAATGTATTTGTACCCCCAATGGAACTTCAAAACCAATTCGCAGACTTTGTTACATCCATTGACAAATCAAAATCTAAGATTCAAAAATCCTTAGAAGAGACGCAGTTATTATTTGACAGTCTGATGCAGAAGTATTTTGGATGAAAAGGGTGATGAAATGGCAAAAATGACAGTATATCATGGTGGATATATGGCAGTGGAACATCCGGAAATTCGAAAGGGACGCAACACGAAGGATTTTGGGACAGGTTTTTATTGTACGATTATCAAAGAACAGGCTCAGAGATGGGCAAAACGTTATGATACTAAGATTGTTTCTATTTATGATGTGCGTTTAGATTCTTCATTAAAAATCAAAGATTTCCGGGAAATGACAGATGAATGGTTGGATTTCATTATTAATTGTCGGGCAGGAAAAACACATGACTATGATATTGTAATCGGAGCGATGGCAGATGATCAGATTTACAACTATATTTCTGATTATATGGATGGCTCGATCACGAGAGAGCAGTTCTGGGTGCTGGCAAAGTTTAAATATCCGACACATCAGATAAACTTTTGCTCTAAAGAAGCACTGAAATGTCTGGAATACAGGGGATTTGAGGTGGTTAAGTGATGGAAAATGGAAGAGAATCCAGAAAGGACAATGATTTATTTTTTACCTGTGCATTGATTGATTATATTGCAAGAAAAACGAAAAATACTAGGGCAGATGTTGTTAATACATTGGGAAAGAAGCGTCTGGAAAAGATTTATGATCTGGCGGATATTTACCATAGTGATAACATTGACCGGGTAAGTGAAGATTTTATTGAAGAAGCTCAGATTAAACAGGGAAATTTTGATAATGTTGGAGAATGTCAGTATGCAATCCCTACATACTGGGATATTGGAAAAGTCTATAAACGCCTTATAAAACAGGTTGCGGAAAAAGAAAAAATAGAAACAATTGACGCACTGATTAAAGTTTACAATTCTTTTCTGAGTGAGAAAATAGATGATTATAACAGCAGCGTTTATTATGAGAATCCATCATATCTTTTCGAATGTTACGAGGAAAATAAGATTCTTTAGGAAAAATCTGCTATACTTTCTGCAAAAACAGGAGTGCAGAAAAATGGAAAATCAGATTTATAATATTTTAAATGATATGGCGGAATTTTTGAATGTAATGCAGATGAAAAAGCTTCAGAAAGTACTGATTTATCACTTGAATGAAGCGAAACAGGTACAGGAAGAGATTTCAAATGAGAAATATCTGGAAATGTTTTTGACGGCAAAACAGATTGAGGGGTGTTCAGACAGGACAATTCAATATTATCGTGTAACGATTGAGCATATGCTGAAAAGAATCACGATACCACTGCGTCAGATTGCGACGGAGGATATTCGGCAGTATTTGATTGATTATCAGAAAATCAATAACTGTGGAAAAGTGACAATAGATAATATTCGTCGCAATTTATCCAGTTTCTTTTCATGGCTGGAGGAAGAGGATCATATTTTAAAAAGTCCGGTGAAACGTATCCACAAAATCAAGACGAAAACGGTAGTAAAAGAAGTCATTTCCGATGAGAGCATTGAGATTTTGCGTGATAATTGCAAGGAAAAGCGTGATCTTGCTATTATAGATCTACTTTTTTCAACCGGAATGAGAGTCGGTGAACTGGTAAATCTGGATATTGCAGATATTGATTTCAATGAAAGAGAATGTATTGTATACGGAAAAGGTGATAAAGAACGCAGGGTATATTTTGATGCAAGAGCAAAACTTCATTTACAGAATTATTTAAAATGCCGGACTGACGATAATCCGGCACTATTTGTGACGCTTAATGATCCGCATAAACGCCTGAAAATCAGTGGAGTGGAAATACGATTGAGACAATTAGGGCGAGAATTAAAATTAGAGAGAATCCATCCGCATAAATTCCGTCGAACTATGGCAACACGAGCCATAGATAAGGGAATGCCGATTGAACAAGTGCAGAAATTGCTGGGACATCAGCAAATCGACACTACGATGCAGTATGCAATGGTCAATCAAAGCAATGTAAAAACATCCCATAGACGCTTCATAGCCTGAGCAAATTTTACGCTGTTCATATTTGCAGTGCAGATAAAACTGCAAGGTAAATGTGGGGTTGTAGGAGAAAATAGGATGGAAAAAATTAAATTAACTGATATATGCAATCCTAAGCAGTGGAAAACTATTCCGACAAGTGAATTACTCGAGAATGGTTATCCTGTTTATGGTGCAAATGGAATAATTGGGTATTATAGTGAATTTAATCATAAGAACCCAGTTATTACAGTTACCTGTAGAGGAGCAACCTGTGGAACAATAAATATAACGGTTCCTAAATCTTATGTAACAGGAAATGCAATGTGTTTAGATGATATGAGAAGTGATATATATATGGAATATTTATATTACTGTCTTAAACATTACAATTTTAATAATGTGATTAGCGGGTCGGCACAACCGCAAATTACAAGACAAGGCATGGAAAAAATTTATGTTACTATCGGGTCTCATAATGAACAAATGGATATAGTTGATAAACTCAAGAAAGTTGAAAATGTGATTGGCTTAAGAAAACGAGAGTTAAAGCAGCTGGACACCCTGGTCAAATTCCGATTTGCAGAGATGTTTGGGGATCCTATTAGGAACCCTAAAGGATGGAAAGTTGTAACTATAGGTGATATCGTTACAGAAGTTAGATATGGTACAAGCAAACCGGCAGTTGAGGGTGGTAAATATCCTTATTTGAGAATGAACAATCTAACTGCTGATGGACACTTGGATTTGAATGATTTGAAATATATTGATATTTCGGATGATGAAGTAGAAAAGTGTGTAGTTAGAAAAGGCGATGTTCTGTTTAACAGAACTAATAGTATTGATCTGGTTGGAAAAACTGCTGTATTTGATTTGCCAGATGATATGGTTATTGCAGGGTATATTATTCGCGTAAGACTTAATGAAAAAATATTGCCAGAAGTATTGTCGCAATATATGAACCTTGAAGCATTAAAAGATATTTTACGTTCTATGGCAAAGGGAGCTGTAAATCAAGCCAATATCAATGCACAAGAGTTACAGAGTATTAGAATTTATGTACCAGATATTGAGTTACAAAAACAGTTTGTTGAGATGAAAGATCAAGTTGACAAATCAAAATAATATAAAGTTTGCTCATATGTTCATACGATAAAAAATGCAATATAATATGTAAATATATAAAAATTCACACAATAAAAGTAACGTTTTGCAAAATAAAGCAACAAATAGCTTGAAAGAAAAGAGAAGGATTGATATAATGCACATGGGTATTAATACCCAAGGTGCTACTTCACAATTGACGTGAATGGCGGTTTGCTTTTTACGGAGAGTTTATAGCTTCGATTACATAGATTACTTAATCAGAAAATATGTATGGAGGAACTCGCTTATGCTAACAATCGGTGACTTGATTGCAGTAATTAGTCTCTGCTTAACCAGTTTTGGTCTTGGCTATACGATTGGTGCGAATAGCAATAAGACCGAAAAAAAATAACCGCCCCAGTCTGCAAACTAAGCGGTTATTTTTAACCTAATAAACATCAGGCGAACCGTCATGGTAGCACCTTTTTGTATTTAAATATGAACTGTCTGTATCATAGCACAAAACGACTTTTGTGTCAAATTATCAGCAGAATCTTAAGCGGCTATTATAAGCGATTCATCAGATCTTTCTGATTACAACAGATGTCCCGTTTGCAATGACTCCGATCACATTATTGGAAAACATGTTGTAATCAATATCAATGCCAATGACTGCATTTCCACCCAATGCAGCTGATTTTTTGATCAGTTTATCCATGGCAGCGTGCCTTGCCGTCTCAAGCTTTTCCTCGAACATCCCGGATTGCACGCCAAAGAAATCAGCAAATGAAGAAGTAAATTCTGAGAGAAATCCGGTGCCAAGAACTACTTCGCCGGCGACAATTCCAAGGTAAGATACGATTTCATAACCTTCAAACTGAAATCCGGTTGTTACCATGTGGGTTTTTTCACGATAATCCAGATCCTTTTTTTCGTTTTCTGCCCGTTGTATTTCTTCTTTTTTTGTACGACTGTCCCACAATTTTTCGTCATAATCCGGATTGCCGTATCGATAACCTGCACGCATCGCTTCGATGATCTGAGGTAATTCTTTGGGATCAATATGGCTTAACTCTTCGTCTGATAACAGTTGGACCATTTCATTTCCACAATAATCGCAGTTTTCTGCAAGATGATTGCTTTCTCTGCAATTTCCGCAGTGTTTACAGCATAAAATCATAAGCGTTCCTCCTTTAGCGTATGTATTTTCAAAACGGTAAGCTCATAAGTTAATATCATTGTAATAGAAAGCTGCCATTTGTACAATGTTTTTCTTTTGTGAACAGGAACCGGATCTGTTATTCTTTGGTGAAATATGTGTTTTCAAGCATAATTTACCGGATTTTCAGGATTCCTCTCATAACTTTGCAGGATTCCTCTCATAACTTTCTTGTGAGAAAAACCACTTCGTGTTAAAATATCAGAAGACATTTCACGAAAATACAACAAGAGGGGGTGACTGCGTGACGAACTTTGATTTTCTGAAGGATATCCCGCAGTTTGCGGCGTTTGCAGATGTTGCAGTGGCAGCGGAAAAGATCCTGATGATCGATCCGGAGGCGAGTGTGATGAACTGCCGGCGGGCGATGGAATTTGCCGTCAAATGGATGTATTCGGTTGACGATATGCTGGTGATGCCATATCAAGACAAGCTGGTCAGCCTGCTGAATACGGAAGAGTTTAAAGGAATTGTGGATGCAGACATTTTGCGGAGAATGGATTTTATCCGCAGGGTGGCAAATCAGGTGGCACATACGGGAAGAAAGCTGACGCTGGATCAGGCGAAGCTGTGCCTTGAGAATCTTTATATATTTCTGGATTTTCTAGCTTATTGTTATGCGGATGATTATCAGGAGGGGCAGTTTGATGCAGGTCTTCCGGAGCAGAATCAGGAGATCCTGGCAGCGGAGACGGCCTTTCCGGATATTGATCTGGAGGCTTTGATCGCAGAAAATAAAGCATTGAAGGCAGAACTGACTTCCAGGCGTGAGGAGCAGAAGCAGACGTATGTTCCGAAGCCGCTGGAGCTGTCGGAGTATGCAACCCGCAAACAATATATCGATACGATGCTGATTGATGCCGGATGGATGGAAGGAAAGAACTGGCTGAATGAAGTCGAAGTCTATGGCATGCCCAATAAATCAGGCAGCGGTTTTGCGGATTATGTGCTTTATGACGATGCACACCGGCCGCTGGCGGTGATCGAGGCGAAAAAGACCTGTGCAGATGTGGCGAGCGGACGGCAGCAGGCAGAGTTATATGCGGATTCTCTGGAGCGGCAGTATGGACGCAGACCGGTCATTTTCCTTACGAACGGATTTGAGACGAGGATTGTGGACGGACAGTATCCGGAGCGGCAGGTTTCCTGCATTTATTCCAGAAGAGATCTCGAAAAATGGTTTAATTTAAAAACCATGCGGGGCGATCTTGGCAGTGTCCGGATTGATAAAAAAATCGCCGGAAGGTATTATCAGGAAGAGGCGATCAAGGCAGTATGCGAGAGCTTTGATAAAAAGAACAGAAGAAAAGCACTGCTTGTCATGGCGACTGGATCGGGAAAGACAAGAACAGTCATTGCACTTTGCGATGTGCTTCTGCAAAACGGCTGGGTGAAAAATATTTTGTTTCTTGCGGATCGCACTTCCCTTGTCACACAGGCAAAACGAAGCTTTGTCAATATGCTGCCGGATCTTTCGGTGGCAAATCTGTGTGAGGAGAAAAGCAATCTACATGCACACTGTATTTTTTCAACTTATCAGACGATGATCAACTGCATTGATGCCACACGGGACGAAGACGGAAAATTATTTACGAGCGGCCATTTTGACCTTGTGATCTGTGATGAGGCACATCGTTCGATCTACAATAAATACAAAGATATTTTCACATATTTTGATGCACCGCTTGTTGGTCTTACTGCGACGCCGAAAGATGAGATCGATAAAAATACCTACAGCATTTTTGAGCTGGAGAAGGGCGTGCCGACTTACGGTTATGAGCTGGCACAGGCGGTAAAAGACGGTTATCTAGTGGATTTCCTTTCGGTGGAAACAAAGCTGAAATTTCTGGAAGAGGGCATTGCGTACGATGAGCTTTCGGACGAAGATAAAGAAGCATACGAGAACACCTTTGTGGATGAAAACGGACAGGTTGTGGAGCGGATCCAGTCCTCAGCACTGAATACCTGGATTTTCAATGACGATACGATCAGACAGGTGCTGGACATTCTGATGACACATGGAATCCATACAGACTACGGAGAAAAGCTCGGCAAGACGATTATTTTTGCGAAAAATCATGCTCATGCGGAAAAAATATTTGAGGTGTTCAATAAAGAATATTCACATCTGCCGGGTTATGCAAAAGTGATCGATAATCGTATCAGCCATTCCCAGAGCCTGATCGATCAGTTTTCGGAGCCGGATAAACTGCCGCAGATCGCCATTTCCGTTGATATGCTGGATACGGGAATCGATGTGCCGGAAATTTTAAATCTGGTCTTTTTTAAAAAGGTAATGAGCAAGGCAAAATTCTGGCAGATGATCGGGCGGGGGACAAGGCTTTGCCCGGGACTTTTGGATGGTGAGGATAAGCAGAAATTCTATATTTTTGATTTTTGTGGGAATTTCGAGTTTTTCCGGATGCAGAAGGGAAAAGAGACAGCAGTCCGGCTGCCTTTGCAGAGTGCGATTTTTAACCTGAAATTTCAGATTTCGTATAAATTGCAGGATTTACAATATCAGACAGAAAGACTGATCGCCTATCGCAAAAACCTGGTTGAGAGTATGCAGGGAAAAGTACAGGAACTGAGCCGGGATAATTTTGCGGTGCGTCAGCATTTGAAATATGTGGAATATTATTCCAATCCGGAGAATTATCAGAATATCCGTTACGAGGATACGCTGACCGTTCAGGAGGAGGTTGCACCGCTGATCATGCCGGATCAGGAAGAGGCGTCCGCCGTTCGTTTTGACGCACTGCTTTATGGGATTGAGCTTGCTTATCTGATGGGAAATAAATATGGAAAAGCGAGAAAGGATCTTCTGAAAAAGGTGCGTGCGGTGGCAGGTGTTGCCAATATTCCGCAGATCAAAGCACAGGAAAAACTGCTGAATCAGATCCTGCACACGGATTATCTGGAGACGGCCGGTGTGGATGAATTTGAACATATCCGTGAAAATCTGCGGGAACTGATCAAATATATCAAAGAAAAAGAAGGAAAGCGGTATGATACCGATTTTGCGGATGAACTTCTGGCGATGGAATGGAAAGAGTCGGAGCTGGAAAATGATGACCTGAAAAATTATAAAGCGAAAGCAGAATATTATGTCCGCAGGCATCAGGATAATGAGGCGATTGCCAGGCTGAAGAATAATCAGCCGCTGACAGCGGCGGATGTACAGCTTCTGGAAGAAATCCTCTGGGGAGAACTGGGGACAAAAGAAGAGTATGAGACGGAGTACGGACAGAAGCCGCTCGGAGAATTTGTCCGTGAAATTGTCGGCTTGGATATGAACGCTGCAAAAGAAGCATTTTCAGAATATCTGGATGAAAACAGCCTGGACAGCAGGCAGATTTATTTCGTAAATCAGATCGTGGAATACATTGTGCAAAATGGCATGATGAAAGATCTGTCGGTGCTTCAGGAGGCACCATTTACGGATCAAGGAAGTGTCGTGGACATTTTTACGGATCTGAACGTATGGATGGGAATTCGGAAAGTGATCGACCAGATCAATGCAAATGCCGCAGCAGCTTAGGAGATAAATAAACTATGAATTTTTTTGATTACATAAAGAACGAGTCGTTTTTTAAACCGCTTACGTTCAAGTACCGCAGGATTTATTATGACTGTATCCGGATTTTGATCGACCGTTCGAAGGAACTTCCGGTTCTCTACGAGTCGGATGCAAAGGACAGTATCACGCTATATCTGAAAAACGAAGAGATTCAGCGACTGATCGAAGAAGCGGGTGATGAGAATGAGGCGGTGCAGCTTCAGGCGGCTGAGATTCTGGCCATTTTCCGTGAATGTGGATGGATCAAGCCACGGCAGATCGGACGCAGCGGAGAATATGTTGTAAATCTTTCGACGGATTGCCGAAGAGTGATTGATTTTCTGGATAAACTGACTGAAAAGAAAAATGAAGGTACGATGTCAAACCGCATTCTCTCAATGTATGAGATCATGAAATCCGCATCGGAAGAAGGCTCGGTGCGAAAAGAACGTCCGTACTCAAACATTCTGGTGCCGATGATGGAAAATGAAACCGAGCTTCGCAATGAGCTGGCTGATTTAAAAGACAGCATATCGGATATCATGAAAACAGTCATCGAATTTCAGGACATGAACAGTTTCGGGCAGTTCATTATGAAAAATGAAATGTTGGACCGGTTCTTCAGTGAATATTTCTTCGTAAAAAACAACGGACTGATCCCGACCCAGCTTTCTTTCATCCGTGACCGGATCGAGGATCTGCGTTATGGGGATATGTATGAGAAAATGGTCGAAGAATGTGGAAAACGTCTGCGTTGCCCGAAAGAGCAGGCAATTTCCCGTGTGGACCGTTACATGGCGGAACTCCAGTATTTCCTGAGTGTGGAATACGAAGAAAATATGGAACTGATTGATACTCGCATCAACAGTTATTATAATCTGGCAAATACAAGAATCATGCAGATGGCGAGCAGCCGTGTCAGACTGGAGAATCTTCTCGGCGATTTCCTGGACCGTGTTTCCAGGATTTCAAAAGAAGAGCAGGATGCGGCGATGGAAAAAGTGGAAAAATGCACTCGTGTTATCAACCAGAAATACGTTGGTTACAAATCATTCGAGCAGAATCGGCGTATCCGCAACGAAGGTCAGAATATCGCATTAAACACCAATGCGATGTCGGAAGAAGAGATGCAGAAACGGACGGAGAATCTGTTCCGCAGTGCACCGAACCGATATGCTCCGGTCCGTGTCGGAGCATATCTGGATGAGGCACTTGGATTGGATGTGAGCATGGAGCTGAAAGAAAAGGGTGTGCAGACAAAAGAAGAGGCACTGATGATTGCAGCGGCGATGCTTTATGCGAAAAATGCAGAATTTCCATACGAAGTTCGTATCAAGGACGAAAAAGTGAGCACGAAAATTGCCGATATCAGCAATGTGGTGATCTCGAGAAAATAAAGATGTCAGAATTGTGGATCACAGGGTACGAAAATATTTACAGGGCATTTTTTTGAACGCAGAGAAGCGGATTGTGAATGTCCGCTTTACAAATACAATGAGGTAAATTTATATGCAGGATTTAAGTTTTATAAGCAATATGAGCGACGAGGATGCGTATCTGTTCAAACGCTGTGTGCGGCGGCTTCTGGATACGACATTTCTTGTAAAAGACAAAGAAGAAAAGCTCTATCAGTTTGTGGCTTCCGAATCTAACCGCTACGACATGAACCAGTATCTGGCAGTGATCGGCTACAAAGTGGTTGTGGAAGAACAGATGGGTGTGGCGATGCTGCAGCCAAATGATGATGATAAAGAAACGGTTGGGCTGAAACGATTGAACCTTTATCATTTTGACCAGAGGCACATGAAGCTGCTGCTGGTATTGTGGCTTTTATTTCTGGAACGGATGGGATATGAAGAGGCAGTCTATGTGACGGTCGGTGAGATTATCGACAAATGCAGGCTTTATGATATTGAGCTGACGCCGGTTGAGTTTAAAAAGGCATATGCGACCTTCCGCAGGTTCTGCCTGATCGATTACAGTGACGATATCACAAAAGAGGACGGGGCTGTGCGTCTCTATCCTTCTTTGCAGTTCTGTCTGGATATCGGACAGTTGAAACAGGTGATGGCAGAATTTGTGGAACAGGAAGATTTCGAGGCAGCGGACATGGCAGACCTGGAAGAGGCAGAAAGTGAGGAGAGCGATGAGTAAAATAGTTTTACGCAATGTACAGCTGATCAACTGGTATGGATTTACCAACACGGTTGTTCCGGTTGCAGAAAATCTCACCCTGATCTCCGGAGAAAATGAGTGCGGAAAATCGACGATCCTCGATGCCATCAAATATGCCTACACCGGTGATACGCAGTTTAATAAGGCGACAAGCGGATATAATACAGGTGTGGGCAAGCGAAATCTGATCTCGTATACACGCTGTCTGGTCGATGCAAGTGCCGGCGTGTATGCAAGACCGGCGGAGAAGATCCCGGTTGTGTATACCCACATCGCACTGGAATATTATGACCAGATCAACGAAAAATCCTTTGTGCTCGGCGTGATCATCGAGACAGCCGTGACGGATGTCCGCGGCACGTACTGGTATGCGATGGAAGACAAACATCTGTCGGATATTTCCTATGTCTATGAAGACGGTTCTGCCTTAAAGCCGTACGATGCGTCCGGATTTCAGAAACGTTACAATGTCAAACTCCGCAAGAAACAGGATGGAGTGGCATTGTTTATGCAGATGGTCGGACTGAAGCTTCCGTATCAGGAAGTATTTCGTTATCAGAGAAAACTTCGAAATATCATGGCATACAATCCGGCGGCAAAGATCCAGGAATTTATCCGGGAATCGGTTCTGGAAGAACACGATGTCAATTTTGAAAAATTAAAAGATGCCAAGAAAAATATTGAGCAGATCAACAGCCGTTTGGAGCTGATCGAAGAAGAGATCGGTGATCTGGATGCGATCCTGAAGGATTATGCAGAATACGATGAGCGTGTCATGCAGCTGAAAGTGGATGATATTAAATTAAAATATCGAAATATGCTTTCCTGGAAAGAAAAACGCTGCATGGCAGAAGAAATGATCCGCAAAAACAGCATTGAAGTAGAAGCACAGATCAAAACAATCAAAGAACTGAGCACGGAGATCGATGCACTTGATCGTTATTATATGGAAGCAAAAGCCGCACTGCGGGAACTGAATGTTTCCAAAGCGATCGACAATTCCAGACAGCAGATCACTGCTTTCGAGAAACAGCTGGAGAAGCGGAAAAGTGAAAGGGAAGAGCTGGAGCAGTTCCGGAAACGTCTGCTGCATGTGGCAGAAGAACTGAACAAAATGGAATGCGAGGTTTCTCATTTTGAAACGCTTGGCAAACTGACGGCAGTCGATCTTTCCAATTCGGAGAAACAGGAAGCCATCGATGCACTGAGAGCGGAAATCCGTAAAAAACGTGACAGCATTGTGCGAAACAGGGCTTATTTGGACCGCGAGCTCAAAGAGGTGCAGCTGGAACGCAGCGAGCAGAGCAAGATCGTTGAAAACTGTGACCGCAACAAAGCGGATTATTCGCATGTGCAGGAGCAGACGCAGCTGATCCGGGAGATCAACAAAGAACTGAAAAAACAGGGCATCGATGAAGAAGCCCGCATGGCGTGTGAATATGTATCGGAACTGAAAGACGAAGCATGGCGTGATGCGATCGAAGCTTTTCTTGGTGTGCACCGCTATGCGATCCTGGTCTCGCCACAGGCCTTTGATGTTGCCAATCAGGTTATGGACCGCTCCGGACATCGTTATGTGGAGCTGGTCAATACAAAGCGTCTGGCTGAACGCAAGATCAAATGTGAGGAAGATTCGGTCTATCATTATCTTCAGATTCAGAATGAGACAGCAGCAAAGTATTTCCAGTTTTGGCTGGGAGCGATCCATGCAGTCGAGCTGGACGAGGTTGCAAAATACGACAATGCCATGTCAAAAGAAGGAAAACTCGGCAGAAATATGGCAGTTACTTACATCAACACGAAAAAGATCAAGAGCTACTGCCTTGGCGGGGCGGCGATCGAGCTGAACCGCAAAAGAGCTGCGAAAAAACTGGATCAGCTGGAAAAACGGGAAAAAGAGATTTTGAGCAGCAGACATACGATGCAGAATCAGGATGTCTTTCTGCAGAGTAGTCTGGATTATTTCAAAGATTACAATCTGGAAGCCAACAGAGAATGTGAGCATTTAAATGCAGAGCTGGAAGCAGAAAAGGTGCGTTATCGTGAACTTCTGGAAGCCCAGAAAAACAATGCAGAATTTATGGCACTTTCGCAGCGTGTGACCGATCTGGAAAAACAGCTTCGCAATAAAACACGGGAGAAAGACGAAGAGAGCAAGAAGCGTTATCGTCTGGAAGCAGAGATCGAGCAGAAAAAGAAAGACAGCGTGATGTATCAGGCGAAAGAAGCGGAAGAGCAGAAACATCTGGAAGAAGAACAAAAGCTCAACCGTTCCGCAGCAGAGCAGGCGATCACAGAATACGACCGCTATCTTGCCGGAGAAGATAAAAAAGGCGGCATCATGCAGCTTTCCGAGAAAGAGCAGATGGAAAAACGCGTCAGCAGTTTTGCGGCAAATATCAATGGACAGCAGCAGGCGTACAACAACCGAAAGCAGGAAGAAGAACGTCTGCCGATCGGTCTTGAGTACGAAAAAAGCTATCACCAGAGACGCGGAAAAATCTGGATCGATGACCTTCAGAATCTGCAGCAGAAATTAAAAGAGCAGACCATGCGTTATGAAAGCATTTTCAAAAGAGAATTTGTTCTGAATATTTACGAGACGGCAAGGGCTGCAAGAAAAGACATCGCACAGATCAACAAAGAGCTTCGCAAGCTGAAATTCGCGACATGCTATCAGTTTGATGTGAAATTTTTGAATGACAATTCCGACTATGCCAAAATTCTACGTTATGCAGAGTATCTTCAGCAGACTGGAAATCTGGCGGACGGTCAGATCGCCCTTACAAAGCTGATGGGTTATGAGGATGACGAAGTAGAGAGACGGGAGCGGGAGATCAAAGATATTATTAACCGCATCATTGAAAAAAATGATCTGGCGGAGATCCAGAAATTTGCAGATTACCGCAATTATATGAGCTACGAGATTATCATCAACAACGAAGAAGTAAAAGACGGAAAATTATCCAAACAGGTAGGATACAATTCCGGTGCCGGAACGCAGATCCCATATACGCTGATTTTGTCGGCGGCACTCTCCATGCTCTACAATGTGCGAGTCAATTCCGTAAGACTGATCTTTATTGATGAGCCGTTTGAAAAGATGAGTGACCACAATATCAAACTGATGCTTGATTTCTTCAAGAACCAGGACTTTCAGGTTATCTTCTGTGCACCGCCAAATAAACTGGAATCGATCGGAAGTGAATGCGGTGTGATCATCCCGGTTCTGAAAAATGCAAACGACGATATGTTGATCGGAAAGGTGAAATTTCATGACACAGTTAATGGAGCAAATTAAAGAAAAAGATGCACAGGCATTTACCCACAGCGGAAAGTTTCATGCGGACGATGTATTTTCGTCTGCACTTCTGCTGTCTGTCAATCCGGAGATCACGATCCACCGCGGCAGTCAGGTGCCGGAGGATTTTAAAGGAATTGTTTTTGACATCGGAAGAGGGAAATACGACCATCATCAGAGGGATAGCAGAATCCGTGAAAATGGTGTGCCGTATGCAGCTTTCGGACTTTTATGGGAAGAGTTGGGTGCTGAGATTTTAGGAGAAGAACTGGCAGAAAAATTTGACGAGGCTTTTGTGCAGCCACTGGACAACAATGACAACACCGGCGAAAAAAATGAACTTGCCACCCTGATCGGCAATTTCAATCCGCCATGGGATGCACAGGGCGGAAACGATGCGGCGTTCTTTAAGGCGGTCGGTGTGGCCGGCATGATCCTCGATAACAAACTGGAGCGTTATCGGGGCAATGAGCGTGCCGACAAACGTGTAGAAGAAATTTTAAAACAGCATCAGGAAGAGATCGCTTCCGGCAAAAAGCCGGCAGATGAAAAGCAGATTCTGGTGCTGCCGGATTATGTTCCGTGCCAGAAATATCTTTCCGAGACAGACATTGCATTCGTGATCTTTCCATCCAATCGCGGCGGCTACTGTATTCAGCCTCAGAAGCGAGAATACTCCCTGAATTATAAATGCAGTTTCCCGGAAAGCTGGCTTGGTCTTGAAAAAGAAGAATTAAAAGAAGAGAGCGGTCTTTCCGGTGCAGAATTCTGTCATAAGGGTGGATTTCTTATGACGACAAGTACGCTCGAAGATGCCATAAAGGCATGCAAGATCAGTCAGCAGCAGTTCCATGAGCAGGTTGTGATCGTAAATCTTGGCACAGATGAGGCAGCCGATGCATTGCTTTTCAAACTTCCGCAGTTTTCCGGTGCCAGAATCGTGCACATGGAGCTGCCGGATCTTCCGCCGATGGAGTGGGACGGCATTTACGGTGAATCCACACTTGAAAAGCAGGAATGGAAAGCACAGATCAAAGATCAGGTGAAAAAGATTCTGAAATCCAAACCGGAAGCAGTCTATGTGCAGGGAGATCTTTTTGCGGTGTATCCGCTGATCCATGCACTTCGTAAACGCCATATGCCGGTGCTTGTGATGACAGAGATGGAAGGGGAACAGAAAATTGTGCGGATTCCGTCCGGATCATAGTGCGATTTCAGACTTTTGACCCTGGCATTAAGATGCCTGCGAATTGCTCCGTTACAAGTAACTCTCGCAATCTACGCTCCGCTTCGGTCGGCACTAAACGAGTGCCACTGGCACTCAGTGCCTATAAACATTCGGAATTCGCATATTTACTGCGTAAATAGCTACTTCCTCATGTTTAGCGGGTCCCAAGTTCAAATGTCTTATCTTGCAAGCAAGAACGACATTTTGATCTTTTGACCCTGGAATCTCAAAAAGTGCACAAAAAAATAGTGGGAAAAACAGGAAAAAAGTAGAAAAATGCATTATATTCTTGCAATTTAGTCGGATTTTAGGTACAATATAGTTCTATGATGATACGGAATTGCAGAAGCTGTGGAAAAGCGGAGCAATTCATAAGGATTATTTTAGGTAAATAATGATCCGGAGATGGAAGAGGGCGGATATACGAAGGTTTTCGGATTGTTAAAAGAAAAAAGTATGAAAGGAAAAGGAAATGAATAAGAAAGACGAATTCAAACCGTACATTCCGGCAGACAGAGTCATGCCGGAGCTTACTGTGACTTCCATTATTATGGGTGTTTTGCTCGCAGTAATTTTCGGAGCAGCCAATGCATATCTTGGACTCCGAGTTGGTATGACTGTTTCTGCTTCTATTCCGGCAGCAGTTATATCTATGGGTGTTATTCGCATTATCATGCGTAAGAATTCCATCCTTGAAAGTAACATGGTACAGACCATCGGTTCAGCCGGTGAGTCACTTGCAGCAGGAGCGATCTTTACGATGCCGGCACTGTTCCTCTGGGCAGAAGAGGGTCTTTGCTCTATGCCGAGCCTTGTCGAGATCACACTGATCGCACTTTGCGGTGGTGTTTTAGGTGTACTTTTCATGGTACCGCTTCGTAATGCCCTGATCGTGAAAGAACACCAGACACTGCTTTACCCGGAAGGAACTGCATGTGCAGACGTACTTCTGGCCGGCGAAGAAGGCGGAGCAAACGCTTCTACGGTATTCTCCGGTATGGGACTTGCAGCAGTATTTAAATTTATCGTTGATGGTCTGAAGGTGATCCCGGCAGACGTATCAGCAGCTTTTAAATCTTTCAAAGGTGAGATCGGTATGGAAGTATACCCGGCCCTGCTTGGTGTTGGTTATATTGTAGGACCAAAGATCGCATCTTACATGTTTGTTGGTTCTGTATTCGGATGGCTGGTTATCATCCCGCTGATCTGTCTGTTCGGACCTGATACCTGGCTGTATCCGGCAAAAGCAGGCACAACAATCGCTCAGCTTTATGCAGGCGGCGGTGCAGCGGCAATCTGGAGTACTTATGTAAAATATATCGGTGCAGGTGCCATCGCAACAGGCGGTATCATCTCCCTGATTAAATCACTGCCACTGATCGTAAGAACATTCAGCGACTCCATGAAGAGCGTAAAAGGCGGAAAAAATACAAGTACCGCACGTACCGCACAGGATCTGCCGATGCAGTTCATACTGGTCGGAATCGTTGCTATGGTTGTTATCATCTGGGCAGTACCGGCTATCCCGGTAACTCTGCTTGGAGCAGCACTGATCGTAATCTTCGGATTTTTCTTTGCAACAGTATCCTCCCGTATGGTAGGTCTGGTAGGAAGCTCTAACAACCCGGTATCCGGTATGGCAATCGCTACTCTGCTGATCGCTACTATGGCAATCAAAGGAAGCGGAAAAACAGGTATTGACGGTATGACAGCAGCAATTGCGATCGGTTCTGTTATCTGTATCATTGCAGCAATCGCAGGCGATACTTCGCAGGATCTGAAGACCGGTTATCTGCTGGGTGCCACACCGAAAAAACAGCAGATCGGTGAGCTGATCGGTGTTCTTGCATCCGGTCTGGCTATCGGTGGTGTTCTTTATCTGCTGAATGCAGCATGGGGTTACGGCGGAGCAGAAGTACCGGCTCCTCAGGCAACTCTGATGAAGATGATCGTAGAAGGTATCATGGGCGGAAACCTGCCATGGAACCTGGTATTTGTCGGCGTATTCCTGGCACTGGGTCTTGAGATCCTGCGTATCCCGGTAATGCCGTTCGCAATCGGTCTGTATCTGCCGATCTACCTGAATGCAACCATCATGATCGGTGGCGTTGTACGTATGGTAATGGATGCACGTAAGAATGTCGATGAAAAGACAAAAGAACAGCAGTCCACAGACGGAACACTGTACTGTGCAGGTATGATCGCCGGAGAAGGTCTGGTAGGTATCCTGCTGGCAATTTTCGCAGTATTTGGTATCAACACAAGCATCGGAGAGAGTGTAAACTTTGGCAACATCGGTGGTGTCATTCTTATGGTGCTGATGATTGCATCCCTGCTTTACTTCTCTCTTAAGAAAAAGAAAAAAGCATGAAAAAAAAGAAACAGGAACAACAGATAAATTATCTGGATCTGATTCCGGTAAAAGCCGAAGGCCTGAAGTGGCACAAAGACTTCAGGGATCGCGTGATACTGGAAGTAAAAAATGAAGGTTTTTTTAACGGGATCGCACAGAAAGTATTTAACCGCCCGGAAGTCACAAAGATACATCTGGATGTACATGGAAGTTATCTTTGGCCTTTTATCGATGGAGAGAGAACCGTCATGGATCTGGCTGCTCTGGAAAAAGAGCGGTTTGGTGAAGCGGCAGAACCCCTTTATCCACGAATCGTAAAGTATTTTCAGATTCTTGAAAACAATCATTTTGTAAGTTTTAAATAATAAAATCCCTTGCGGCGGGCAGTTTCTGCTGTAAGGGATTTTTTACCACAGGGGGATTCTTTTTATGTGCACAAATAAAAAACATGCAGAAAATCTCTTGCACGCACGGGGCAAATTTTCCGGTCGCATCGGTTATGTGCTGGCAGTTGCCGGCTCTGCGGTTGGACTTGGAAACATCTGGCGATTTCCATATCTTGCGGCAAAATACGGCGGAGGTATGTTTCTGCTTGTCTATCTGATTTTAATGGTCACTTTTGGATATGTTATGATCGTATCCGAAACAGCACTGGGACGTATGACGAAAAAAAGCCCGGTTGGAGCTTTCCACAAATTCGGAAAGAGCCTGCCGTTTCACCTGGGAGGCTGGATCAACGCAGTCATCCCGATGATGATCGTTCCTTATTACAGTGTGATCGGCGGCTGGGTTCTGAAATATCTGTTTGAGTATATCAGGGGCAATGCAAACCTTGTTGCACAGGATGGCTATTTCAACAGTTTTATCACCTCTTCCATGGAAGTAGAAATATGGTTTCTGATCTTTGCGGCACTGGTATTTATTGTCATTCTTGCAGGTGTAAAAAATGGAGTAGAACGTGTTTCAAAGGTTATGATGCCGCTTCTGATCCTGTTGGCAGCCTGTGTGGCTGTTTATTCCATCACAAGACCGGGAGCCGTGGAAGGCATCAAATATTTCCTGATCCCGAATCTGGAGAACTTTTCCTGGATGACGGTCGTTGCGGCGATGGGACAGATGTTTTATTCCCTGTCGATCGCGATGGGTATCCTATATACGTATGGATCTTATATCGGGAAAGATGTAGACATCGAAAAAAGCACCACGCAGGTTGAGATTTTTGACACCGGTGTCGCACTTCTGGCCGGTCTGATGATCATTCCGGCAGTGTTTGCATTCTCCGGCGGAGATATGGAAACGCTCCAGGCAGGACCGGCACTGACGTTCATCACCCTGCCGAAAGTATTTGCGAGTATGGGAGTTGGCACGATTGTCGGCATCGCATTCTTCCTGATGTTTCTGTTTGCGGCACTGACCAGTGCAATCTCACTTCTTGAGACCAGCGTTTCCACCCTGAACGATGAGCTTCACTGGAGCCGTGGAAAATGCTGTCTGCTGATGGTTGTCGTGATGCTGGTGATCGGAACGGCATCCTCTTTTGGATATGGTATCTGGGACTCTGTGAAGATCCTTGGTATGCAGTTTTTGGATTTCTTTGACTTCCTGACCAACTCGGTCATGATGCCGATCGCAGCACTTGCTACCTGCATTCTGATCCTGAAAGTCGTCGGATTTAAAAGAATGGATGCGGAGATTGAACAGTCATCTGATTTTAAACGCAAGAAATTATATCATTTCTTCCTGAAATATCTGGCATCCGCCTGCGTTATCATTATCCTTCTCAGCTCCATTGCAAATGTACTGGGATGGATTTCGATGTAAAAACAGAAAACTTTGAAAAAACTCGATTAAGCATTGTAAAACTGGCCGTTTGGCTAGTGTACAATGCTTTTTTAATTTTATATAATGGTTATAGAATGATGTTGGGGTCAAAAGATGCCATACGAATTGTTCCGTACTTCGTACTCCCACAATTCTACCCAATATTCGCATATCGTGAAGCTTACGCTCCACTTTTATGCTCATATCGGGGCGGGTCATTAAGCCATAAAACCACTCCTGTGCAAGCACATCGTAGTTTCAGGCTTTTGCCCCTGGCATCATATAATTATAACTTTACTATTTTTCTATTGTACCCTATAATGTGGGTATGGTCAAAAGGTATTTTGAGCGAAAAGCCTATAATAGCAGAAGGGATCAGGTATATGGGTGAGAACGAGAAGAAAGAGTTTCATTTTATCAATGAACAGATCAAGAAAAAGCCGTTCTACCGACGTAAGTGGTTTACGCAGGGGGCAGCGGCGATTGCCCTGGCACTTATTTTCGGGGTGGCGGCGGGCGTGATGTTCGCGATCGTACAGCCGTGGGCGAGCAATCAGTTTGGAAAGCCGGATGAGCCGACACAGATCGTGATGGTTCAGGAAGAGACACATACTCAGGAGACAGAAACCGGACAGACAGAGCAGAAAGTGGATGACGAAAAGGAGACGGCAAAAGGCAGGAAAAAGAACAGCAAAGAAACAGATGCAATCGAAGAATACCGCATGCACTATGATCAGATGAAAAATGTGGTAGATTCTGCAGAAAATTCTCTGGTAAAGATTAAAAGCTATGTGGCAAAAATGGACTGGTTCAGTGAAAGCTATGAGAATGTGACGGAGACTTCCGGACTGGTGTTCCGTGTGGACAGCAACTGGCTTTACATCCTGACTTCCAGTCGTTTTATCAAAAGTGCACAGCAGATCACAGTAACCTTCCCGGGCGGAGAGGTCGCAGATGCAGCTGTCAGACAGCAGGATACGGTGACAGAGCTTGCGATTCTGGAGATTCCGCTCAAAAGTATAAAGGAATCCACGATCCAGAGCATTTCCGCAATTTCGATCAAAGGAATTTCCAGCGTAGAAAAAGGGGAATCGGTGATCGCAGTCGGAAGTCCAATGGGGTATACAGATTCGATCAATTATGGCATGATCACTTCGATTACGGAGTGTGAAGATGTGGACGGAGAGTATAAGGTGATCGCAACGGACATGGCGGCCAGCGATATGAGCTATGGATTTCTGCTGAATCTGGATGGAAATATGGTCGGCATTGTGGCACAGAAATTCAAACAGACTGGTGCGGCAGATACGTTGACTGCACTTGGCATTTCTGATATCAGCTATCTGCTGGAAATGCTGGCAGCAGGCAGGTCGCTTCCTTATACCGGTGTGGTCGGAAAGAGCGTCAGTGCCGATGTGGCAGAGCATTTCAGCGTTCCTTACGGTATTTATGTCAAGAAAGTGAACACAGATTCACCGGCCATGTATGCCGGGATACAGGCAGCCGATGTGATCACAGAGATCAACGGGGAAAGCGTTGGCTCGATGTCCGAGTACGAAGACATTCTGCGGAAATATCAGGAAGGTGATACCTTAAAAATCAAGGTCCGCAGAAAAAGTATCGGCGGTTATGCCGATGTAGAAATGAAACTGGTCATGGGAGCCAGATAACGAAACAGATAAGATCATGGTACCGGCAGCAAGTGATCTGTCCTGCACGGAACCATTCATGTTTATTTAATAAGAGAAAGGTCAAAACAATGAAATATATTGAAACATTGCACGAAGGCGAGAGACTTTCAGGAATTTATCTTTGCAAATACAGACAGTCTGCGATGACAAAAAACGGCAAATCATATGAGAATGTGATCCTTCAGGACAAAACAGGAGTGATCGATGCCAAAATCTGGGATCCGAACTCTCAGGGAATTGAGGATTTCGATATGCTGGACTATATCGATGTGGTTGGAGATGTCACAAGTTTTCAGGGAGCATTACAGGTTTCCATCAAAAGAGTACGAAAAGCAAGAGAAGGCGAATATATCGAAGAAGATTATCTGCCGGTCAGCGAGCGAAACATTGATGAGATGTACGAAGAGCTGCTCACGTATGTGCATAAAATCGAGAATCCGTATCTGAAGCAGCTTACAGACAGCTATTTTGTGGAAAATGAAGCTTTTATCAAAGCGTTCAAAGGACATTCTGCGGCAAAGAGCGTGCATCACGGATTTGTGGGCGGACTTCTGGAGCATACCTTAAATGTGACAAAACTCTGCTATTACTATGTAAAACAGTATCCGTTTTTAAATAAAGACCTTCTGTTGTGTGCGGCACTGTTCCACGATGTGGGAAAAATGAAAGAAATCTCCAGATTCCCGGAAAACGATTACACGGATGACGGACAGCTTCTCGGCCATATCGTGATGGGCGTGGAACTGGTCGGAGCAAGTATCCGCCGCATTCCGGGTTTTCCGAAAAAACTGGCAAGTGAACTGAAACACTGCATTCTGGCACATCACGGAGAACTGGAATACGGTTCCCCGAAAAAGCCGGCACTGGCAGAAGCACTGGCACTGAATTTTGCAGACAATACCGATGCAAAACTCGAGACATTTAAAGAAGCATTAAAGAGCAATAACGATAACAATGACTGGCTTGGTTATAACCGCCTGTTTGAGTCAAATATCCGCAAGACAAGTATCTGATCAGACAATGTAAAACAGTTAAAGAAGCCGGAAAAGTTTCTGTTCATGGAGGAATTAAATTTATGAAAAAAGACGATATGCTGGAAATTACCATAGAGGATATCAGCTCAGACGGTTCCGGCGTGGGAAAAGCAGATGGATTTGCACTTTTTGTCAAAGACACGATCCCGGGCGATCAGGTGAAAGTCAAAATCATGAAAATGAAAAAACGTTATGGCTATGCAAGGCTGATGGAAATTCTTGTGCCGTCACCGGACCGCATCCAGGCACCGTGTCCGGTTGCCAGACAGTGCGGCGGATGTCAGATCCAGCAAATGTCTTATGAACGTCAGCTTACCTTTAAAGAAAACAAAGTCTGCAACAATTTAAGACGCCTCGGCGGTCTGGATCTTTCTGCGATGGAAGTAGAGCCGATCTGCGGCATGGAAGAGCCATTTCACTACCGCAACAAAGCACAGTTTCCGATCGGCCGCGATAAAAACGGAAAAATCATTGCCGGATTTTATGCAGGCCGCACGCACAGCATCATAGCAAACACCGACTGTCTGCTCGGAGCAGAAGAAAATGAAGCAATCTTAAACGAAGTCATTTCGTGGATGGAAGTCTGTAAAGTAGATCCATATGATGAAAAGACCGGAAAAGGGCTGGTGCGTCACGTACTGATCCGCAAGGGATTTACCACAAAAGAACTGATGGTCTGCCTCGTGATCAATGGCAGAAAGATTCCACAGGTTGAAAAACTGGTGGACAGGCTTCAGAAGATCGAGGGCATGACCGCAATTATGGCAAATGTCAACACTGAGCAGACAAATGTGATCCTCGGAAAAGAAATCCAGCCGATCTGGGGTCAGGATTATATCGAAGATTATATCGGAAATGTCAAATACCGCATTTCCCCGCTGTCTTTCTATCAGGTCAACCCGGTACAGACCGAAAAGCTTTACGGAAAAGCACTGGAATACGCCGAACTGACCGGTAAAGAGACCGTATGGGATCTCTACTGCGGCATTGGAACCATCTCTCTGTTCCTTGCACAGAAAGCAAAACAGGTTTACGGCGTAGAAATCGTGCCGCCTGCCATCGCAGATGCGAAAGACAATGCCAGAAGAAACGGCATCCAAAATGCAGAGTTTTATGTCGGCAAAGCAGAAGAAATCCTGCCTCACAAATACGAAACCGAAAACGTCAAAGCCGATGTGATCGTAGTCGATCCGCCAAGAAAAGGCTGCGATGAAGCCCTGCTTGAGACCATCGTCAAAATGCAGCCGGAAAGAGTCGTCTACGTCAGCTGCGATTCCGCGACACTGGCAAGAGATCTGAAGTATCTGACCGCGAACGGATACAAAGCAGAACGCCTGGCAACGGTCGATATGTTCCCGATGACGGTGCACGTAGAAAGTGCAGTAAAACTTGTGAGGGAAAACCAACGAATAGAAACAAGGGTGAAATAACAATCCGGAATTTCCGGATTGTTCAAACCGAAGGTTCTCGTCAGGTTACACGCGATACCAAGGACTACACCATCAAAGGCTGGGTGATGGATGATGAATGACTGAAACGAGGAACGAAAGCTTTACATGATCCGAAGCTGAGAGCAGAGCTTCTGGCAACGAAGAAAGCATCACAGCCATTTGCGGCATTTTGCAGCAAATGCAGGGAACTTGGATATGAGATTTATGATATGGATCTGATCACGGCAGGGGAAGAGGCTTATGCAGCCATGCGGCGAAGCACAAACGGGGGCGGCGAGAATTCTCCGATGCTGGAAGTGGAAGATGACCTTTACGAGCTGTTTTTTGCAGGATTGTAGGCGAATGTAAGAAGAACCATATAAAAAGACCTCATACAATTCTTTTGAATAAGGATTGCATGAGATCTTTTTTTATGAAATTATTTTTTCGCAAAATATTCTTTTGTCAGAGCGATGGCAGTTCCGGAAAGAAGGAAGATACCGATCAGGTTCGGGATTGCCATAAGTCCGTTGAAGGTCTCGGCGATGCTCCAGAGAAGTCCGAGATCGAACGTTGCTCCGATGATAGCTACCAGTGAATAGGCGATCATAAACGGTTTTACTACTTTCTCGGAAAACAGGAACTCAATACAGCGTGCACCGTAAAGTCCCCAGCCGATGATCGTGGAGAAAGCAAAACAGCACATGGCAACTGCGGTAAAAACAGATACCCAGTTTCCGTAGGTAGAAGTGAATCCGGAGATTGTCAGCTCGGCACCTGCGGCAGCTCCGTAGTTGACCGGAACACCGCTTACCAAAATGACAAGGGCAGTCAGAGTACAGATAACGATCGTGTCGGCAAATACTTCGAAAATACCGAACATACCCTGTTTTACCGGTTTGCTGGTATCAGCACAGGCATGGGCGATA
>OHAD01001231.1_pt1 | contig 25346 bp, 22 predicted proteins | sample 1577011 | NCBI WGS metagenome assembly OHAD01 (sample SAMEA3541510, study PRJEB24748) | human gut metagenome | biome: human gut; feature: human-associated habitat; material: faeces | place: China | collected 2012 | reverse complement strand
TCGCAATGAATCATTTTTTTATTCAGTTGTACAAATTGATTATACAATCAACCAATTATAAAAACACCTTTAAAGTATAAATATCCTAAAAAATGGACTAATTAAGACAGGGTCCTAAATAGTCCATAAAAATTACTGTTAACTGTTAATAGTATAATTACTTTTTTAATTTTAAAATGTATAATTACACCTTCTTTAAATCGTATACACAGGATTAAATATGCTATATACTCTATATAGATACATAGATCTTACCTTACAGTTTGTTTTTTTGCTCTTATAAGTGTACTCTTTGATATACCAGTCAATTCCTCTACCTTCTTGTATGAATAAGAGTTAAGCATATCTAGAGCCTCTTGTATTTGCTCCTGGGTAAACTTCTTTGGTCTTCCTTCTTTAAAGCCACTCGTTTTTTTGGCTTTGTTCTTGCCGGATTGAATTCTCTCTACTAAAAGAGCCTTATCAAAATTATTTACAGCAGATAAGGTATCAAATAATATATTTCCTAAAATTGAAAAATCTATAAGTCCAATATTCAAAATATGAATGGATGCTTGCTTGTTCCTAATAGATGCTATAATATCAATTGCATCACCTATTGAAGTAGCAAACCTATCCAATTGTGTAACAACCAGTATATCTTCCGGTTCTAATAAATCTATAACTTTTTCAAATTCAGGTTTAACATTCATATCAAGTGAGGCTTCTTTGAAAACAATACTCTCAAAATATCTTTCTTTTATAAGATCTTCTTGCTCTTCCAAATAACCAAGTTCTATTTGTTTGCTTGTAGTTGCCCTACAGTAACCATAAATCAAGTACTACACCTCCTTTGATATTCATGTTCATAACTTATGATTTTTATATACCATATCCCAACGAAATCATTATAACATATTTTACCCATAAAATACAATTAATAATATCCAAAAACTGAAAAATATTTTTGAGTATTACTAATGAAAAATTGAGAATTTATGACTACAATAAATGACTTAGATTAAAAGTTCATTTATTGTAGTCGTAAGTATTTGATTTTTTAAAATATAAGTCGTAAATATAGTATATAAACTTGCATAAAAAGTGTCAATAGTTATACTTATAAAATTAAGTGGATTTAATATACATAAAATTTGTGAATAATTATGACGCTTTTGACTTAAACCTTTTATAGGAAATGCTACTGTTGGACGATTTTCTTTAATAGGCCTTGTATTTCTTCGCTTTCAATAAAGTCTTCAAAGTCCATCTTCCTGTCTAGGATACCATTCTCACCGATAAATATGATCCTATTAGTTATAGAAGATATAAACTGGTGGTCATGCGATGTAAATAGTAGAACTCCCTTGTAATCCTCTAGAGCCTTATTTACTGAAGTTATAGATTCAAGGTCAAGGTGGTTGGTTGGATCATCCAATATTAGCACATTTGCATTAGATAGCATCAATTTTGATAGCATACACCTAACCTTCTCTCCTCCACTTAGTACATTGGCTTCCTTAAGGGCCTCATCTCCACTAAATAGCATCCTACCAAGGAAACCTCTAATGTATGACTCACTCTTTTCCTCAGAGTACTGTCTCAACCAATCAACTAGAGATAGGTCGCAGCCATCAAAGTATTCATTGTGGTTCTTTGGCATATAGTCCTGTGAAGTAGTTACACCCCACTTGAAGCTACCTTCAAAGTCAGTATCCTTCTCTGACAGGATATTGAATAGGGCTGTAGCAGCCATATCATCCCCCATAAATACTACCTTGTCGTCATTTTCTAGTCTAAATGATATATCATTCAAAACCTTTACTCCATCTATGACCTTGGTGATGTTGTGGACCTCTAGGACCTCATTACCGATTTCTCTTTCAGGTTTGAAGGCAACGTATGGGTACTTCCTTCTAGAAGGCTGTATTTCCTCTATATTTAACTTTTCAAGCTGCTTCTTTCTAGATGTAGCCTGCTTGGCCTTAGAGGCGTTAGAAGAGAATCTAGCTATAAATTCCTTTAGCTGGGCGATTTTTTCTTCTGCCTTCTTGTTCTGGTCTTTCATCAATTGTAGGGCTAGCTGACTTGATTCATACCAGAAGTCATAGTTACCAGTATACAACTGAATCTTGCCAAAGTCGACGTCTACTATATGGGTACATATAGTATTTAGGAAGTGTCTATCATGGGATACAACTATGACTATTGTCTCATCTAGGCCTATTATGAACTCATTTAGCCACTTTATAGAGGCATAGTCCAAGTGGTTAGTAGGCTCGTCCAGTAGAAGGATTTCAGGGCTTCCAAATAGGGCCTGAGCAAGTAGGACCTTGACCTTTTCAGCTCCTGTTAGTTCAGACATAAGTGAATAGTGTAGGTCTTTTTCGATACCTAGTCCCATCAAGATTTTTTCTGCGTTTGTCTCAGCATCCCAGCCATCTAGTTCTGCAAATTCACCTTCAAGTTCAGCTGCCTTTATACCATCTTCATCAGAAAAGTCTTCCTTCATATATAGGGCGTCCTTCTCCTTCATAATAGTCCAAAGTCTTTCGTGGCCCATTATTACTGTATCCAAAACAGTAGACTGGTCATATTTAAAGTGGTCCTGCTTTAGGACTGACATTCTTTCCTTTTCTGTGATTGATATTACTCCCGTATTGGGTTCTATTTCTCCTGATAGTATTTTTAGAAAAGTGGACTTTCCTGCCCCATTTGCTCCTATCACACCGTAGCAATTACCCTTTGTAAATTTTAGGTTTACTTCCTTGTATAGCTCCTTGTCGCCAAATCTTAGGCCGACATCAGTTACCTGTAACATATTATCTCCTCTCGTATTTATATCAAATAATTTTTTTCAAGATAAAGGACTATTGAATAAATACATATACAATAGTCCTCGATATTTAATCTATATTTAATTATATCAATTTGACGTTTTTTGTCAATTAATATTTATCCCTGACTAATTTTATAAGAATAATAATTTAACCAAGAATAGAATTCCTAGAATTATCATTACCAAAGAAATCTTTTCTCTTTCTTCAGGCTTAGCAAATATGTTATATATTAAGTTTATCAATACATATGATAGGATACCTATAGTTAAACCATCACCTATACTGTAAGTAAGGGCCATACTGATTACTGTAATAAAGGCTGGAAGACCTTCAGTTACGTTGTGTAGGTCTACTTCACGTAGAGAACTGATCATCAAGTAACCAACATATATAAGGGCTGGTGCAGTTGCACAAGCTGGAATAGCTATAAATATTGGTGAGAAGAACATAGCTATTAGGAATAGTACACCTACAGTAATAGCTGTATAACCTGTCTTGCCACCAGCAAGAACACCTGTAGATGACTCAACATATGTAGTAACAGTTGATACACCTAGTAGGGCACCTATAGTAGTAGCCAATGAGTCAGCTAGTAGGGCTCTACCTACATTAGGAACCTTGCCATCTTCATCAAGCATATTTGCCTTAGAGCAAACACCAACTAATGTACCTACTGTATCGAAGAAATCGACAAACAAGAAAGTGCAAACTATAACGAAGAAGTTACCTATGTCTTTTGGATGTGAGAAGAATCCAAAGTCAACCTTACCAGCTATTGGAGCGATTGATTCAAACTTGAAGATACCTGCAGGAAGGAAAATTCCCAACTTAGTTGCCATTTCTGGATTAAGTGCAGCATATATCCAAGCCATAATAGAAGAAACAGCTATACCAGCCAGTATAGATCCCTTCATATTCTTCTTGTCCATTACGCCGATTACAAATAGACCTATAAAGGCAAATATAACGGTTGGTGAAAGATGTCCCATGCTAACGAAAGTAGCTTCATTTGCAATGATAAGGCCACATCCCTTTAGACCTATAAAGGCTATAAATATACCAATACCTGCCGTAACACCATGCTTCATATTTAGAGGTATAGAGTTTACTACCGCTTCTCTAACCTTAAATAGTGTCAAGAAAATAAATATTATACCTTCAACAAATACTGCAGTAAGAGCAGTTTCCCATGGAATTCCACCCTTTAATACAACTGTGTAAGCAAAGAATGCGTTCAAGCCCATACCTGATGCAAGGGCAAATGGTAGGTTGGCCATAAATCCCATGATAAAACAACCAAGTGCAGCAGCCAAACATGTAGCGGTTACTAGGGCACCGGCATCCATGCCAGCAGCAGCTAGTGTACTAGGGTTAACAGCTATAATATAAGCCATTGTTAAAAATGTTGTGATACCTGCCAATATCTCTTTTTTAATATTAACATTTTTTTCAGAAAGTAGTGGGAACAAGCCCTGGCTACTAGCAGTTTTCTGGTTTGAATTCATTTAGTACCTCCATAATTCAAAATAAATAATTTGTAAATAATAAAAATATATTAAGAGTTAAATTCTATTCTAAAAACGATAGAATTCTCTCTTGAAAACATTTCATAAGAAAATCCCTGAGTTGAAAGTATCTGTCCCACAAAGAAGAGGCCTAGACCACTACCCCCTGTGTCCCTATTTCTAGAGCTTTCAACCCTGTATAGAGGTTCAAATACATTTTTGAGTTCTTTCTTGCTCAAACTAACTCCAGTGTTTTCTATTGTAAATATTATTTTAGGTTCCTGAAATTTTCTCTTTTGTTCTTCAAGAACTATAATCACTGAATAACCCTCAGGCGTATACTTAATAGCATTACTGATAAGGTTGTTCATGACAGTGACAACACTGTCTTTGTAGGCGTATATATAACCTTTTGATTTCATATTCAAACTAAAGTTTATGCTCTTTTCTTCGTATAAAAACCTATGTTTCTCTGATACAGATTCTATTATATCCGCTAGACATATATAGGACCTATTCAAGGTTGCATCCAAGATTTCCTTCTTAGATAGTTCCATCATTTGGTATACTAGGAGTTTAAGATCTTGGGTAGTATCATAACATTTCTTGAGGTACAAATCCCTGTCCTTGAATTTACCTATATTATAGATCATACCCTCCAATTGCCCACTTATTATGGTTATAGGAGTCTTTAGCTCATGAGAAATAGCACCTATAAATTTTTTTCTTTTAGCTATTTGGTACTGCTCCATATCAATAATTTTTAGTAATGGACTAGTTATAAATTCGGAGTAAATGTACGAACCCAAGAATGATAAGAGTATTACTATTATAATAATCATTGGTGACAGTCCTCTTATAGCATCCGCCGTGTCTTTCATAGGATAAAAAATGGTAGTTATCCTCAGAGTGTGTTCACCCTCTCTATCAGCTACTCGTATTTTTTCAAAAGTGGTTATCTTGTCCAAGTCAAAATTAACCTCTTCGTACTTGTTCATATGAATCAAGAATTCATTTTTTTCATACAAGAGTTTTGAGTCCGGCGACATAAGACTTATGTACATAACATTGCTACTTGATACCTTGTCCAACCTATTCTTAATAGTTTGAAAAGACTTGTTATTGACATCCCTGCAAATATTATCTACTAGCTTGGCAGCATTCTCTTCTTTTTGCCTCTGATAATGAGGTGGTAAGAGCAAGTAGACTAAGGATAAAATCAATATTGCCAATGTTAGGGCCAGTATTGATGTGGTAAAGAATACCTTGGTCTTTATGCTAGTTTTTTCTAACCTAGTTTTCAAGTTTTTCAAGTGTATAACCTATGCCTTTCACAGTCTTTATGTATGGAAGACCAATTTTCTTTCTAATATTCTTTATATGTGCATCGACTATTCTTGAGTCCCCATAATAATCATAGCCCCATATGCTATCTAAAAGGGTTTCTCTAGTAATTACTTGTGGGTATTTTTCTATTAGTTCCTTAAGTATATTAAACTCTTTCAAGGTCAACTCAACTACCCTGTCTTGAACTTTTATAGTATAGGTGTTCAAGTCAAGAGACATATCTTCAAAGTCAAGAGAAGTATTTTTATTTTCGTTTTGACTCCTTTTAAGAACGGCCTCTACCCTCTTTACTAGTAAGTTAAATGAAAATGGCTTGGTGATATAATCATCACATCCAAGTTCAAAACCCTTTATTTGGTCGGATTCATCAGTCAAAGCAGTTAGGAATATTATAGGAATATTGGAAGTATTTCTAATTATCTTGCAAGTAGTATATCCATCTAAATTAGGCATCATTACATCCAAGATAATCATATCGTACTCAGATTCTTTAAACTTTTTAATGCATTCAACACCATTAGTGGCAGTATCAACTATGTAGTTTTTAGCTTGTAAAAATTCAGCCATTAACTCCAATATGTCTTTATCGTCCTCTACAATTAGAATTTTTTGTCTATTCATATCTCTATCCCTTCCCCAAGCTCATTTATCATAGTATTATATCATATAATGATATATGAATCAATTTACTAAATAGACATAGCATCTTTCCATGCATTCTATGAAATAATTATATCAAATTTTATGTCAATATTCAAGTAATAAAGTTCGTTATAATATGAATATTAGTAAAGGAATGTCTGTATATAGTCTTATATTACAAAAAGTATTGGAAATAATAGAACTTTATTATATAATCAAGGTAAATAGAGAATTCAAGAGGAGGTTCATCATGAAGCACATAGTACTGTTCAAATTTGAGGATAGGGATTGCCTAGACAAAGTAGATAGGTTATTGGAAGAAACATATGAAAAGTTAGAAAATACACACAAGGTTATAGAGGGCTATAAGTTTTCTATAAATTGTTTAGAAGACAAGGAAAACAATATGGATATAATCCTTTTTGTGGATTTGGCTTCATCTGAGGCACTGCCAGCATATATAAACCATCCAGATCATCAGGAGGTTTTGGCAAAATTAAAGTCTTTAGGCCTAAAGGATAAATCTGTAATAGATATACACTAAGTATTAAGATTAAGATTGAGATATAGAAGTCGAGGTCGGTTTAATTAAAAAGAGCATATAAAAAAGAGGTCAGGCATTCATTTGTACCGACTCCCAAAAATTGGACTTAAAAATCTAACATTTGGGGTCACATCACTAGAATGCCTGGCCTCTATTTATTAAAAGGTCTTAAAATTCCTTAGTCTAAGAGCATTAGATACTACACTGACTGATGACATACTCATTGCTGCAGCTGCTATCATAGGGTTTAGGAGAGGACCTCCGAATAAGTAAACAAGTCCCGCTGCAAAAGGTATGCCTATTATATTATAACCAAAGGCCCAACCTAAATTTTGCTTAATATTTTTAATAGTCTCTTTACTCAGTTTGATTGAGTTAGGAACATCCATCAATTTATTTTTCATCAATACTATATCTGCTGATTCTATGGCAACATCTGTACCATTACCTATTGCTATACCTACATCTGCCTGGGCTAGAGCTGGAGCGTCATTTATACCGTCACCGACCATAGCTACAAATTCACCCTTAGCCTGAAGTTCTTTGATGACCTGTGATTTTTCTGATGGTAGAACATCCGCCCTGACTATGTCTATTCCAACTTGATTAGCTATTGAAAGAGCAGTTTTTTCGTTGTCACCAGTGATCATTGCAACCTTTATACCCATCTGGTGGAGCTTTTCTATGGTTTCTATACTGTCTTCCTTAATTGTATCAGCAACAGCTATTATGGCCTTAATGCTACCGTCTATAGCCAAGAGAATTGGTGTTTTACCTCTATTTGCATAGTCATCTATCATTGATTCTATACTAGAATAATCTTTATTAAAGCCGTAACTATTTATAAGTTTTATGTTACCAAGATGAATTCTGTGGCCATTTATAAGAGCTTCTACTCCCATTCCGGTTATGCTAGTGAAATCTTCGACATTGTATATATTTGAACCAATTTTTTGGGCATATTCTACAATAGCCTCTGCTAGAGGGTGTTCAGAATTTGATTCAATTGACCCTGCATATGCCATAACTTCCTTATCGCTCATACCTTTATCTATTATTTTTACAGCAGTTACTTTTGGTTTTCCATTTGTGATAGTACCTGTTTTATCAAAGGCTACAGTACTTATTTTATGGGCTAATTCAAGCGAATCTCCGCCCTTTATAAGGATACCATTTTCGGCCCCCCTACCTGTTCCTACCATTATGGCAGTTGGTGTAGCCAATCCTAGGGCACATGGGCAGGCTATTACTAGGACAGATATAAATATGGTGAAGGCGAATTGAAAGCTGGACCTACCAACTAGTAGCCATAGTAGACCAGATGCAAGGGATATTCCTATAACCGTTGGCACAAAATATCCCGAAATTATATCAGCAAGCTTGGCAATAGGTGCCTTTCTGTTTTGGGCATCTTCTACTAGCTTGATGATTTGAGAAAGGGTCGTATCCTTACCTACCTTTTCTACTTTGAACTTTATATATCCATTTTTATTTATACTGGCTCCAGTAACCATGTCACCAATATTTTTTTCAACAGGAATACTTTCACCAGTTAACATTGATTCATCTATGGCAGTTGAACCATATACAATAGTACCATCTACAGGTATCTTTTGTCCTGGTTTTACGATTACTATATCCCCTACTCTTACCCTGTCTATTTCTACCTCCTTTTCGATGCCGTCAACTTCTATTATAGCTGTTTTGGCCTGAAGTTCTAGCAAGGATTTAATTGCTTCAGATGTCTTAGACTTGCTCCTAGCTTCTAGGTGCTTGCCAAGCATTATCAGGGCTACAATCATAGCACATGATTCAAAATATAGGGGTAGGTGGTGGCCGCTAGCTAATATAGTTTCTACAAATCCAGGCTCATAGGCAATTTTAAAGGTATTTATAATACTGTATATAAAGGCAGCAGATGTGGATACTGCTACGAGAGAATCCATATTTGGACCTAGGTGGTATAGGGACTTGAATCCGTTTATATAGAATTTCTTGCCAGCTACCATGACCACTAGAGCTAGGACAGCCTGTACCAAAGCATGATTTAATGGATTGTCATGGGGCGAAATTAGACTAGGTAGCTTAATTCCAACCATAGGCCCCATTGAAATGGTAAACAATATTGCAGCAAATACTATAGCTACCAAGAACCTTTTAAAGCTGCTTGTATCGTCATCTTCCTCGCTAGCCTTGTCTTCTAATTCCATCCTAAAGCCTGCCTTCTCTATGGCAGCCCTTAGATTATCTATACTACATACTTGAGGATCGTATTCAACGCTGGCCTTTTCTGTAGCTATATTTACAAGAGCAGATGAGACTCCGGCAGTCTTTTTCAATGATCTCTCTGCAGACTTTGAGCAGGCTGCACAAGACATACCCAGAACCGTAAAATCTATCTTTTCTATATTTGTATTTTGTTCTTTCATAGTGTACCTCCTATATCTAATAGATTCATAATCTCTATTCATAATTATTTTTATTTATATATCTATTATACCCCTATAAGGTATATTAAATCAAGACGTAAAAATAAATATGGAATTTTTTGACTATTTATCTTATAATATATATGTGGATGCTTATGGCCATCCATTTATCTTTAAATAAACGGAGGGATTCTTTATGAGCAAGTCAACGAGAAATTTATTGTTATTTGTAGCCCTATTTTCTGTTTTTTCTTCAGTGAGTGGGTTAATCTACAAATTTATACTGGGTGCAGATATGCCAATGTTTCCAATAATAGGTGGTTTGATATGTGGTTTTGTACTTACCTATCTAGTAACATCATATAATAAGGATGATGACTTTATGCCTAAAAAGTAGTAATTATCTAAAAATAAGGATGATTTTACCCTGATCTTTGCTAAAATGTGAAAATCAGGGTTTTTTATTTAGAATCTTCTATACAGAGTTATTTTTATTTGGTATAATATTAAAGTTGGATTAAAAATGAATAGAGATTTAAAAAGGAGCGTTTTTTAGTGAGTATTAAGCATAATATAATTAATATAGCAGTAATAGCCCACGTCGATGCCGGAAAGTCTACCCTAGTAGATGCCTTCCTAAATCAGAGTGGCGTATTTAGAGATAATGAGGTTGTAAAGGACTGTGTAATGGACAGCAACGACCTAGAACAGGAGAGGGGTATCACTATCTACTCAAAGAACTGTTCAATCAGGCATGGTGAATACAAGATAAATATAGTAGATACACCAGGCCATAGTGACTTCTCTTCTGAGGTTGAACGTGTACTAAAGACTGTAGATACAGTTATCCTACTTGTAGATGCTACAGAGGGACCAATGCCTCAGACTAGATTCGTTCTACAGAAGTCATTGGAACAGGGCCTAAGGCCTATCCTATTTATAAATAAGATAGACAAGAAGGACCAGAGGGCTGAAGAGGTTGTAAATGAAGTATTTGACCTATTTGTAGAATTAAATGCTACAGACGAGCAGTGTGACTTCCCTATCGTATACGGTATAGCCAAGCAGGGAATTGCATTGAAGGAATTAGAAGATGAAGGCAAGGACCTATCTCCTCTATTTGAAACTATTATTAACCATGTAGATGCCTACCCTGATTATGATGATGAAGACTTACAGGTTCAGATATCTGCCCTAGCCTATGATGACTATATAGGTAGATTGGGTATAGGTCGTGTATTCAAGGGTAAGTTGAACTCAGCAGACCAGATTTGCATATGCTCTGAGGGTCATGATCCAAGAAGGGGCAAGATTTCAAAGTTATCTGTATATGAAGGTTTAAAGCAGGTTGAAACTAGTGAGGCCATGAGTGGTGAAATGGTAGTTATAGCAGGCATACCTGATATAGCTATAGGTGAAACTATCTGTGCTTCCGACAAGCCAATGCCTATGGGAGCTATCCTGATTGAGGAACCTACCCTATCTATGAACTTTATGGTTAATGATTCACCATTCGTAGGTAGAAGTGGTAAGTTCGTAACTACTAGACATATAAAGGAAAGACTAGAAAAAGAGCTAGAAGTAAATGTAGGTTTAAAGGTAGAACCACTTGAAACTACAGACGGATACAGGGTTAGCGGACGTGGTGAGCTTCACCTTTCAATATTGATAGAAAATATGAGAAGAGAAGGATATGAACTAGGAGTATCAAAGCCACAGGTATTGATGCATAGAGATCCAGAAGGCAACCTTGTAGAACCGATAGAAAGAGTTATAGTTTCTTGTCCAGAAACATACTCAGGTACGGTAATCAACGAATTAAACCTTAGAAAGGGTCTAATGGAATCAATGGAAATCCTAGATGGCAACTATGTCAAGATAGAATTCTTGGTGCCTACAAGAGGTCTACTTGGATATAGGAGTGAATTTATAAATGCTACTAGGGGTGAAGGTACCCTACTTTCATCATTCGAAAAGTTTGATGATTACAAGGGTGAAATACCATCAAGACTAAACGGTGTGCTAATATCTCAGTCTGCCGGTAAGACTATGGGTTACGCCTTAAATGCCCTATCATCAAGGGGTATACTATTTGTAGATCCAGCTGTCGATGTATATGAAGGTATGATTATAGGTATGAACTCTAGAAAGGAAGACATGGTAGTAAATCCATGTAAGAACAAGAAGATGTCAAATGTCAGAGCTTCAGGTTCAGATGATGCTATCAAGCTATCTCCACCTAAGATATTTACATTAGAAGAATCATTAGAATTTATAGATGATGATGAACTAGTAGAAGTAACACCTGACTCAATAAGACTAAGAAAGAAGATTCTTAACGAGCAGGACAGGGTTAAGTACAACAGGTCACTACAAAACAAGGTAATAGACTAAGATAAAGAAATATACCTACTAAATGTAAAGGTCACTGTCTTTGGTATAAAACACCAATTACAGTGACCTTTTTTTGTCATCTTTGAAAAGCGTCAGGTTTCTATAATAAACAGACTTGATAGATATATTTGTAAAACAATCATCGTAAATTGACTTGGTCTCCCCCAACCTGTATACGACAAACCTCTCTCTAGGGTCATCTTTTGCCTTATCTAAAAATATTTCCTTGTATAGTTTGAAATTAGTCCTATTTTCTAGGTAATCGATATACTCATATGAGGGATAATAAAGAATAATATCCACTTCCCTGGGCTGATCTTCAAGTGACCTATATATATTATTTATAACACTGATAAATATACTTAGGGCAAAGGGATTAAAAAAATAAAACTTATTTTCAAAACTGCTTATTTGGTACTTCTCTGCTGGTCCATTCACAAAAAATAACTTGTCCTTGGAAGAGATATTTCTAGGCCTGTAGTTTTTCTTGTTGCTAAGAGCCATCTTGTGGAAGTTCTCGCTGATTTCTACACTGGTACAATATGAATTAAATAAAAAATTTACCAGAAAAGCAAATCTAGCCTTGCCAGAACCAAAATCTACAAAGTGATCATCATTATTTGCCCTATATTCATCAAACAAACTAATAAGAGCCTCATATGGCGTTGGTTCATATCTATTGTATAGCTTTTTCTTATCCATCCTGGTTTCGATCTTTGTTGTATTTATATGTAATAATTTCTCATAATTTTGTTCATGCATTATATCACCAACCTATAATATTCTTTTCTTTATCAAGTAGGCAGTTGATAGGACACAGATAAGTATAGTTACTATATTTACAATCCAAAAGCCAAATGGGTGTTGTGCAAGTGGTATACCACCAACATTCATACCAAATAGACCAGAAATAATAGTTGGAATTGCCATAACTATAGTTACTACAGTCAGGTAGGTCATTACATTATTCTGGTTGTTGCTGATGATAGCACTAAATGCATCCATAATTCTGCTAAGTATATCTCCATACATTTTTGACATTTGTAGAGCCTGTTTATTTTCAATTATTACGTCCTCTAAAAGGTCATCATCTTCTTCATAATGCTTTATTACATTTAGCTTTAATAGTCTATCCAAAGTTGCTTCATTGGCAGTAAGTGATGTTGAGAAGTATACGAGAGATTTCTCTAGTTGCAATAACTGTAGTAGCTCCTTATTTTTCATGGAATTGTGGATTTCCTGCTCTATAAGGTTGGTAGTATTGTTAATCCTTCTAAGATATAGCAAGTAGAAGGTAGCATTCCTGTACAGTATTTGCAGAATAAACCTAGTCTTCATATATGTGTAGAAGTCCTTTACATGACCTACTATAAAGTCATTAATAATTCTTGACTGTTTGGAGCAAATGGTAATGATACAGTCTTTTGCAAGTATTATTCCGATTGGAACTGTTACGTAGTTTGAAGATTTTGAGTCTGACATATCGAATGGTATATCTATCAATATTAGGGTGTAATCTTCATCATACTCTATTCTAGAACTTTCTTCATTATCCAGGGCTGCACCCACAATATCTGCATCAATTTCCAATAGCTGGCTTATATCGTCTATTTCATTTGAGGTTGGCTCTGTAAGATTTATCCAACAACTTGGTTCGAATTCATCCAATCTTTCTAGGTTTCCATTAATTGTCTTGTAGTATCTTATCATAAGCTCACCCCTTTCTAAATTTTATTATATTTATTATTAAAAATAAGTTTTATATAAATAGGAATACCCTTTATATGTTGACTACACCTATAGTATAGATTAGATATCTATATTTTCAACTTGACCCTGGTCTACAGCCATTCTTACATCTCCCTGACTAAGTAGACTAGTAATATCTTCATCTATATCTATAATATAAAGTGGTTCTACATCCTCCTTAATACCCTCATATTCAAGTGGGTATATAGAAAAATCAGTCATTAAAAGATGGTCATCTATAAAGTCCATATGCCTTACATCATTTAAAAGTTCATTGGCGTTTTCGTAATTGAGGTTGGCTAGAGATTTAAACATGTCAATTGACTTCCTATAGTAGAAGGCTGCCAAGAAATATTCACATCTCTTGTTGCCATTTTCAGCCCCCATTTTTAGATACTTTTCTGCCTTATCGTACTCAAAACTCCTAAACATTAATTGGGCTAGATTGTACATAGCTTCAGAACAGTTGAGGTCTATTGCCTTTTCGTAGTACTCTATTGCCTTCTTTGGGTCTCTAAAAAAGTTGTCATACATTATTGCAAGAGTATTTAAGGCATATATATTATTTAGGTCTGCAGGCTCTTCTAGGTATACTTTGGCTTCTTCATAATTAGTCTGCATAAAGTACAATCTGCCTGCGTATAGCTTGGCTATCTGATGTCCATGGTCTGATGCTATCTGATAGTAGCGTATGGCTCGTTTTTCGTTGCCAGTCTTTTCATAGATACTAGCTAGTTTGAAGCATGATTCTATATCACCATGGTCCGCTGCCCTCTTATACCAGTCAACCATATTGTCGAGGTCATTTATTTTTTCATACATATTAGCTAGCTTTATCTGGCAATTCAGGTTGTCAGGTATCATTTTATAATAGTCTATAGCTATTTCATATTCTTTTAAGGTCCTGCATAGGTCACCCATGTTTTCTGCAGAATTATAACAACCCTGTGCTATAGCTTCCTTATAGTAAAGACCGGCCTCTTTATAGTTCTTGTCTTCAAATAAGATTCCAGCTAGGTTGTTCTTGGCCTCCTTTATATTGTCATCAGCAGCCATCTTGTAGTAGATTCTAGCATTGTCAGTATCATTATTTCTATTGTATAGATTTGCCAGTCTGTACTTGGCCATAGTATGGTTTTGAGCAATTGCCAACTCATAATAGTGAATGGCATCGGATGACTTATCCTTCCTGTCCAATATAAAGCCCATTCTGTACTGGGCGTCAGGATCTCCCTCGTCTGCTGCTATTGAATAGGCTTTTTCAGCTTCAATGAAGTTTTCAGACAACTCACTTAGAACACCTAGGTTCATAGCTGCCTTGAGGTGTTTCTTTTTAAGCAATTTTTTGTATAGGTCTATAGACCTAGTAAAATTACTCCTATCCATTTCTATAACTGCCAAGTTGTATATCGAGTCCTCGTCATTTAAACTGGCTCCCTTTTCATACATCTCTTCAGCTAGGTCCTTGTTAGCCAACTCAATATTGAGTAGGCCAAGGTTGAAGTATGATTTAGCAAAACCTGATTCTGCCGTCTCTTTTAAAATTTTTTCAGACATTTCATAGTCTTCAAGTATATAATAGATGACCCCCATATTGTTTTTGGCCGCAAGTATGCCCTTGTCAGCAGCCTTTTCATACCAATATAAGGATGTATCGTATATTTCATTGTTGTAGTACATATTTCCCAGGTTAAAAGCTGCATAGTCGACACCATTATTAAAGGCAGACTTGTACCAGTTCTCTGCCTTTTCTATCTCTCCTTGACTGTCATACAATTGTCCGAGAATAAGTTGGGCTCTCTCATATCCAGATTCTGCTGCTTCTTTAAATTTTTCAACGGCAAGGTCTGACTTGCCTATTTTTTCATAGAAGTTTCCTTTTAAATAGTCCACTTTTGGATTTTGCGACATTTCTTTCACCCCTTACTCTCATTTGCCTACTTATACACTTATAATTATATAGTATTTAAAAAGTAAAGTAAATATAAATAAAAAAGTGACTATGCTACTTTTTTTCTATCAATATAACGAGATATTAAAAAAGATGCTAATATAGTCACTTTTATATTAATTGGTTTAGTAGGTAAATAAAGAGTAATAGCTAGCCATTAAAATCGATATTTCCCTTTCAAGACTGTCAAATCTAACATCACCGTTTAACCTTTTAAAATTATATTTCACTTTGTCTGTAATTTTCTTACCAGGACTATTTTTTGACCTAAATTTACTAATCAAATTCATATCAGACCTTATATCCTTGTCCATATTTGATACAAAGTAATTATATTCTACCTTGTTGTCCAACATCATAGATTGGGTCATCATGCTCAGTATAGATATATAGGCTGAGTATTTGACACTTGGATTTGTATTGTTGATACCTGCTAGATAGGCAAAAAACATGGCTTCGTCTTCCCTAGCTATCCCCCTCTGGTAGGCTAGGTACTTTGATACCAAGAAAGGCTTGTATATGTCTGGTAGATCCTTGCTAATACTGACTTCGTTTGTAAGTATATAATACCTTCCCTCTAGTCCCAATATATCAAATACAGGGCTTTTAACACTTAATTTTGCCCTAGAGTATTTACCTGCCAGGCTTGGAAAGGCATCTGACACTATCCTAAATCCCTCTTCAGCCTGCAATGACAGGTCATTTATATTTGATAGGCTAGAATTTTGGTCGTGTTTTATCAAGTTTCTGGTGTCTATAGCCTTGCCCTCCAAGTATTTCAAAACCTCCAGTTGTTTGTTGGTACCTACATGTACTTCAATATTGGTTGAATACTTGGCATTATATTTGTCTAACAAGGAATTGGCTAAGGGTTGGGTATGGTAGTTCAAGCCATAGAAAAGAACAAATATGAAAAATCCTAGGCAAAAAATATTTACGCCACCCCAAAATACCCTGTATATATATATCAACCATTTGGTTGGGCTAAAGAGCCTTCTTATAAAATTTATTAAAAAATATATCATTAATAGTATGAATATAATAGTCAAGATATCCCCTACTGGTATATCCACCTTGCCAAATAATAGGCTCAGCTTTTCTCTTATAAACTTATTTATAATATTTGTATATATTAGCCCAGTTGCTTTTTTGTACTTGACACCCAAGCCAAGTATAAAGCTTGAAAATACAAAAAGCAACAGGGGTCCTATCTTAAATTTAAACATTAAACCACCTCCGTAAGCATGATATATTATATCATATTTTGAGTGGAATTTGCTCAAATTATAAATCATCTTGATTTAGTCGTGGCATATATTTCGTTTACCTGATTAGATACAGCCCCCATCAGTATACCCTCATAGTCTATCCTTTTAGTATCTAGACCATAGATATATATTTTTTTAAGTGGATTCAAGTTCATGCCATATTGGTAATGTTTTTTGTCCATCAAGTTACCATTATTAGACATTGAAAATATCAACTTGTCTCCATTTAAGAATATATTCGCCTCCCAATTAGCGTCGAATACAAACTGGTCACCCTTGTCTTGGACCTTTTTACTATAGGGTGAAACTCTTATACCCAAGTCTATATCTTCTTTTGCTACTAGCCTTCCATCCTTGAGTTCTATAATATAGGCATGGAAGTTCTTACTATTAGTAGGATTACAAACTCTGACTATCTGATTTTTATCCTCTAGATATTTTATATATATACCTAGTTCAGTTCTTATGTTATCCCTTGGGTCTCTATTAAATACATCGTAAAGAGGGTCATCTTTTGCAAAATAGTGTCTTGATATTTTGTGGTCTTTGAAGTCAAATTACAAGGTTGATGGTCTAAAGTTTCCAGACTCGTCACTATAGTCAAATACAAACATCTTGTCAAAGGCAACAATAGCATACCTAGCCCACCTATATTGTATTGAATCTCTATTTTCACCCAAAATTGTCAGACCCTTGTCTTGACTTTCACCTACAAGGGTAAATTTATCATCCTCTATACTGGCAAATGCGAGCATATAAGACTTTTTTTCATTATTGTAGTAGGAAAAGGCACACTGGTATTGGCCCTTGTACTTTTCAATTCTATAAATATTTAGATCTTCGGTCTTTGCACTTGCTACAATATCCTTATTGTCACTTATAGCAGAATAGTTATTACCCTTGTAATCCTGAAAATGTATTTTTACAAAACCCCTGTTTTTTATATATTTATAGTAGACTTTTAAGCCAAGTGTCACGGAAGTTTTTGGCTCGTAAGTCGTTTTTTTATCTGCAAAGACCAGCTTACCATTCTCTCTTTTAGGAGTTAGAGGTGTGCTGTTTGATGTAGACAAAAGATAGGTATTTGTCCTTGCAAGCCTCTGGTCCATATATTCATCCTCTTCAGGGTAGGAAAGTATATTACTATCTAGTATCAACAAGTTTTGTTCATTAAGTAGGGCATCATTTCCCCTAACAGTCTTTACGATTTGAGCCTTTTTGTAGGATGTATTTACAAAGTGAATACTAGCTAGAAGGGCTAGTATCAGGCCCATAAAAATCAAGAAACCTTTTTTACTTGTCTTCATATCTCAACCCTCCTCTAAAAGCCTTACTACTAGCCAGCATATCCATAGTAAAGAGTATAGCAACTAGCATGTAGACTATACCCAAAAGGATATAGCTTGGTATAGTCGTTATCCAACTACCACTTCCACCGAGACTAGTATCAAAGTTAGTATCTAAACCTACATAAATTACTAAGACACCCGATACAAGTATCAATATAAAAAAGATAATTCTCTTTAAGAGCCTTCTCTTGTTATTTCCAGTATATATTAGGCTAGCTGATGATTGTAGCCCTATTATTGATGGTAAAACTAGCATAAATGTATAAAATAAGCTGTACCTAAAATTAAATGGTAGGAACTTAAGATCTGATGTCAAGGCCCAGATACCAGGACTATATAGACCTCCAAAATGCATAATATTTACCAGGTCCATAGCCAGTAAGGCCAGTGTAATCATCAAAATTGTGTAGATATATATACTAAGACCTGCCATTATCTTGGACAATTTTATTTCTATAGTCCTATAGGGTAGGTTGTAAAGTAGGTAGAAGGAAGAGTTTTTCTTCCTAAAGTCCTTGCTAACCAATATATAAGATACCAGTATTGATATAGCTGATATAGCTCCCAGCATCAATATATTAGGAGATATAGATGTTTTAAAATTAATGGAACCTTTTATTAGAGAGTCCAATATTTTTGATTCACCTGTATTAGAAGCACCAGCCAGTATTTTTGGATATATATCTGTAAATTGGTTGAAATTACCCCCTATATACTTGCCTGTAATATGGACATTTATACAAAATATGAGCCATATAAGAACAGAAGCGGTCAATAATACAATTATTTTTTTATTTGTCTTTAACTCATGGTAGTACAATTTAAAAATATTATTAATGAATTTCATATATCACACCCCCTAATAATCCAGTTTTTCAACCAGAAATATATTTATAAAAAGAACTAAAAGCCCATTTATAACACTTGCTACAGGATTTGAAAAATCATAAAAGTTAATCTTGAACAAGACTGCATTGCCTAGTCCATATAGGGCTATAATAAGCAGACAAGCCTGAGAAGTCGTAATATTTATCCTTCTGGAAAAGATTATTGTAGCCAAACAAGCTAGCCCTATTAATAAGAACCATAGAGCAAATATGTTGATAAAGTCAAATTCCTGGAAAATATTATTTGTATGTAAGGAATATTTAAAGAAACCCATTGTACCTATCTTGCCACCTATAATTATTCCATGCTCTAGACTATAGGTCCTAAATGCTGACAATAGGTAGGCAGACCTCATATAGCTAATCAAGAGAATGGTTATGTAGTTTACAAGTATAAATAATCCAGACTCTATGTAAATCATTAATAGGTGTATAGGCCTAAAAAAAGGTATTTGCAGGATATTGTAGGCAGTTGAGTCCTGACTAACATTTACCTTTTGGTTTGTTATAATCGCCACCAATATCAAGCCGAATAACAATAGAAGTAGACTAGCTATTTTACCTGGTTCCATCCTATCCAAATAACTATACAAATGTATATATGTATAGCCGGAAAAATCCTCTTCTTCAAAAAGTCCCACTGTTATTCTGCTAGTTACTAGGCAAATCAAGGCATATCCAAGACTAACTACTAGGAAAAATCCTGCCGTTAGCTTCATATTCCTCTTTAAGTCAAACTTCAAATATTTAAACAAGCTAGTCATCCAAAGACACCTCTCTTATTTTTTCTAAAATAGACTTGCCTTCCTCTAATCTCATCTCCTCAGCATCAAAGCTGGCTACCAGTCTACCCTCTCTCAAAATATGAACATAGTCGACTATAGATTCTATATCGTCTATCTCATGGGTAGATAGGATTAGGGTCTGGTCTCCTGTTATATACTGGGCCATTACACTGACAAATTCCTGTCTCTTAAAGACGTCAATACCTGCAAAAGGCTCATCTAGGATTATGTACTTCATATTTAGGCAAAAGGCCATTACTAGCTTGACCTTGGCAATATTACCCTTGGACATGGAGTCGATGATATCTGTCCTATTTATTTTAAAGAGGTCTAGCATTTCATCAGCCTTGTCATCGTCCCAAGTCTGATAAAAATCCTTGTAGAAATCAATCATGTCCTGGACGCTGTAGCCAGGAAAATGGGTCTGGCAGTCTGGCACATAGATCATCTTATTATAGAGCTTGTAGGAAAGCCTCTGGTCATCTATAGTGATATGCCCCCTACTCGGCCTTATAAATCCCATTATTGACTTTAGTAAGGTAGTCTTTCCTGAACCATTTAGCCCTAAGACTGCTGTGATAGTGCCTTCTTTAATATCCAGACTAACATTATCTAGGGCATATTTAACATAAGAAGACCTCTTATCAGAAAAGTTTTTATATTTTTTAGTTAGATTCTGAACTCTTATCATCTTCTACATCCTCCTCAATTTCATCATAATACTGGCCCACCAAATTAATTACCTTTTCCTTTGGTATATTTATAGACTTCATTGTAGTGATGAAATCTATAAGTGGCTCCTTGATATAATCATCCCTCAGTTCCTTCAATTTTTCCAGGTCACTTGTAATCATGCTACCCTTGCTCTTCTCAGTCACTATTAGGCCGATTTCATCCATGTGTGAATATGCCTTCTGGACTGTATTTAGGTTGACTCCGAACAGGCCGGCGACTTCCCTCCTAGATGGTATTACATGACCAGGACCTAACTCACCTAAGAATACCTTAGATTCAAAGTATTTTGTTATCTGTAGGTATATGGGTGAATTGCTGTTAAATTTTATCTCCTTCAAGGACAAATCACTCCTCCTCTCTTGATTTTACATTTGTAACATATTTCTATAGATAGCCTATTTGCTATTATGTTACTGTACTATAGGTATAGTACACTTTAACCGTATTATATCACTAGTACAGTTTTAGCGCAAGACTATTTTTTAATATTTAAAGAACGTATATCGAGATATAATAGGATTAAGGCTATACCACCAGATATAATATCACTTAAGGCATTAGACAGGTAGACACCACTTATGCCCATCACATTTGGTACTATATACAATAGGGGTATCAGGACACCACCATACCTAAGTATGTAGAGGATGGAAGAGGTCTTTGGTCTCCTAATAGATTGAAAATAGGTAGTCGCTATAGAGTGAATACCTATAAAAGTGATTCCTAGTAAGTATATCTTTATATTTTTAGTGGTAATATCCAGCAATCTAGTCTCGGATGTAAAGAGATAGACAAAAATATTTGGATATAATTCTATGATTCCTAAAAATACCGAACTGATTACAATGATTAGGCCAGTTGTTAATTTGACGGTTTCTACTATTCTATCGTACTTATTTGCACCAAAGTTATAGCCGATTAATGGCTGGGCTCCCTGACTTATACCGTAAATTACCATTGTGATAAACATACTTATTGAGGTAATAATTGTCACCGATGCCAAATGGTAGTCACTACCCAAGTCGATTATAAACCTGTTTAGTATGATACTGACAATGGTTCCAAATATGTTCATAAAGAAATTTGGTAGCCCATTTTTAAATATCTCTAGCATGGATGACCAGTCGAAAGATGCGTTCTTTTTTCTAAACTTGATTGGTACATCAGCTGCATTTATAAAAAAATACAAAACAAATACAGTGACAAGAGTTTGAGATATGACAGTTGCTACTGCTGCCCCCATGACACCCCACTTAAATACAAATATAAATAAGGCGTCTAATCCAATATTTAGGACTGAACTTATTAGGACTATCATCATTGATTCCTTGGCATGACCAAGACTCCTAACGCAATTGTTTAGGCAGTAGCCAGTCAGACCGGGAACACCTCCTAAAAGTATCACTATAATATATTCTCTTGCATAATTGTATACATCTTTAGAAACTCCCAACAAGTCAAAAATTGGATCCATAAAGACTAGACATGCTAGGGTGATTATAAGTTCAGAAATTATAATCAAAATTAAGGCGTTAAAGAGTATTTTTTCAGCAGAGTCGTATTCTTTTTCTCCATATTTGATAGATATTAAGGTTGAAGCACCTACACCAATTAGTAGGACAAAAGCCATCTGGACTACCTGAAATGGCATGGTTATACCAATTGCAGTTAGTCCTAGAGGATTGGTCCTACCTATAAATATCCTGTCTACTATATTGTATATGGCTGCAACCAGCATACTCAAAATAGCTGGTATACTCATTTCTACCAGTAACTTTGAAATTTTATCATTAGCTAAATCCTTGTTCAAGACTACCTCCTATATGCTTTATAATTAGTTTTAATGTAATTAATAACCCCATATGGGCAATATACCCTCATGAGGTTATTTTATACAAAATATTAAGATTTTCTGCTGTCATTACTGATTGTAATTGTTATCTGTGTTCCTACATTTTTCTTACTATTGATAGTTAGTGAACCGCCGTGTAGCTTTACTATTTCTTCGCTAATGGCTAGGCCTAGACCACTACCCGACTTATGGAAGTCTTCTTGGAAGAACTTCTTTGATACATTGCCTATATTCTTTTCATCTATTCCTATACCATTATCTGTTACACAAATAGAGGTTTCATTGCTGGTCTGGTCTACCTTGACCGATATGACACCACCATCTGGCGTGAACTTTATAGAGTTTTGAACTAAATTTATAAGTACCTGCCTCAACCTATCCTTATCGCCATAAATAAGTTTCATATCTTGGTTCAAAAATTCAAAACTAAGCCTTATATTCTTGTTCATAGCCATAGCCCTGAGTTGGTTAACTACACTGGCAACTAGGTTTTCTATATTTACTTCAACAACTTTTAATTTCATTCTGTTAGAAGACAGTCTAGAGAAGTCTAGTAATTCTTCGACTAGTTTTATTAGTCTTTCTGTTTCATCATTTATTATGCCTAGTCCCATGCTGAGCTCTTCCTTGCTGATGTTGTCTAGTTCAAGTGTCTCACTCCAGCCCTTTATAGATGTCAGTGGTGTCCTAAGTTCATGTGATACAGATGATATGAATTCGTCCTTGAGTTTTTCGCTCTTTTGTATTTCTTGAGCCATATTTTCAAAGGTATTGGCCAGATCACCTATTTCATCATCCGATATTCTACCCTTATTCATCTTGATATTGTAGTTACCCTTGGCCAACATATTGGAAAACAACTTTAGCTCATGCAGAGGGTCTATTATAGAATCTGCAAATTTTAGACTTAAGGTTATTGAAAATACTATTACCAAAAGCCCCATAAAGAATAGATAAGTCATTATTTTTAGTATTTCCATATTTACATACTTTAGGGATACACTAAAGCGAATAACTCCCTGTGTAATACCATTCACTCTTATTGGTACGGATGCACTCATAACATTCTCACGTGTCAAATCTTCTTCATATATGTAAGTATTCATTTCGCTGCCATATATATTTTTAAGGGCTTTTTTTACATCTACATAATTTATAGTTTTATTACTATTGAAGCCATATTGGTCTATAAGCAGATTACCATGTCTGTCAATAACATTTATAGCAACATTGGTGTTTTGAAAACTATTTTGATTTTCTAGTATACTTCTGACCCTATCATTAAAGTCTATATTTGACATATTGCTGGCATTGTAGACAGTATCTATATACCTAATCTGTGAAAGCATTGTTTGTCTTATGGATGTATAATAGTATCTAGTTGTAAATATAGCAAAGAAAACCTCAAATATTACAACTATTAGGACAATGATGATTATGAAATTTTTTAAAACTTTTTTTCTTAATCCACCAAAATGTAAACCCATTAATCTGCTCTCCTAAATGTGTAACCATAACCCCAGGCAGTCAAAATATATTTTGGCTTGGAAGGGTCTTCTTCAATCTTATTTCTGATACGCCTTATATTAACATCGACTATTTTATAGTCGTATAATTCTGTGGATCCCCAAACTTCCTGTAGTATCTGGTCTCTGCTTAGACTATCACTGGCATTTAGCATTAGGAATTTTACAATAGAAAATTCAGTAGGAGTAAGGTCTACAACATCACCGTTCTTGTAGAGCTTTCTCTTGTTGGTATCTAGTGAGAATGGTGGAATGTCAAGTATACTACTCTTTCTAGTATCATTGTCTTTTTTTACCCTCCTGATTAGGGCAGACACCCTAAATAGAAGTTCTTTGATACTGAATGGTTTTATAATATAGTCATCTGCACCTGCCACAAATCCCTCTATCTTGTCATCTTCCTGAGATTTGGCTGTCAGCATAATAACACCCATATTTTCATACTTTTCTCTTATGTATCTACATACATCTATACCGCTCATATCAGGTAGCATAATATCTAAAAGGGCAAGGGATATATTTGTTTCACTATCTAATTTCTCTATAGCTTCACTGCCGGTTCCTGCCTCTATAACTTCATAGCCCTCCCTTTTTAAATTTATGCTTACGAAACTTCTGATACCTATTTCATCTTCCAAAATAAGAATCTTGTCCATATTATTACCTCCTATCAGACATATTAATTATTAATCATTTCAAATATATTTTTTATCCTATCAATATCAACACCGTATTTTCTCATCATAGCAGAGTTTGAACTTTTGAGAATACATACATAGTCATCTGTTTCAAAAAGGGTTGTAATTTTAGCATCCTTTTTGTCCTTATTTTCATAACTAGACGTAGATTTTGACATGACGGTATAAGTTAACAGGTGAATTCTAGATTTGCTAGTAATATAATATATAGAATAGTCATAGTTTTCATCGTTTTTTTCAATCTTTATATATATCTTGTCTCGTATCCTGTCAGGTATATGAAGTTTGTAGTTGTAGGCAAATGAATAAAAGTATTGACTAACTGGAGCTAATACTTCCTTGTCACCTTGTTGGCCATTCCAATTATACCAAGTAATAATTACATTGTCCTTTGAACTAGCATTTGTCAACTTTTGTTCAACTTTTGGTAGGTCTAACAAGCCATCTCCATTTATATCTTCAGGCCTAAGATTGTAGGGATTTATAGCCAAAGTAGACTCATTTTTTATCACTTTTTCAAATTTTGAATTCTTATAGATTACTAATTGATTTACCGCACTGCCTCTCAGACTATGGTAGGTGATTATACTACCAAAATAATTGTCTGAAATTCTACCGTTTAGTATTTCCACCTTGTCTAGTGATTCCACAGTATATGAAGTGTCATATTTATCAAATTGGATTTTGTTATTAAGTAGCTTCATACCACATATACTAACTTCATAATTTTGCAGGTTCTGTATTAGAGCTAGACATTCCATCTTTCCATCCCTATTGTAATCAAAAAAGTTTAGTTTTATAGAAGTTTCAGATCCAAAATTGCAATATCAATTTGTACACTTTTTTGTCCTTCCTGCCAAAATATC
>OHAD01001226.1_pt1 | contig 25405 bp, 24 predicted proteins | sample 1577011 | NCBI WGS metagenome assembly OHAD01 (sample SAMEA3541510, study PRJEB24748) | human gut metagenome | biome: human gut; feature: human-associated habitat; material: faeces | place: China | collected 2012 | reverse complement strand
CTCCCCGAGCGTAAGTCCCAGTGGAAAGTATAAAAAGACATTCATCAGCAACTCCCGAAAGAACTCATCCGAATAAGGTGCCATCACCACAAACTGATACAGACCGGAAGGTGTTCTCCCCAGCACCGTAAACTTGAGAATCAGAAAAAACGATACCCCTGCCCCAAACAAATTTAAAATCTTCCAGATGTCGATTCTTATATACCTTGCTAAAATCCACCAGAGGATAATCAAAAATAACATGATCAGAAAGATTCGGTGATAATTCCATGCATAAACATTTACCATTTATCCAATAATCCCATTAATAATCTTTTCCTTTTATTTTTCTCTTTGAAATTCCGATATCGCTGCTGCCATTCCTGTTGCCAGTGATTTTTCTTCATAATCCTGCGGATAGCAATAAGATTTTCAACTGCAGACTGATAATTTTTCAGCTTTCCCTGGCTTACATATCTTTCCGTTTCCTGCCAGTACAGTTCCACAACATCACGGGGATACACATTTTCCAATCTTTTACTGAAATAATGATCCCGGTCAATTCCAACGAAACCACTACAGTCTTAATCATCTCATTTTGTAACTGTTCAAAACCAATGTCACTTAGTTAGGCTTATTGGTTCACTATGAGGTAAACCTCTAACAAATGAATATTCCTGTGCAGTAGTCCGGACAGCAAAGATACGGAGCCCGGATTATTCACCAAAAACGCATACCGCTAAATCAAAATAAATATATCTCTGATTTTAGAATGAAAGTAGCGTTCGAGCAGAATTTGCAGTCCCGGAATAATCAATTCCTTATCGGTACGTCTTGGATTTCTTTTAGGCGTAAAATTCAACTCCTGTTTTTCTATATAATATCAGAACATTTTCAAGATATCCGTATATTACCGATTGCAAATTTTCCTTTTGTTTTTTGAACGTCTTCCTTCCAAATCACAAAACAAATTTCTGAAATTTTATTTAAAGCCTTACTTTCCATTTGTTTTAAAGGAATGCTAACCAAAGTTTCTTTTCCATCCAATTTTTCTACAAACGTTCCTAATTTTGAAAGAACATCTCCATATTTAAATTCTACGCAAATACTTTTTAGTACCTCTTCTTCATCATATACACAAAATTCAAATTTTGCATTTTTATTATATTTTAGATGAACTCCTACATCCATCCCATCTGCATACTTCATCGCAAGACCTATAAAATTGGGTATTCTGGAATTACTATCTTTTAATGGCTTTTGATTATATCTAATATTAATTTTCTGCTCTTGTAAAGTATAATCTACTATGTCTTTTCTTTGCTCATAGTCAGCCCTGTCATCAAAATATGCCTCTATTCTTGCAGCTTTTAGCATATCTTGTTTTTCTTTATATATCTCTCCTATTTCCGTCTCAAAGTCATCCAATTTTTTATTCAGACCGGCTCCGATATGTACTTGTCGTTCTCTTTTTAAATACTCCAGAAACGTCTTTACATCCTCTTTTTCTTCCATTTGTATAACTTGCATAGCTGATATTGGTGTATCTGATAAAGCTTCGCCCTTTTTTAAAGGATGTAACGCAAAAGGGGCAATATAAAATAAATCTTTTCTTTCGTATTTATTACATAAATATGAATACGCAACTCCCAATTCAATCATACAAAATTTACTTTCATAATACTCATTACTGAGAACTGGAATAAATAAATCACTATCATCCAGTTCATGAAAGATTTCATCTACAAAATTACTTCCACCAACAATACTTCCCTTTTCCGAAGTACAAAAAACTTTTATATCACTATTAATTGCCTCAAGAAATTCAGCAAATTTTAAAACAATATCTTTATTTTTCGTTGCATGACTTACAAAAATTTTCACTTTTTCTCCCTTCCATTCCAGATATTAATCTCGCTGGAACAAATCATGTGTATATACTTTTTTTACATCATCCAAACAACTGCCATATTGATTTGCAATCATCGCCTGACTCTGTCCCTCGAATACAGTTAAATCATTCACTACCTGCTTCCAAAGAAAGTACTTCCTTTTTTCAACGTCAGCTCATAGATAATGACAGTTGCACCTTTAGCTTTAATACGCTTCATCCCCCCTAAATAGAGAACTGACAAAAGTTATCCGAATTAGATTTCATAGTCAAAAGTATCGAAATAATTCTTTACAAATACGATTCATCTATTGCTTTTATTTTGTCGAACACCTGATTTTTCAGAAATTCCCACTACACTACCTCTTCTTATTCATTTTGTACTTTTGTGATTTTTAATGTAAAAAACACATTTCCTATCATACCACCAAACATGCATCCCACACCATTATGAATCATATCATCCCATTCAAATAATCCGCATTTAAATACTAGCTGGCAAGTTTCAATTACTGCTGAGACCAGAAAACCACATATAAATATTTTTCGCCATCTCAACTTTTTTTCAAAAATAAATGGTAACAACACTCCCATAGGAAACAGCAAAACACAATTCAATAAAACTTCTATCAACAATTCTTTATCCGTTTTAAATATTATTTGTCTCCATGACCAAAAGGGCATAAGCTCATAACTCCGTACCGAAGTTTCTCTATTAAAGACCGTAGAAGCAAATACAATCCCCAAAAATCCCGTCAATAAAAATATAGAAATTGCCTGAGACTTGCTGATTTTATGTCTTTCTACTTTTTTGTTCAGAATTGCAAAAAACACCATTAATACTATTGAAAAAATTGTTATTTCTTTCCTTGTCCATCCACTGTTGTGTGATATAACAATCTGATAAATATCCACTTATTTCTCTCACTATCTTCCTGCCAAACCATTTCTTTATTTTGAATATTTTTCTTATACTGGTTCAAAAAAAGTGTCCGGCTTCTCTGGATTAAATACTTCATTACAAGTCATAACAGTTACCAGATTTTCTGTTTTACTTAAATTAATAATATTATGCGTCCAACCTGGAATCATATGAATTGCTTCAATTTTATCTCCAGTCACTTCAAATTCAACAGTCTCCCCTGTATTAATATTTCGCTCTTGAATAAGTCCATGTCCGGCCACTACAATAAATAATTCCCACTTAGAATTATGCCAGTGCTGTCCTTTTGTTATTCCCGGTTTGCTAATATTGATAGAAACTTGTCCGCAATCTTCCGTATGTACTAATTCAGTAAATGAGCCTCTATCATCTACATTCATTTTTAATGTATACTTGAACTTATCTGTTGGCAAATATGTTAAATACAGACTATACAGTTTCTTTGCAAATGAACCTTCCGGCATCTTAGGCATCATCAATGTTGCCGGCTGTTCTTTGAACTGCTGCAGTAAATCCACAATTTCTCCAAGTGTAATTTTATGTGTTACTGGCACATAACAATAGTGTCCTTCCGGATTTGCCACAGTTTCAATTCCATCAAATTCGCAGTGCTGTTCCTTTCCCTCCAGCAAATCAAACATTCCCTCTACCAAATCATCAATATATAATAATTCCAGTTCTGTTGACGGATCATTCACTGTAAATTCTTCATCATTTGCTACTGCCCAACAAAATGTAGATACTGCCGAGTTATATTTCGGTCTGGAATGTCCCATCAAGTTCGGAAAACGATAAACAGCTACTTTCACGTCATTATCTTTCGCATAATCGAAAAACAATTCTTCTCCAGCCTTTTTTGAACGTCCATACTCGGAATTTCCAAAACGTCCAGCTAAAGTTGCCTGAAGGGACGAGGATAACATAATCGCGGCTTTATTATTATATTTTTTTAGGGTATCCAATAATTGTGAAGCAAATCCGAAATTTCCCTTCATGAAATCTTCTTGATTCTCTGGTCGATTAACTCCTGCGAGATTAAATACAAAATCTGCTTTTTTGCAGTAGTCTTCTAACTCTTTTTGAGTAGAATTTAAATCATATTCAAAAATCTCTTCTACTAAAATATTCGGTCTCGTTCTATTTTTATTATCCCGAAGATTTTTCAAATTATTGACCAAAGCGGTTCCAACCATTCCTTTTGCACCAGTCACTAATATCTTCATGCTATTCCATACTCCTTAAATGTCTTTTCTCCAAACCATTTTATTTACAACACCCGTATAACTCTGGATTATTTTGACAACCTTTGTACTGACATTCTCTTCTATATAATCCGGTACCGGAATGCCATAGTCCCCTGCTTTATTCATCTCCACAGCCGTATCTACAGACTGCAATAATCCTTTTTCATCAATCCCAGATAAAATAAAACAAGCCTTATCTAACGCCTCCGGACGCTCTGTCGAAGTCCGAATACAAATTGCCGGGAATGGATGTCCAACAGATGTGAAAAAGCTGCTCTCTTCCGGTAATGTTCCTGAATCTGATACTACCGCAAATGCGTTCATCTGCAGACAATTATAATCGTGAAACCCTAATGGTTCATGCTGAATTACTCTTGGATCCAGTTTAAATCCTGTAGATTCAATTCTTTTTCTACTGCGTGGATGACAGGAATACAGAATAGGCATATCATATTTTTCAGCCATTTTATTGATAGCATTAAATAATGATAAAAAGTTCTTCTCTGTATCAATATTCTCTTCGCGATGTGCAGAAAGAAGAATATATTTTCCCTTCTCCAAGCCAAGTCTTTTATGAATACCAGATTCTTCAATTGCTGATAGATTGTTATGCAATACCTCTGCCATTGGAGAACCTGTCACATAAGTTCTTTCTTTTGGTAAACCACAATCCGCGAGATAACGGCGTGCATGTTCAGAATACGCCATATTTACATCAGATATAATATCAACAATACGACGATTTGTCTCTTCTGGAAGGCACTCATCTTTACAGCGATTTCCAGCTTCCATATGGAAAATAGGAATATGAAGTCTCTTAGCTCCAATAACAGACAGACAACTATTCGTGTCTCCAAGTACCAGAACTGCATCTGGCTTGATTTGGTTCATCAATTTATAACTTTGTGCAATGATATTTCCACAAGTTTCACCAAGATCTTCACCAACTGCATTAAGATAAACTTCCGGATCTTCCAACCCTAAATCTTTAAAAAACACTCCATTTAAATTATAGTCATAATTTTGTCCCGTATGTGCCAAAATCACATCAAAATATTGGCGTGTCTTATTGATAACTGCTGCCAAACGGATAATCTCCGGTCTAGTACCAACAATAATTAAAAGTTTTAATTTACCATTTTCCTTCCATTTAACTGATTCATATTTTCCCATCTCTCTATCCTCACTCATATTACTACATTTTCGTCAATTCTTCTTGAATATATGCAAGCGAAGCAATCTTTTCTTTTGTTTCTTCCAAATTCAGACGTCTAGTATTATTAGAATTAAACTCTGTCAATATATTTCTCTTCTCATCGCCTTCTTTAAAATATTTATCGTAATTTAATCCACGATTATCTGCCGGTACTCGATAAAAATTTCCCATGTCTATCGCTTTCGCACACTCCTCGTTTGTCAGTAGTGTCTCATACATTTTCTCTCCATGGCGAATACCGATTACTTTAATATCTTCCTTTTTTCCTCCAAACAACTCACACACTGCCTCTGCCTGTGTCTGAATCGTGCATGCCGGTGCCTTTTGAATAAGAAGATCTCCGTTTTCTCCATGTTCAAAAGCAAATAATACCAGATCTACCGCTTCTTCCAAAGACATAATAAAACGTGTCATAGACGGTTCAGTCAATGTAATTGCATTGCCTTGTTTAATCTGATCAATCCAAAGTGGAATTACTGATCCACGGCTACACATAACATTACCGTATCTTGTGCAACAAATCTTTGTTTTACCTGACATTCTCGACTTTGCAACAGCAACCTTCTCTTCCACTGCTTTTGTAATTCCCATTGCATTAATAGGATATGCTGCCTTATCAGTAGAAAGACATATTACAGATTCTACTCCTGCTTCAATCGCTGCTGTCAATACATTGTCTGTTCCAATAACATTGGTGCGAACTGCCTCCATCGGAAAAAATTCACATGATGGAACCTGTTTTAAAGCTGCCGCATGGAAAATGTAATCTACTCCCGGCATTGCTCCTCTTACAGACTGAAGATCTCGCACATCCCCTATGTAAAACTTAATCTTATCTGCCACTTCTGGCATCTTTGCCTGAAACTCATGACGCATGTCATCCTGTTTCTTTTCATCACGAGAAAAAATACGAATTTCTCCAATGTCCGTTCTCAGGAAACGATTTAAAACTGCATTTCCAAAAGAACCCGTTCCTCCCGTAATCATCAATGTTTTATTTGCAAATAATGACATTTTTTCCCTACTCCTTTGCTTTTTCATGTATTGTCATATTCAAAAAATATTAATCTTCTAAAATTTTTAATTTTCTAATCATATTACAGAATCTTATACATTTTGACCTGATTCCTAAGATATTGAACAATTTAATACGCATTAAATCTATCATTATACCAATAACAAAAATAACTCCTCCCATAACAAATATTGACAGAAGCATACACGATAAATTATAATCAGCAAACTTCAATCCAATGATATCTTTAATTCCAATCGAACACGAAGTCAAAAAAACAAATAATCATCGTTATCCCAACGGAATAGAATTCAACTATAATCCACAGAGATATAATATTGAAAACCTTAAATTTTTTTCAATTCCTACATATCCAGATATCAATGCAAATGCATTTACAGCACAATCGCAAGCACATTCTATAAGCCATGCTATATTATAATTAAGACTGAGTGTTGCCGATGCCTCCCCCCCACACTCCAATTACATGAAGAATACATATCATAAACATTGATACAATTCTAAGTAAATCTATACCATAATTCCGTGATTTCATTTTTTATTCCTCCATCAGTTACTCTCTCATAATTTGCACTATTTTTTCTGATGCTTGCCCCTTATGCTCCTACAATGCACTGCAATCAGTTTATTACTATGTCCCGCCAGTACTTATCTCCAAGTTGTATTCTCTTTTATCACTTTTGCCGGAACTCCTGCAACAACGCAATTGTTTGGCACGTCATGTGTAACAACCGCACCTGACGCAACAATTGATTCATTCCCAATCCTTACCCCCTTAAGAATAGTACTGCCTTCTCCAATCCACACATGATCACCAATATACACAGGGGAACTTACCGGATTAACAATCTGATTACATTGACTAATAATTTGATGGCTATCTGTATCTCTAATGCATACATTCGAACCGATGGCGACATCATTCCCTATTACGATTTTTTCATAACAAAAAATGCTTGCACCATAATTGATATAACCAGAACCAAGTTCCAAAGTTCCTCGTATCGCCACTCTCGTTCCAGAATAAAAAAAGAAATGATCTTTTATTATTAGTTTACTGCCTGAAGCAAGAGATAAATAGCTCGGAAAATGATCTGCCGCATTCCATGTACAACCAAATGTTAATTTTGTTCCACCTTCAACATAAGCATCGTCTGAAATAGATGCATCTGCTTGTCTACCAAAATGAATCCCAGATTCCTTTTTCTTTTTCATCCTTTTCAAGTCGCTGGCCCATTTTCTAAATCCCATTATCCATTTGTCTCCTTAATCTCAACTTCTTTGGCTTACGTATTCACGCATGTCTTCAAAATATCGCTTTGTATATGATGCGTCATATTGATTATTTCCGAGGTAAAATAGTCTTTTAGCCAAATTTTCATACTTCTCAACAGAATCACAGAATTGAATATATTCCAGATTGCTGATCCATTCATAGCACCCGATAATTTTTGTATTATAGTTGGAGAAAGCTATGCATGGTGTACCGCTTATTGCACAAAAAATCATGCAGTGCAGCCTATCTGTTACCACCAGCTTTGCTTTCTTAAATTCGTCAATTTTCTGTGCTACTACTTTTTCTCGTTCCTCAAGTGAAATAAACTCATTTACCGCAGTCATATCCGTATATTTGATGTTATCAGTTAAATGTTGAGAAATGTTTTGAATATACTCAACTTGCTCTTTTGTCAGCTTCTTTTCCATATCACTACGAAGGCAAAGAACAATTCCGCTCCTCTCGCCTTGTGGCTCCACCCGTTCAAGACTCATTACTGCATCTGGTGATAACACCACCTTTGTATCCGGGAAAAACTTTTTCATTTCATTATAAGTATACTTTTCTCGGGCCATTAGATATAATTTACGATTTGACGAATAAGAACGGATTGCCTTCCTTAATTCCCGTCTTCCCGCTTTATCATCACTAAAACACATAGTTTGCGGCATTGATATCACCGTATTTTCTCTGAATCTGGAAATAATATCCTCACGCAAATACTCATGGGATTGATAATTTCCAATACTGCCTCCGCCAATAAGCACAATAATATCGTCATTTTTTATTATTTTCCGAAAATATTTTTTATATTTATCATATAAATATTCGTACACAAAATGAAGGTCCGCATCAGGAAATAACTTTCTGAATATCTCTTTATCAGCGACACCAATAGCCAAATCACCAATATTTCGATGATTCTGCTCTAGCAAAAACCAAATATTCATACCAGGTAATCTAATGTAGTTATTTTCTATCCACTCTTTGTTATATCTGGAAAAATATTTCCTATTATATTTCCGAAATTTATTCGTTGTTGTTACAACTGCATAGACATGCCATGCGTATAAATATGGGCGAAGAACCGCCTTCTTCAACATAGAGTGCCTATTTAAAAATGCTTTTATGTATTTCATTTATTTTCTCCTTATTTTTCGGTGCATTGTTTCAAATAATGATTTCCGTTCTTCTTTCCCCAGATAGAAAAAAATGTTGATCACCATACAGGTGCTTCCAACAATTCCCGCAACAAGAATGAAGTCCATCCAGTTATTCACCGTAAAGCACCGACGAATCATCATGGCGAGAGTGCACAGAAAAACAAGGTCAATCAGGCAGAAAACTTCATGCCTGTAAAATGGCTTTGAATCTATCTCCAAATAGTGCGTTGCAACAGGCACTGTGTATACCTGCATTCGAAATAAATCTACCACCACACTAACCCCCGCAATCGCATAGATTCCCAAATTCGTCGTATTGATCAGAACAAACACCAGCACAGTCGAAATCGCTCCGCACATAATGATGATGAGTGAATTCGTCCGAACCTTATTGACCGTCAAAAATACGCAATTCAATATCTGCGTGCCACTAGTAACCGAATACCCCATGCACATCACAACCGTCAAGCGAACTAAAATATGCGGATTCTGAGAAGGAATCCATAGCTTAAAAAAATCGCCGCTCATAACAATCAAACCGCACAGCGGTACGCTTAATAACGCAGACATGATTTTCATAGCCCGTTTTAGATCATGCACCAACTTTTCCTTGTCCCCGGAAGCATAATTGATAACCAGTTCTGGGTTAAAGGCATTGAAAATCGCCATCGAAAAATTCTGCATATATGAGGGAAGCAGCTTCCCAAGTGCAAGAATACCCATCTCAGTCGAACCGATGAATACATTGCAAATCAACAGATCTAATCCGCTCAGTAGCATACTACCTATGCTTGAGATTGAATTCCAGATTCCGGCTCCGACCAGCTCTTTAATGACCTTCCATGAACACAGAATTCTATCATGTGCGATATACAGTTCTGGCGTCAGCGTCTTCGTATTATACCAACCAATGACCAGCGTAATAAAAAGCACAATGCTGGATGCCAAACCAACATACCAAACTCTTGGCTGAAAAAGTGTCATAACTGCAAATAAAAAGAGACATCTGAATACTGTAGTCAACATATTTGGAACATAAACTCGGTCTAGACGATTGGTAATAAATGTGCTGCACTCCCAGTTTGGAGCACCAGTATGCAGAAAAAAGTTTAAAAAGATAAACGAAAACAAAATTTTCACGTCAATCAATATATTATTGGGGACATTTACCACCAGCTCCAAGTATCGAATTAACAAAATGAATCCCGGCAAAAAGATTGCTACAATGATCAAATTTCCCCAAAAAACCGAATTGTAGTATAGATTTGCCCTTTTGTAATCTTTATTAATATACTCTATTGCAATGAATCTGGACGCCATACTGTTCAGTGCAGTAACTGCCAAACTGGCATATGTGATAAAATTATTGGCCAATGTAATAAATCCATTCGCTTCAATGCCAATATGTGCAATAACATACGGAGATATCCAAAAACCAATTATAATATTGGTAATCATTGCCGCTATACTTGCTATAAGGTTAATGGCCGTTCGTTTCATATTCTTTTCATACCCACCTTCCTTTTTGTTGTTAACCGCACAATCACAGCAATCCGTATATTTTCTTTAAACTGTCCTCATTTGAAATTGAAAACGACTTCAAGTTCTCTTTATATCTACTTATCTCAGTTCGGTTTTCTAAAATCCATTTGATTCCTTTGTATATCGCCTCATCGTTGTTTTCAGCAATATAACCGTCTATTCCGTGACACACCTGTTCCTCCACAGCCGAATACCTTGTCGCAAATACAGGCACCCCCAACGACTGAGCTTCAAAGACCGCTAAGGGTTTCCCTTCATGCCTTGAGATTTGTAAAAACATGTCCGCCTGACTAACGATTGGATAGGGGTTTTTTTGATTTCCAAGAAGGAAAATATCATTGTCCAATGCCCCATCTGAAATCATTTGCTCGAGATTCTTTCTCTGCGATCCATCTCCTATCACATACCAGCGGAACTGATACCCCTCGCCCTTAAGTCTTCGGAATACCGCAACCCCCCTATCGAATCCCTTTTGAGTCTCCAATCTTCCAACTGAGATAAACACAACGGACTGATTCTCTATTTTGAATTGAATGCTTGTCTTCTCCAGTGCTTTGCTTCTGATATCTTGAGTATCAAATATATTTTCAAATTTTACTGTTTTATCAGTAAACTCAGGATATTCATCCGTGAAGACCTTTTTACAGGCATCAGATACCGCAAAAAAACAATCCGCCTTCTTTATATATTGATATACTCCATAGAACCCACTTATGTTCTCGTCATGGATGAAAACCGCTTTCTTTTTTGCAGATACCTTTTCAAATAAATACGGAATTCCAAAGTGACCATATCCATGAAAATCAATCGCCAAATCAAACGTTTCGTCAAACGAACATGCTTTTCTCAGCAGCGATTGTATCCAAGAAGGCTCAATATGTTGCTTTCTATTAAAAAACTTAAAATCCACCACATATCGAAGATATTCAATTAAAGATTGTTTGTACAGAGGATTTAACGCCTGATTTCTTGCCGATTCATCTGTGAACGGCATCTCATACACGCATATATCCAACGGAATCTCGTCAGTCAGAATTCCACTCTTCTTAATAAGCATCAATGTTACCGTATATTTTGTTTTATCAATCGCTTTCAGCAATCTAAGAAGCGACTTTTCTACTCCCCCCATGTTCATGGAACCGGAGATAAAAAGAATTTTCTTCATATTTATCTTCCTTTTCTATTAACCTTCAATATCCACGGACAGTAGGACAGCATACACCAGTAACTAAATTCTTTAGCTGACACTTTTCCATGCGGCTTGTGGATATATATTCTCGCAATCCGCCGGATATAATCTGCCCTTTCATCCTTGATTTCATATTTTAAAATATTACGATATCTCTGCATACAGAGTCTCATAATAATCAAGCACAGCAACTCTCTGTGCGATTTGTCAATCTCGTCTGCGTAAAAGCTATTATATGCTTCAATCTCCGTCGTAGTAATCTCTGCTTCAACGCTATGCATGATACTTCCAGATCTTTGATAATAATAGTAATCCTGTGCATCGGTTACCACTACCCTGTTTGCCCTGCCAAGCAGTCCATAGATTACCCACAGATCCTCTGCTTTTTTTCCAACAGGAAACGATACGCCAATGTATAAACTTCTCCTAAAAAGTTTATCACTGACATTGGAGCGAATAAGCGAGTCCTCCCAGGATTCCTTGCATTCCATAACGTTGATAATAGAACGTAGAAAAATCTCCTGACATTTCCGACCGCTTTCCGTTAACAGCATTTGAACTGGATGCTGTTGCTCCAGATCCTTGCATTCCTCCACTTCAACACCCGTTAGCTGAAACCTACAGGTCGAAATATCCGCATTATACTCCAGCACTGCATTCAGCAAATGCTCAATGTAATACTTTGAAACATAATCATCGCCATCAATAAATGCAACATACTCTCCGATACACTCCTGCAGTCCGCAATTTCTCGCATCGGACAGACCCCCGTTTTCCTTGTGTAGAACCTTAATCCGGAGGTCTCTTTCCCCATACTGATCGCAGATTGCTCCTGATTCATCCGTTGAGCCGTCATCCACTATAATCACTTCAATATTTTCGTAGGACTGTGCCAAAATACTGTCCAGACATCCCGCTATGTATTTTTCGACATTATATACAGGAACAACGATACTGACCTTCTTATTCATTCCATTTTTCTCCATTCATTGCATATCCACATCAGCAGTTTAGGACACTGATATGACGTTCAACCATCTTCTCTATCGTGTATTGCCGAGAAATGGCGATGGCATTTTGACTCATGTGTTCTTTAAGGACTGGGTCGTGCTTGATATCCAAGATTGCCTTTGTCAGAGCCTGTGTATCATCGACATCAACTAGACATCCGACTTCTTTTTCAGACAACATCTGCAACCCTGCACCGCAGCGCTTCGTCGTAATAACTGGCAGACCATTGGCCAGTGCTTCATTGATAACCAGCCCCCAAATATCCTCTCTTGTCGGAAGCACAAAAAGATCTGCGGCTCTGTAATACTCCCGAATTTCTTTCTTATTCTTAAAGCTTATAAAATGAACATTCTTCAGCTGATACTCTTCCACCAATTTTAAATACTCCTCGCTTGGCTTCCCTCCAACAATATAGATCTGCACATTTTCCTGCTGCAATTCAATATCGGATTTCAACAGAACATCAAAGCCTTTCCTACGAATAAACTGCCCTACCGCAACTATGACAAATCCTTCCTGAATTCCGAGTTTAATGCGGAGTGCATGCTTTTCCTTCTCAGAAATGTCCTCCGAAGATATAATTTCCGATTCCGAGATGGGTGAAAAAGGATAGCGATGAATCCGGTCGGCTTCTGCCCCATAAGCCTGATAGTATTCATCGTGCTTCTGATTGGTGCTGAAATATCCTTCCGCACCGGAAACGAAGTAGCGCTTGATTCGCTCCTTCAAACCTCTGCCCTTTTTAGAAAAGCCTCCATCGCTTTCAATCCAGTATCGAATTTGATGCATCTTCATATACTGAATAGCCAACATACCCGTCGGCGTAGCCAAATTCATGACGATAATTCTGTCAAAAGAAGGGTCTTTTACAAAGTGAATCACCTCAGTACAGATCGCCATATCCGTTTTGACAGATTTCCCCTTCAGCAGAACACCCTTAAAATGCGTAAATTGATATTTTTTCCAAGAATTATCCCGTTCATCTGACGCCTCTTTTTCAAAGGCTACCGTCAAATCGCAGTACTTTCCCCATTCATTAAAAAAATCAACCCGATAGGGCGAAGGAATGTTCGTGAGTACCAAAATTTTCATGCTTTGCCCTCCTTTCTTTCTCTCATTTATTCATCCACTTAAACCAACGCAGACTCAGCGAGCTGACAATGGCCAGAATTTTATATCCCCTTGCCGCATCAGACTTTAGATACTCCACAACTACCTTTCGGATTTTCCACTGTATCATTTTTATATCCGATGATTCCTCATATCCCGATTTTATCGCCAGCGACAAACACATCAGCAGCGACTGCATATAATTCTTTATGGCATCTGGATATAGTTGACTAAAATTCCTGCAGATATCCTCAAATATCTTATTCTGTGCATGAACAATACTCATCTGCTTCTTAGAAAATTTCATTCTGGATACACTATTCTCATCATATGTATAATAATACCGAATATCTGAATCCAGAAGGATGCGATTGCTTCCTTTCAGCATTTCATAGCAAAAAAGCGCATCCTCATTATGTGTAATCGTCTCGTCAAACCGGGCGCATATTTTTCGCTTATAAATCTTATCAACAACAGAAATCGTCATACATTCTCTGTTCAGCATCATCCTTATGGCCGCTTCCCTGGAAAGCACACGTTTCTCTGCTTGTGGAATTTCCCGCTGATATTTCCCGTTACTCTGCTCCTTATATACCATCGTACAAATGACATCCAGCGAATCGTCCAACAGATCTGCCACTACCTTTTCGTAATATGACGGTTCAATATAATCTCCACAATCAATAAAAGATATCCATTCTCCTTCAGCAGCATCAATTCCTTTGTTTCTCGCTGCCGAGACACCTTTGTTTTCCTGATGAAGAGCAAGCACCCTATAGTCTCGTTTTTCATACTCCCTGCATATCGAAAGCGAACTGTCGGCTGAGCCGTCATCCACCAAAATAATCTGTAGATTTTTGTAGCTTTGATTCAAAACGCTCTCTATTGTCTTGCGGATACAATCTTCTTTATTAAAAACCGGAATGATAACACTTATCCTTACCTTCACTATTCAATACTCCTCATGTAATCGACAATCTGGTTTCTATACACGGTTTTAGCCGGAACGTCGTGTGTCACAATGCTGCCCGCTGCGACAACAGCTTCATCTCCGATATGCACCCCCTTGAGAATAATGCATCCCGCACCAATCCATACATGATCTCCAATATGAACCGGAGAGACCGTATAACCTCCCTCTCTTAACTTCAATTCATGATCATGATCGTACACAACAACATTCGGGCCAAATGCCGTTCCCTTTCCAATGTGTACCTTTCCTCTACAAACAATCATGCAATTGCGGTTAAAGAATGCGCCATCCTCGATTTCTATCATCCCCTTGTCGGAAGCATGTATTTCGGAATACGGTCGTATCTGAACCTGTTTGCCCAGTCGAATGCTACCTTCATCTTCAATTTTTATTGCCGCTTTTATACTAATCCAATTCATGAAGTGAAATGTAAATCTGGAACCGTACCGAATCTTACAGCCCATGAGACGGACTGCTTTGGGAGTCAATCCTAGCACATATTCTATTTTTTTCATGGTTCTGGATAAGTTATTCATTTTTAATTTTCCTCTTACGCTTTATCGTTTTTAATGCTTTTTCAGATTAAGCGTTTTCTTGATTGTCCTAATAATTCTTCCTTTTAACCGCAATAATGCAATCCTTCTTTTCGGCAAGTCAATCAAACCTTTAATCTGATTTGTAATGCGTCGTATCCCTTGGAAATCCGAAACGAATGAATTCGGTATAATGAAATACTCCTCTTCGCAATCAGTTTGTACACTCATTGCACGCTTCTGTAAATGTGCGTACAAACGCTCCTCTTTTGCTCCTAACCTTTCAGCAAACAGCTTACCGTTTGCAAAATGATATGCCGCAACATGAGTCTGACTGAATTGCAAATTTACGGGATCGTAACAGGTTTCAATAAACTTATCGGTAAAAGGCACACAGTCTCCAAAATGAGTTTTATAATATACGGGAATATGATACGTCTTAAATATATCATTCACAGAGAGCCGATTATCATTAAACCACGGCCAGTTCCATTCATCAAAACCTTTCAGCTCGCTACACCCGAATACTTCTTTATAGGGGTAACGCTTTAGTCCCCCCAGTTCAATCGATAGACGGTATCTTCTGTTGTTTTCATAAGTATTCTTATAGATTGTCAGATGCCCCAAATGTCCTATTTTTTCATATTTGCTGAGTATTTCATCCGTGATAAACTTTCGAATATGACCGAATATTAAATCGCAATCACAGTGTCCCCAGAACCCATATTCTCGGATTTCATCTTTAAATATTTCTCCATAGGCGGGCTTATAATCGCATGGTTTAATATATGTATCCAATCTGATTTCAAAATCAAACAACATTTGAATCCTACTCTTCAGCTCCTCAAACAGCATATATTTGACCTGTACGTTCTTCGGATATTCAAATTTCTCCTGATTATCTGTCACAATCAAAAAATCGATATCCTGATTATATTTGCACGAATTCAAAAAGAGCTGAAAATAGTTTGAGAACGTTCCAAAATATGGCAAAATCAGGATAATTTTATTATTCATTCTAAAACTCCATTAATCTCTTCTCGTGTTCCATGATCTGTTCATCATTAAAACGTCTTTTCTGCTTATTCTCACTTATATAAATCGTATAAGGGGGAACATCCTTGGTTACAACAGCTCCAGCCGCAATTACTGCCCCCCTCCCGATGGTCACGCCTTTTAGGATAATTGCACCAGTCCCAATCCATACATCGTCTTCGATCACCACATTCTGATCATTTTCCGGAAGTTTTTCACTCTCCTGAATGTCACTCATATACTTTCCAACTAGATCGATTCGGTGATCCCCCGTAATAATAGTTACATTTGGTCCAAAATTTACATGACTTCCAATCAACAAATTCGCAACCGTTGAATACATCACCGCTCCGGGGCCGATATACACATTTTCTCCTATTGAGATGTGATCTTTTCCTGCAATACGACTCCCTGCATCAATAACACTGTTTTTTCCACAGGACTTAAACTGCCTACGTAGATACGGTAAGTATATGCCATAATAGCTTCTGACTGATATACTGTTCCATATTCGGAAAAAATAATCCAAAATCATCATCATACCCCCTCATCCAAAAGTGCTTCAATCTTTTTCATTTCTTCCACATTTGAATAATCCTTCTGAAGAATAAATTGCTTCATGGTATTCATCTCATCCCGATGAGCAATAATATAGCGCAGTGCTTCCTCCGTTCCCTTTTCAGAATTATCGAATACCTTCCCTTCAATGCCATCCTGAATCTGTTCCTTTGCCGAGGAATACTCCGTAACAATCGCAGGAAGCCCAAGCATCAGCGCCTCTGTTACTGCCATAGGTTTCCCCTCGTAACGGGAGGGCAAGAAAAAGCAGTCCATTTTGGTATAGAACTTGTACGGATTCTTCTGGGGACCCAATACTGTTATGATAGCTTCCAGATTCTTTTCCTTGATTCTTTGTTTGAAATCCTCATAATCAGGGCCGTTGCCGATAATATACCAATGAATTTTGTTGTATAGTTCCGTGTCTTCCTCGACCATCTTTGAGAATATATCCAGCGTTCTGTCCAATCCCTTTTGATAATAGGTAATTCGGCAGGTTGTTACGATATTGATCTTTTTCTCGTCAATCATCAAATCTTCCGTTAACTCTTCCGCAAGATGACGTAAACGGGCTTGTGACAGGATGTTTTCAATCACAGAGCATCTATCTGCAAAACCAGGATACATCTCCGTAAATGAATTCAAACACTTTTCAGATACATGAATGATATGCTTATACTTTTCCAGACTCGGTATATCATATTTGGCACATATTCTCGCTTCCTTATAATCAACATGCACCCATGTAATCTTTTCTTTTGCCTTCACATGATTTGCAACATATTTACAGGTTTGACCCTCCAAGAAAGCGATTGCTACGTCATATTTTTTTTCAAGATCCCGGTAGAAATCTACATCCATCATCTCCAGAAACTGTTGTCCTCTTGCCGGGTATCCGTCAAGTAGCTCCATCATTTTTGAAATTCCCTTAACGATCATGTATCTCGGAGAAAGCAATCTATGGATGTATCTTTCCTTTTTCTCCTGATACTGATAAACAGGTTCCAACACCTTTACCTGCTTTGGAATATCGCTCATCCAGTCGCCCGAATAGAAGGCCAGCGCCAAATCTACGTCATACTTTGAATAATCAAGATTATACAAAATAGACAGCAAACTCGTTGTGCTTCCGCCCAACATCATTGCGGGGTAAGCGATCAATACACTTTTCTTATTTTCCATTCTTTCCTCTCCATACCATCATGATAACAATATCCTCCATAAAGGTCTTAACACTTTCCCTTATACAATCACTTTTCGGCAAAACACCTATAGTGAATTATCATAAGTAGCCCCGATACAAACCTATTTCAGGGATACGTCCCTTCTTCTTTTTTGTGATTTACAGGCGTAAATCGCACCTTATGACTGATCAAATTCAATATGTACTAACGCATAGGCCTGCAAAACCATGCCATGATCATCGCCGTTGTGACATATAATGGTTCAAATTTTCATGTTTCTGTCCTTATATTTCTTTGCAGTACTCATAAATGCGCTCCGCCTGCTTAGTCCATCCTTTTTCGCTTGAAATATATTCATAAGCACGCCTTGCATAACCATTTAGCTGTTCATGCGGCATGCGCATAACATTGACAATAGACGAAGCCATAGCTTCCTCATCCTGACCTTCAAAAAACAGTATTTTTCCGTTGTACTCGTCAGAAAAACCATTTAGTCTCGTTGAAAGCACAGGTGTCCCACTCAGCATATACTCAAAGATTTTCGACGGAAAAGTGACCTCGCTGATAGGGTCGTCAATCGGTCTGGGATTCACAAGTAAATAGGCTTCCCGCTGCTTTTGGAGCATCACCGTATTGTCAACCCTTCCATGAATCCGAATTCTCTGATCCGTCTGAGCAATCCGTTTCAGTTCCTTTTCTCCGTCGCCTGATCCATAGATTTCCAGAATAATATCTTCATCCGGGATGTGCCTCATGGATTTTACAAGCGTAATCACACCGCTGTATGAATTCAGCGATCCTCCGTAGACCATGTTTCGGGTCTTTTTTTTCTCTGCAGTAAATGTCGGATGAAATTTGGCAATTGTGTCCTCATCCACTCCACCGTCAATCACAATATAATCCGCACAAGGCGCATATCTCTCTGCCGCATATTTATTCAGGACAATTGCGTGTTCCAGCATCCCGATGGATCTTCTTGTGGATTCATCAAACCTACTGCGTAAAAAACTGCTAAAAATGCTTCGGGATGCAGCGTCGTCAATGGGCAAGTCTGCCAGAAGTGATACCAACTTGACTCCATATTTCTTCATCGCCCGTACCGCTGGAATTCCAACCTGCGGAAACATGTTGAAAGTCAGCAAAATCGTATGTTCCGTACCATATTGTTTCAAAGCAGTTTTTATCGCTTTTTCTACATTTCTGATTTGACTAATCTGCTTCACAATCGGAAAATTAACAAAACCTACCTCTTCCGCTTCAATCTTGGCAAATATCTTTTCTTTTACACTTGAATAAAACGCCTTTTTATCCGTCGGAAATGTTGCAACCGGGCGTATAGTAATGATATGCAGATCAACGTCCTTGATCTCATACAAATTTTTCAGCAAATTGACCTGCATTTTATTTCCAGCTATGGATATACCGCTGTATGCAGTAGATTCTTCCGGATTTACTGCGTATCCTACAAAAATTATCTTAGTCTTTCTCATATTATTCCATCTCAATTGTGTCGATATCAACCACTTCAGTTAATGTAATAACGCAGATAAAAGGAAATACACTCATATTCAGTATGGTTGATGCCGCTATGTCTGTCAGTAATATTGTTAAAATACATGAAGTTGCAATTGTTGAATACACCCAGATTTTATTACTATATATGTTTTTTAGCAATTTATAGTACCAACATACTCCAACTGTGCCAAACCACGCAAAAATATAACCAAATTCCATATCTATAGCAAAAGTACATTTCGGTGATCCAAGACTACCAGTGATCCAATACAACGGGTTGCTAATTGCAAAATATGCAAAGATGCCAGACATCTTAATGCCCAATGACCCATCATATGCTTCTTCTAACTCAAATGCTCTAAATTCATTGATATACGGTGAAATTATTCCCCAGTTTGCTAATACAATGATTACTAAAGCAAAAATAACAATTTTTCCTTTCGTTATTCCCCTTCTTCTGTTCTTAAGTACATACCATGCAATAATAATTACTATAGTTACCAAGCCCATACGTGAACCGGTCAGCACCACCGATAAGAATGCAACACACGTCATTATCACAGAAAGCAAACTATCGTGCACTTTATTGTATTCTAGAAACACACCAGCACATAAGCTAGGATAACACACGTAAACATTTGGATTAATAAAAATAGATCCTGATCGGAACGCATAGTCACTACTCACTGCCTGAAGAAAATGAATATTGCCTGCATCGCCAGCAAGATAATGATTTATAATAAAACTATTAAAAGTGTTTTCTCCGGTAAATTGCGTATACTGAATGGCAAAGTGAACAGCAAGCACTATTACACATACTTTATATATAGTCTTTAGGCTTACTCTCGTTTGTCGACATACACCAACCACCAACGCATAAAATGCCACTCTAGTAAACTCATGAATCAGTTTCGAAGTTAGGATACTATGTTCAATCAGCAACACTGAAAGTGCTGCCAAAAAAATATTCATTATCCAAATCCCAAAAATTCTGTCAACTGTTCCTCGTTTTACCAGAAAAATAAAACCTACTAGACCTAGCCGCAGAATATGAAAAGACATTGTAGACGGCAAAAATGTAGTTGCAACAAGTGCTAAAACTACAAAGGTATTTACTGTTGATTCCTTTTTTTCAATCATAAATCTAAATTCAAAATCCTTTCTATCATTACACTCCAGCCATTATTATGCTTCGCAGTATAATTTGAAGGCTGCAAAACAATTTTATGAAGCACTACCTTATGCATTAAATCTGCCAGTTGCATAGCATTAAAAGGGTCAAAATAGTAGACATTATTATAATTATTTAAAGTTTCGTGTACATATTCACAATCAGCTGCTAAAATAATTGCTCCACAACGTGCAGCTTCTTTCAATGGAAGACCAATAGTTTCAATATACGAAGGAAAAATTAGTACTGATTTACGATACATTGTTTCAACTTCATCACGAGAAATTCTACCTATTGGCTCAATTAATTTGCTAATATAAGTATCCTGAGTAGTTAGCTTTACTTTGATATTATTTATCCCTCTCCGTTCCAACTCGCAACATGCTTGGTCAATTAGCATTTGATTCTTATAAATGCTTTGAAATGCTGGATAAAAAAATACTCGACCATCCACAAACTGACTTGTGCTTTCCACTTGAACACTTCCATTGTCCATATCGAAATCCACTACTACAATCTTATCTGGGGCACATGGGGTCATCTGAGATACTGCTTTCTTCATCCAATTTGTTTGAACCGCCACAACATCTGCTTTTTTCGCAGATTGTTTGATTAAAAATCCAATCAAATACTGATATACCGCAAAAATCCGTTCAGTTTTTTTTAAAAAGGAAAACTTCTTCTGAGTTTGAAACGGGATGGATTGATGAATATAGACGCAACACTTCTTCTTAAGTCCAAATCCAAGGATATTTTGTAAAGAAATAACGCAGTCAACCTGATTTTCTTCCGCTATTTTTTTTATAGTCCGTATATCAAACAGCAACCTATGAATCCAGTTCTTCTTAACCTCAGGCATAGAAATCACATGAATATTCAACCTATCTTCCAAGTAGCTGTCACTAAGAAGTAGAATCCACTGATGCTTTTTACATTCAGCATCATTGGCAATGAAATAATAGAAATCTTTAAGTACCTCCATTGCACCACCATAGCTCGCCGCAACATCATTTACCAATATTTTCATCTATCTTCTCCTTACATTTCCTTTCTATTCAACGGCATTTTTCTTCAATAATATCAAAAATTTTTTCATCAATATCTATATCAAATTTTCTAGCAAACAAATGCGGCATTTTTTGTATTTTATCAATCTCATTAACTGTAAACGAGTACGGATGCCCCGTTACAGGCTTTCCTTCTCTTTGAAAATATGCAAACGTCATGCAGTTTTGCTTTGTTTCATACGGGTCATTCAAAACTACTTTTTCTGCTGCAGGCGACATCATTGTCATGGTCTGAAAAAAAGTTTCCTCTGGAGTTGTAGCCTTCCTATACCACTTAACTACTTGTCGATTTGTTTTATACTGTTCAGTAATAAAGCCAACCGCTTCCCTAGGTAATGCCCACCACGCTGATCCTCCATAAAGTCTGATATTCATCGCTTTCAAATGCTTGTATGGAGAGCCAACTATCAGTGTTAACACCTCTTGATATGCATAAAGTGGAATTTTACAAATTTTTTGGACTGTTTTATTCTTTGAAATTTTATTTATTTTATTATACAGATTTACATGCCTTATTCTTTTAAACGTGGAATGTATCCAATTGTCATTTGTCTCTGGTGTACAATCAATCAATGGCTTAGGATAGGCACGATCTAGGTACTGAGCAATATAATCGTTCGATTTTATAGGATAATCTTGTCCGCTCATCAGATAGAAATATCCATATTCAATTTTCTTTTGGGTTTCTGTATAAAGAGCTTTCTGTATAAGTTCCATAGCAATTTCAACCAGACTCCACGTATCCAGAACCCCTGAGTATCTCTTTTCCAACACCTCAGCATTATGATGCTGGTGTTTAAACATTTCTATCTCATCATCGCTAATAGCCCACTTTGAATCAAAATGAATAAAAATGTCGAACGAATCGTGTTCCAGACTTGAAACCAATCTATCCAATTGTTTTATATTTTTATGTGCAATAATCAGTAATGCATGTTTCATAATATAACCTCACTTGCTAATGATTGATTTGGAGATTATCTCATATGTTATGCTGGCAGAATAATGAGTGTCCAAATAAAGAAACGCATGTGTTCCCAACACATCCAAATCCTTCATTTCAATAAAACGATTCAAAATATCCTGAAAACCCGCCACAGCATTGCTCTCGCACCAATAACCAAATCCATTTTTTTCAGCAATTCTTCCAATATCAGTATTTCCATCGGAACATATCAAAACCGGCAATTTCGCCTGCATATAATTTAGCAATCGGCTCGGAAAATTCGGAATCGTAAAGCGATGATCTAGAAAAATCATGCCTACATCGCAGGCAGCTACTATAACATCATAGTCTTCCTTAGGAAGACGTTTCATCAATCTGACATTCTTCGGCTGATTACTGTTTTTATAAGCCTCCAGTTTTCCGTACTCCGTTCCATCTCCAATAATCAAAAAGTACACCTTTTCATTGGTCTCTTGGCTTTGCAAGCATTCAATCAGGAAATCAATTCCCTGCGGCTTTCCTAAATTGCCACCATATACAAAAACTCTTTTGTTCAGCGGAATTTTGTATTTATTCCGAATAAGCGTTCGCATTTCTTCGTTCAAACTGAGGTCAATCGGCTCCACTGAGTTCGGGCAAACTTCAACAATATCCGGATTGACCTCTGGATTATAACGTAGTACATATTCGACATTCGCCGGGCTCATGCATCCAATGCGATCAGAAATAGAATACAGTTTTTTTTCTTTCGCCCTGAAGAACTTATAAATCCATCTCTTGACTCCCCTCTCTGTCAAGATTCCAATATCCATAGCATTCTGTGGAAATATATCCTTTAAAAGTAGATATGTCCTAGCTCCGTCCCTCTTTTTAACAAACTGAATCGCATTGCAGAATGTGATCGGCGGTGTGGAATAGATGACCAGATCAAACTTAACCTGCAAAAAGTATTTCTTGATTCCGGCAATGAACAGCGGTTCAATACTGAGTGTCGAAAATCCTTTTTCAAGGATATTGGTCTTCTGTATGTTTCCAATTTTCAGCTTGAGAATAACCACCTCATCCGTTTCGATGAGCTGACTCTCCTGTTTTTTTCTTCGTTCTATCGGAGAAATGATATAGACCTTATGATTATGCTTTGCAAATTCACGCAACAAATCCGTGTATATATTGTGTTCGTTGAGCGAACTAAAATCTAGAAGAGTTAAAAACAGTATATTCATAGCAATGTCCTTTTGATAAAATGTCGCATTATGGAGTCATGAACAAGTCACCTTATCCTTTTTGCAGGAGCTCCAGCATACGTTCCTCTTTCGCAAATATCCCTAATCACCACGGCTCCGGCACCGATCATGCAGCCACCGCTGATATTCACGTTATTAATTACAGTTACACCTGCACCAATCCAAGTATGACTACCGATATTCACCGTGCCAGCCACATGTGCACCAACAGAGATATGTACATAATCGCCCACTTCACAATCGTGATCCACAGACGAACAGGTGTTAATGATGCAACCTTTTCCAATCCTTACTCCCGGATTAATCACAGCACCTGCCATAATAACCGTTCCTGCACCTATCACAACATCTTCTGCAATAACTGCATTTGGATGAATGAGCGTAGCTATTTTTTCATTTGGAATAGATTCCTGTATCCGTTCCCGGACACCTGCATTGCCAATCCCAATGATTACATCAGCATCTATCGTTCCTACTTCGGAACTTTTTCCTATTACCGGATAACCTCCACATTCGTGAATACGTTCATCATCATCTAAAACCACAATCTCTTCGTAGCCATTCTTTCTTGCAATATCTGCAACTACCTTTCCATGACCGCTTGCTCCGATGATTGCTAATTTTCTCATTTCTATACCTCCGCATTGCCTTTTGTTTCAGCCGCTTCTGTCCCCATGAATTCCTCCATGGTTGCGGACGTTTCAGAGCTGATTCCTTCTCGTTTTAATACTGTCCATACGGTCTTGAAGATAATCTTCCAATCCCCAAGAAAGGTAATGTGATCTACATACTCCACATCCAGGTCAAATTTTTCTTCCCAACTGATAGTATTTCTTCCATTTACCTGTGCCAGCCCTGTAAATCCAGGTCTGACTTCATGCCTTCTCGCTTGATGTTCGTTATAAAGCGGAAGATACTTGACGAGGAGCGGCCGGGGTCCGCAGATTGAAAGCCGTCCCGACAAAATCAAAAAAATTTCTGGCAATTCATCCAAAGACGTAGAGCGCAGCAGTTTACCAAAAGACGTAAGACGCTGCTCGTCCGGCAATAATTCACCGTTCTCATCTCTCTCATTGGTCATTGTCCGGAACTTATACAACTTGAATATCTCTCCGTGTAATCCCGGTCTTTCCTGAGCAAACAGGACAGGAGAACCGATCTTAATCTTTACCAGAATCGCAATAACCAGCATGACCGGGCTTAAAACGATACACGCAAGCAATGCACACAGAAAATCCTGCGGACGCTTTATGTACTTTTCATAAAAGCCTTTTTTATGCTCCATATTGATACCCCTTACATGAAACAACTTTTAATTATCTCGATAATCTGATCCTGCTCCTCAGCAGTCATCTTGTTATCACTTGGCAGGCACAGACCTCTCTCGAATATATCCATCCCCACATCCTCACTGCCACCTTCGATATAGGCATTGGTTTTGGCTCTGCCGTTGCCTTCTCTTGTGATAAACGGATTCATTCGGAAGATTGGCTGTTCGTGCATAGGCTTCCAGATCGGACGGCCTTCTGCATTGTACTTCGCCAAAGTTTCCAGAATCTCTGTCGGGCAGCTCTTGCCC
>OHAD01001214.1_pt1 | contig 25611 bp, 19 predicted proteins | sample 1577011 | NCBI WGS metagenome assembly OHAD01 (sample SAMEA3541510, study PRJEB24748) | human gut metagenome | biome: human gut; feature: human-associated habitat; material: faeces | place: China | collected 2012 | reverse complement strand
TATACTTGCTATTTCCCCACACGGGTGTTATAGTTAACATCTGGATGGTATTCTTGAAAGAAATCATACCGGCAAATCAATTTAACTTAGAACATCACCCGCAGGAAAGCAGGTGATACATGTATGAAAGTAGGATTTATCGGAGCGGGGAAAGTAGGCTGCTCTCTTTATGATTACTTTGTACACAACAATATACCCGTCACAGGGTGTTACACCCGTACACAAGCAAAGGTAAGTGGAACGGAAAAACAGACTCAGAAGATATTTACAACCTCAATTGATAAAATATTAACAAAGAGTGATGTTCTATTTTTAACAGTACCAGACGATGCAATAGCCGCAGTCTGGGAACTAGTCAAAACTTATCCGATACAAGGAAAGTTTATTTGTCATTGCAGCGGATCATTAGGATCAGCTGTTCTTTCTGGAATTGAAGAAACCGGAGCGTACGGTTACTCTATTCATCCAATGTTTCCATTTAAAAGTAAAAAAACTGCATACGAAGATTTATCACAGGCTCTATTCAGTGTGGAAGGAAATGAAGAACACATAGAAGAGATCATGGATCTGTTATCTGCGTGTCCAAATCACATCGTGAGATTAAAAAGCGAAGATAAACCAAAATATCATGCAGCAGCTGTGTTTGCATCGAATCTTGCGGTCGGACTGATCAATCAGGCCAAAAGACTGCTTATGGAGTGTGGATTTGATGAAGATGCAGCACTGAAAGCATTGAAACCGCTGACAGTTACGAACATGAACAATATATTTGATGTTGGAACATGTGATGCACTGACAGGCCCAGTGGAACGCCATGATATCAAAACAGTGCAGAAACATCTGAATGCCTTGGATCAGGAGACAAAGGAAACTTATAGTGCTCTGACAAAAGAGATCATAAAACTTGCGCAGATGCGACATCCTGATATTTCTTATGCAGACATGAAACATGTATTGGAGGAAGAAAAATGAAAACAACAGTAAGCACAGTACAGAAGATGAAGGATAATGGAGAAAAGATCACAATGCTGACAGCATATGATTATTCCACTGCAAAATTATTTGACGAAGCTGGAATTGACACGATGTTGGTTGGAGATTCTCTTGGAATGGTTATGCTTGGATATGATTCAACGATTCCTGTAACTGTTGATGATATGATCCATCATGGAGCAGCCGTTGTAAGAGGGGCAAAAAACGCTATGATCGTTGTCGATATGCCATTTTTATCTTATCACACATCTGTATATGATGCGGTAGCAAATGCTGGACGAATCATGAAAGAAACAGGTTGTACAGCAGTAAAATTAGAAGGTGGAAAAAATGTATGTCCACAGATCGAAGCAATCGTGAATGCACAGATTCCAGTATGTGCCCACATTGGACTGACACCACAGTCATCTAATATGTTTGGTGGATTCAGAGTGCAGGGAAAAAGCGAAGAGGCAGCAAAAGAACTGATCGAAGCAGCACAGGCAGTTGAGAAAGCGGGAGCATTTATGCTCGTTTTAGAAGGAATTCCTGAGAAATTAGCAGCGATCATCACAAAGAAAGTACATATTCCAACGATCGGAATCGGAGCAAGTGCTGAATGTGATGGACAGGTATTAGTTTATCAGGACATGTTAGCAATGTATGGAAACTTCGTACCAAAATTTGTAAAACAGTTTGCACAAGTTGGAGAAGTGATGCAGGGAGCAGTCAAAGATTATATCAATGCAGTCAAAGAAGGAACTTTCCCTGGACCAGAAAATACATATGCGATCAGTGATGATGTCATTGAAAAATTATATTAAGATCAAAAACAGACAATAAAAAGGACATAATTTATATAAATAGATTCCCATGTATAATGGGAAGAAGGAGTTTTAGTAATGAAAATCGTAGGAACAGTCAAAGAAGTCAGAGAACAGGTAAAAGAGTGGAAGAAACAAGGACTAAGCGTAGGTTTCGTGCCAACGATGGGATATCTTCATGAAGGACACAAAAGTCTGATGGATGCAGCAAGAAAAGGTAACGATAAAGTCGTTGTAAGTATTTTCGTAAATCCAATGCAGTTTGGACCAACAGAGGACCTTGCAACATATCCAAGAGATTTAGACCATGATGCAGCATTATGTGAAAGTGCAGGAGTAGACCTGATCTTCCATCCAGAAGCAGAAGAAATGTATGAAAAAGATTTCTGTTCTTTTGTGGACATGACAGGACTTACAGAAGGACTTTGTGGAAAAACTCGTCCAATTCATTTCAGAGGCGTATGTACGGTTGTAAATAAATTATTTAATATCGTAACACCAGACCACGCATATTTTGGACAGAAAGACGGACAGCAGTTAGCAGTGATCAAACGTATGGTACGTGACTTAAATATGGATATCGAAATCGTTGGATGTCCGATCGTTCGTGAAGAAGACGGACTTGCAAAGAGTTCAAGAAATACATATCTAAGCAAAGATGAGAGAAAGGCGGCACTAATTTTAAGCAAAGCAGTTAAGCTCGGAGAAGATATGGCAAAAGCAGGAGAAAAAGATACAGATAAAATTGTATCAGAAATGATTAAGCTTATTGAAACTGAGCCTATGGCGAAAATAGATTATGTTCAGGCTGTAGACGCTGTTTCAGTTAAACCGGTCAAGGAGATGACAGCACCAGTACTAGTTGCCATGGCAGTTTATATCGGCAAAACCAGATTGATTGACAACTTTATTTACGAAGGTTAAACGGGGGTTAAATATGACATTTGAAATGTTAAAGGGGAAGATACACAGAGCTACAGTAGTTCAAGCAGAACTTGATTATGTAGGAAGCATCACTGTAGACGAAGACTTACTTGACAGTGCTGGAATTTTGGAGTATGAAAAGGTAAGTATCGTAGATATAAATAATGGGAACAGATTTGAGACATACACAATTGCAGGAGAAAGAGGCAGCGGAATGATATGTCTCAATGGAGCTGCTGCAAGATGTGTTCAGACAGGTGATAAGATAATCATAATGTGCTATGCACAGATGACTCCAGAAGAGGTAAAGAAAAATCCACCTAAAGTAGTATTTGTAGATGAGGATAACAAAATATCAAGAGTCGCAAGATACGAAAAACATGGTAAGCTATAAGACATGTAATTTGCAAATAAAAAAGGGAATTTCGGTAATTAAAAAATGTAAAAGGTGAAGAATATGTCATCTGCCCTCGTTGTGAGCAAGAAGTTTATAAAGAAGTAATAATTTATCCATTTTGTAACTTTGGCATAATGGCATGGCTTGAAGGAGAAAATGATGAAAATAGCAAACCAGTGAAAGATAAATCTAAGTAAAATCTCAGCTTAACAATTTAATATCTATATTTACAAAGCAGTTGGTCTTATGATTGACTGCTTTTAAAAAAGACACCGTTTAGGTGTGAGGTCTTTTTAGTGTTATTTATAGTCATATCAAGGCTCGTTTAATTATGGTAAATTCGTGGTAAAATGAGTGCTTTTCTATACTTCAAAATATTTGAAAGTATAGTGTTTATACGGATAATCAAAAATTAGATATAAAATTTACGAAAAATAATAATAAAAAAAAGACACTATTGATAGTTGGTTAGTCCAAATTATCTAATTACTCAAAAGAGTAACCGCATTCCTTGGGCGAGGGGCGGTTACTTTTTTGATTGATTTATATACGCTATCAAAATCGTTACAACAATACTAAGTATCATTAGTACGATTGTAGAGTAAGAAAAGGACTATTTGACAGTTTTTCGTACATTTTTAAGGAAGTTCCTTAATTGAAATAACAGGAAATATATGATAAAATTGAGAAGGTTTAATAGTTTTTTCCCGATTTTGCCCCCTTTACATTGCACACACTTCGGCATACTTTTGCTACAAGAGCAATCGAATATGGCATGAACCCCAAAATATTGCAGAAACTTCTGGGACATGGTACATTACAAATGACAATGGGTTTGTACTGCCACGTAACAGAGGATACGCTGTTTTTGGAAACGGAGAAGTTTAAGAGAAGGTGTAGTTGAGCATGAAGTGGTGTAAAAATGGTGTAGCAGGGGATGAAACATAGAAAGTAAGGGCGAGAAAAGCCCGTAAATACGGAGGTTTTAAGAAAGATGGAAAGTTATAAGCAGGAATTTATTGAGTTTATGGTGGACAGCGATGTGCTGAAATTTGGAGAATTCACATTGAAAAGCGGAAGGAAATCTCCGTTTTTTATGAATGCAGGCGGATATGTGACAGGTTCGCAGCTTAAAAAGCTCGGCGAATATTATGCGAAAGCGATCCATGACACATACGGAGATGATTTTGATGTGTTGTTCGGACCTGCTTATAAGGGGATTCCTCTTGCGGTTGTAACTGCGATCGCTTACAGTGAGTTGTATGGAAAAGAAGTACGATACTGCTCGGACAGAAAAGAAGAGAAAGATCACGGAGCAGACAAAGGAAGCTTCCTCGGAAGTAAATTTAAAGACGGCGATCGAGTTATCATGATCGAAGATGTAACGACGTCAGGAAAGTCGATGGAAGAGACCGTTCCGAAAGTAAAGCAGGCCGCTGATGTGGAGATCGTCGGATTAATCGTATCTCTTAATCGTATGGAGGTCGGAAAAGGGGGAGAAAAATGCGCCCTTGACGAGGTGAAAGATCTGTATGGTTTCGATACGGCCGCGATCGTGACGATGGAAGAAGTCGTGGAACACTTGTACAACAAGCCGTATAACGGAAAAGTTGTGATCGACGATACATTAAAGGCTGCGATCGATACATACTATGAAACATATGGAGTAAAATAAAACGGGGAGGCGCTTTATGGAAAAGGCATATCTTACAATGAAAAACAGTGGTGCAAGTAGCATTACACTTGGGATTATCGTTCTCGTTGTCGGAGTGGCAACAGGAATACTTGCAATCGTGAACGGAGCAAAATTACTCAAACATAAAAAAGAGATTACATTTTAAGCAGCTTGACAGCTTTCAGGGAAACTGTGAAAGGACACGGATGAAAGAGAGATAAATAAACAGAAAGAAAAATAAGGGACTAAGCCGGAATACAGGCAGTCCCTTTTTGCAACGGCGGCGGAACGAAGTCTGGGTTTGCCTGAGACTTTGCGGCCGTGTATAGTCCCGGAGCGCGCTTTTTTAGCGCTTCCGGTGATTTGAAAAAATTACTGATAGGGAGAGTTCCTTGTGTGAGGAGAGTTATTTTTGAGTATAAAAAAAGAGCGGATTTATAGGATATTTGGGAAAATCCTGTTTTTACTATATATTGTTTTTTTGATTTATTTTCTGTTTCTTGCGGAATGGTACGGAAGAACGGAAGTGACGGAAGAGTATAGATATAATCTTGAATTATTTAAAGAAATCAGACGTTTTCTTACTTATAGAGAACAGCTTGGCATGTTTACGGTGCTTGCGAACCTTCTCGGGAATATTATGATCTTTGTTCCTTATGGTTTCTTTATTTCCATGGCGGGAAAGTCCATGGGATTTTTTAAAATATTATTTTTCAGTATGGCGCTGAGTCTGGGCGTGGAAACAATACAACTTTTTACGAGAGTAGGAAGTTTTGATGTCGATGATATTTTATTAAATACAATCGGCGGAGTTTTAGGATATATTTTGTTTGTGGTATGCAGTCGGATAAGGAGAAAACGTTATGTTCGGAAAGGAAAAAAAGGCAGAAGATAAGAAAAAAGAAACTGCTTTGAAACGGGAGGAAAACCGGAAAAAAAGCGGGGTGAAACATAAAAAGCCAAAGCAAAAACAGGCGGGCAACGGAAATCTTTCGTGTCTGTTCGGATTAGGTTCGGCCGCAGTGTTGGCGGGATGTATAGCATACGCGTTTGTCCGAAGAGGAGAAGCCCCCGGGATCATAGGAGGTATTACGATTATTTCTTTGATACTGGCAGGATACGGAATTTATTCGGCAATTATAGGATTTCGGGAGAGAGAACGCAGTTATCTGACGTGTAAGATCGGTATTGTCATGAATGCGGCGGCGATTATTTCATTTTTTGCGGTATTTATCAGAGGTTTGAATTAGTAAGCAAAAGATAAAAAGTAGTGAAAAAAGATAAATAATAAAGAAAAGTAAACAGATGAGCGGGAGGGAAAGGAAAATGCAGGAAGTGTCAGAAAAATACAACAACGATTCATATAGGGAACGGCATGCGTTGTCGGTAGAACGTCTTCGCACGCTGCCTTTTGAGGAATCTGTGGAAGATTCTTATATCGCGTATTTCAGATTGGTTGCCCTGTTTTTGCTTGAAGTGGAAAATGTGCGGATTCAGGTGGAAAGCGGAAAATGGGATCAATATAATGAAGAAGACATGAGACAGATCAACGAAATCCTTTATAGTGATATTGTCGGGGATGCTTACGAAAAAAGCTATGCAAATCCGAAATATGCATGCAGCTGGTTTGAGCCGGAGATGGGAAGGCTTTTGAGTTTTCTCTATGTGGAAATGCGCTCCGGCATCCCTTATGCGTTTGAAGGCAGACTTGATTATCTGACGATTTTGTATGAATTGTTTATCGAGGTATATACGTATTTTGAAAATTGCCGGGCAGATGGCGCTGAACCGGAAATACGAAGAGTAAGAGATATCGTGTATTGGTATGCAAGCGATTATTGCGACGTATTTTTGGCAGATCGGATTAAAGAACAGATCGATCCGTCGTATTCGTTTGCGGCAGATATTATCGAAAATGCAGATTTGAGCAGCGACAGGTATTTGTATCGTTTCGGAGAATATATTACAGAAAATGAGCTGGGAACTGCGCGCCGTCTCAGGTCGCTTCCCGAAGAGACGATTCAAAAGATGGCGGACGTTTACACGGAAGGATATCGGATCGGATTTATCAATACAGGAAAAGATCTGTCCAAAAAATCAGTCGTAAATATTCGTTACAGCCTCGGATTTGAACGGGTCATAAGAGCGGCGATCGCAAATTTTCGCGCTATGGGGTTAAAACCCGTAATATACAGGGCGGCGTCGGGTGTGATCACGAAAAGAGAGCATCACAAAATCGGATATTTCGGCGCTGTGGCAAACTGGCAGTATGAGTACGATCACAGACAAGATCAGGCGTTATTTATGGATAAACGCTATATTGAACGGCGTCTGGAAGTGATGCATACTGTTTATGAACAAAATAAAGAACAGGCAGCGCAGTTCGCAGGACCTGCCGTGATGGAAACATTCGGAGAAAAGCCGTTTTCACCGAAAGCAGTACCGGAAGCTCCGGCTTACTGTGAAGAGCAAAGGGAGCTTGCGCTTCAATACGACAGCAGATCCGGTCAGATCACAAATGAATATATCAAAGGAGAAGAGAGAAGTTTTACGATCATTGCATATCCTGTGCCGGAGATCGGTCCGAAATATGAAGAAATTTTCGATGAAGTAATACGAATTAATACGTTAGATGCAAAATTATATGAGAAAGTTCAACAGACGATGATCGATGCGCTCGATCAGGGAGAAAAAGTCCGTGTGATCGGAAAGGGAGAGAACCGGACGGATATGGAGATTCGGCTTTGGTCGTTAAAAGATGCTCGGAAAGAGACGATTTTTGAAAACTGTGTGGCAGATGTAAATATTCCGGTAGGCGAGGTGTTTACATCACCGGTGCTGGAAGGAACGAACGGAGTTTTGCATGTCAGCCGGGTGTATCTTGACGGTTTGCAGTATAAAGACCTTGAATTGAAATTTAAAGACGGAAAGATCGTTGATTATAGATGCGGCAATTTTAAAGACGAGGAAGAAGGCAGACGATATATTTTTGATAATGTTTTGAAAAATCATGATACTCTTCCGCTTGGCGAATTCGCGATCGGAACAAATACGACTGCTTATGCCGCGGGAAAAAAATACGGGATCGAAGATAAGATGCCGATTTTGATCGCAGAGAAAACAGGACCTCATTTTGCAGTGGGCGACACATGCTATTCATGGAGCGAAGACGTCCGTGTATATAATCCGAACGGAAAAGAAATCGTTGCAAAGGATAATTCTTGTTCGCTGAAAAGAAAAGAAGATCCGTCTGCGGCATACTTTCAATGTCATACAGATATAACCGTACCTTATGAAGAGTTAGAAGAAATAAGTGTAGTGACAAAAGACGGGAAACACATTATACTAATTAAAGACGGAAGATTTGTGCTTCCGGGAACTGAGATTTTAAATGAACCATTAAAACAACTCGAAAATTGATTTGAGATTTTAAGGAGGAAATAACGTGCCAAAAGTAGGAATCGTAATGGGCAGTGACTCTGACCTGAAAGTGATGAGCAAAGCTGCGTCAATGTTGGAAAAATTCGGAATTGATTATGAAATGACGATCATTTCCGCACATCGTATGCCGGATGTATTTTTTGAGTGGGCAAAAGCTGCGGAAGGAAAAGGGATTAAAGTAATCATCGCAGGAGCCGGAATGGCTGCACATCTTCCGGGAATGTGTGCGGCGCTGTTCCCGATGCCGGTGATCGGAGTGCCGATGTCAGGAAAGAATCTGGATGGTATGGACGCTCTTTACTCGATCGTTCAGATGCCGCCGGGAATTCCGGTTGCGACTGTTGCGATTGACAGTGGAATGAACGCTGCGATTCTTGCGGCAAAAATCCTCGCTGTATCAGATGAAGAGGTATTAAAAAAGTTAAAAGACTATTCGGCAGAGATGAAAGATACCGTTCAGGCGAAAGCCGATCGTCTTGCCGAGGTCGGATATGAGGAGTATTTAAAGTAAAGGAGAAAGTGGTATGGATTATAAGAAAGCAGGAGTTGACATAGAGGCCGGTTACAGATCAGTAGAACTTATGAAAGAGCATGTGAAAAAGACGATGCGTCCGGAAGTGCTCGGAGGACTCGGAGGATTTTCGGGAGCATTTTCTCTTGATAAGATCAAAGAAATGGAAGAGCCGGTACTGCTGTCGGGAACAGACGGCTGCGGAACGAAAGTGAAGCTGTCGATGGTGCTTGATAAGCATGACACGATCGGAATCGATGCTGTGGCAATGTGTGTGAATGATATTGCCTGTGCGGGAGGAGAACCACTGTTTTTCCTTGATTATATTGCATGCGGCAAGAATGAGCCTGAGAAGATCGCATCAATCGTAAGCGGAGTGGCAGAAGGATGTCTTCAGTCGGGAGCGGCGCTGATCGGAGGCGAAACGGCGGAACATCCGGGACTTATGGCAGAAGACGAGTACGATCTTGCCGGATTTGCGGTAGGAGTATGCGATAAAAAAGATATGATCACAGGAGAAAATCTGTCTGCCGGAGACGTTTTGATCGGAATGGCGTCTACGGGAGTTCACAGCAACGGATTTTCACTTGTAAGAAAAGTATTTGATATTACAAAAGAATCTCTTGATACATATTACGATGAATTGGGATGTACTCTCGGAGAGGCGCTTCTCGCTCCGACAAGAATTTATGTGAAAGCGCTTAAGAGTATTAAAGAAGCGGGAATAACGGTGAAAGCATGCAGCCATATTACAGGCGGCGGTTTCTATGAGAATGTTCCGCGTATGCTGATCGACGGTACTCGAGCGGTGATCGAAAAAGACAGTTATCCGATCCCGCCGATCTTCAAGATGCTTGCAAAAGAAGGCGATATCGAAGAGCAGATGATGTACAATACGTTTAACATGGGACTTGGAATGATCGTTGCCGTTGATCCGGCAGATGTGGAGAAAACTCTGGAAGCGATCAAAGCGGCAGGAGATGCGCCGTATGTAGTCGGCCGCATCGAAGCGGGAGAAAAAGGAGTAGACTTATGCTAAAGGTCGTTGTGCTCGTATCCGGAGGAGGTACGAATCTGCAGGCGATCATTGACGGCGTAAAAGGCGGCGTCATCAGGAATACAAAGATCGTCGGAGTTATCAGCAATAACAAGAATGCATATGCGCTTGAGCGGGCGAGAGAGAATCACATCCCGGCAAAATGTATCTCGCCGAAAGATTATGAATCCAGGGATGTGTTTAATGAAAAACTTTTGGAAGCCGTCAACGAGTACGAACCGGATCTGATCGTTTTGGCAGGATTTCTTGTTGTTATCCCTCCGGAAATGATCGCAGCTTACAGAAACCGGATGATTAATATTCACCCGTCGTTGATTCCGGCGTTTTGCGGGAAAGGATATTATGGATTAAAAGTGCATGAAGCAGCGCTTGCAAGAGGTGTTAAAGTAGTCGGCGCGACCGTTCATTTTGTAGATGAAGGAACCGATACAGGGCCGATCATCCTGCAGAAAGCAGTAGAAGTTGAGCAGGATGACACACCGGAGATGCTTCAAAGAAGAGTGATGGAGCAGGCAGAGTGGAAAATCCTTCCGGAAGCGATCCATTTGATCGCGAACGGAAAAGTGCATGTTGAAAACGGACATGCTTTTATAAAAAATTTATAGAATGTCGAAGCATTAAAAAATGACCGCCGGGACGAAAAAACCGGGCGGTCATTTCGGAACGTAAAACGGTTTGTACAGACAGGAGGAATCTATCATGAAAATATTGATCGTCGGAAGCGGCGGAAGAGAACATGCCATTGCGGCAAGTGTGGCAAAAAGTCCCAGAGCAGATAAGATATACTGCGCGCCCGGAAACGCGGGAATTGCAGAATACGCAGAGTGCGTGGACATCGGAGCAATGGAATTTGAAAAACTGGCAGAATTTGCCAAAGAAAAAGAGATCGATCTTTGCATCGTCGGAATGGATGATCCGCTTGTCGGAGGTCTTGTGGACGTATTGGAAGATGCGGGAATCCGTACGTTCGGTCCAAAGAAAAACGCCGCTATTTTGGAAGGATCAAAAGCGTTTTCAAAAGATCTTATGAAAAAATACGATATTCCTACGGCAGGATATGAGAATTTTACAGATCCAAAGGAAGCAATCGCCTATCTTGAGAATGCAAAGTTCCCTATCGTATTGAAGGCAGACGGACTTGCACTTGGTAAAGGAGTGCTGATCTGTCAGAATTTTGAAGAGGCAAAAGAAGGCGTAAAGACGATCATGCTTGACAAAAAATTCGGCACAGCCGGAAACGAGATGGTCATTGAAGAGTTCATGACAGGTCGCGAAGTATCTGTTCTTTCATTTGTAGACGGAAAGACGATCAAAACGATGACAAGCGCGCAGGATCACAAACGTGCCGGTGACGGTGATACAGGGCTGAATACAGGCGGAATGGGAACATTTTCACCAAGTCCGTTCTATACAAAAGAAGTAGAAGAATTTTGTGAAAAATATATTTACCAGAGAACGGTAGATGCTATGGCTGCAGAGGGCCGCCCGTTTAAAGGCGTTATTTTCTTCGGTCTGATGCTTACAGAAGAAGGACCGAAAGTGTTGGAGTACAACGCCCGCTTCGGAGATCCGGAGGCTCAGGTTGTGCTTCCGCGTATGAAAAATGATATTTTGGACGTTGTTGAAGCATGTGTGGACGGAACTCTGGATCAGATCGATCTTCAGTTTGAAGATAATGCGGCCGTGTGCGTTGTGCTTGCATCTGAAGGCTATCCGGTTCAGTACGAAAAAGGCTATCCTATCACAGGTCTTGAAGAATTCAGTAAACATGAAGGGTATTACTGTTTCCATGCAGGAACAAAATTTGAGGACGGAAACATCGTGACAAACGGAGGCCGTGTGCTTGGTGTAACTGCAAAAGGCGCTAATCTGAAAGAAGCAAGAAAAAATGCCTACGCAGCGACAGAATGGGTACAGTTTAAAAACAAATATAAGCGTAATGATATCGGAAAAGCGATAGATGAAGCTTTTTCTGACGGTCAGTAATGCAAAAATAAAAGAAAATCCATATTCAGAATGACTGCAATCCCCCTTACTATTTAGAAAATGATAGTAAGGGGGATAGTTTTTTGTATATGGTTTTCAAAATAGGAATCTTGCTTATGATATAGCTATACTATCTTTTGAATCCTCCACCCGGAATTAATCAGAAAAAAAACAGTACAAAACAATGCAAAACAGAAAAACATAAAATAATACATAAATATTCAGACAAATATTGACAAATATATATTTTATGATATTATTTAATTAAATTAATAAATGTACTTAAATAAAAGAAAGGAGAAAAGTATGAAAAAGATTTCTGTGGTGTTGATTGCGGCGTTGGTCGTATCTTTGCTTTTTGGATGTGGAAAGAGCGACGATGCGAAAGGTACAGGGAAAACAACTTTGAGCGTTTGGTATTGGGGAGAACAAGAAGTGCCGGGATATAAGGCGTATATGGAAGAGATGGTAAAACGGTATGAAAAAAAGAACCCTGATATTAAAGTGGAAGCTGTTCTTCAGGAAAGTGATAATCTGTATACGGCATTTCGTACGGCAGAGGCGGCAGGGGAAGGTCCGGATATTCAATATATGTGGGGCGGAACTCAGGCAATGGAAGATGTTTGGAAAGGAAACGTAGCTCCGATTAGTGACTATATTTCTGAAGAAGAACTCTCGGTTATTCCGAAGTCGGCATTGGCTCAGACGAATTGGAACGGGAAACAATGGGGAATCCCGGCATATGGATTTACATATGGGATTGCCTATGATAAAGAAGCAATGCGTACTGCCGGAGTAGATCCGGAAAATCCGTTTACTACATGGGATGAATTTTTAGAGTGTTGTGAGAAATTAAAATCATCAGGAATTACGCCGTTAGGAATGGGGTTAAAAGACGGATATTTACCGGCGTGGATCGGGATTTTTTTGGGACAGCAAAATATGGACAGCGTGAATGATATGATTTCCCTTATGAGTGGACAAGAAAGCTTTACAGATAAAAAATACTCTGAATGGCTGGAAAAAATTGCAGAGCTGAAAGAAGCCGGATATATTAACGAAGATATACTTTCATTAGACTTATATCAGGGGCAGCAGTTGATCGAAAGCAAAAAAGCGGCAATGACACTTCATACACAGCCGTATGCGGTATCATTGGAAAAATCATTAGGGTCAGATCAGATCGGTTTTGCAAAAGCGCCAGTATTCGGAACCGGAAAATTTGCGGATTCAGTTGCAACTCCGAGTCAGGTATATGTAATACCAAACAGTGCGAAACATAAAGAAGAGGCGGCAGACTTCTTATTGTTTTTACAGGAAGAAGATAATATTAAATATCTGTATGAATCGGCAAATGCGATGATGCCGAATAATAACTTTGATGAAAGCTGGGTATCCAGCGAAATTGACAGAAAAGTTTTGGAATGGCAGAAAGAAGACAATAATTTTTGTTATCAGTTGTATTTTGCACCTATGTTTGAAACAGATGGTCTGATTCCGACGGTACAGAAGATGTTTTCAGAAGGGTTAGCGCCAAAGGATGCAGCGGTGGAATTAGATGAGGCACTCGGGAAATGTATGGAACAAAATCCTGAGGTTCATGATGCGTTTTTAGAATGGAGTGTAGAAGAATAGTTCTGAAAAGAGGAAAGCCTCTGTTTCAAAGGAAGGGATTGATATGAAAACGAACAGGATGAAAAAGTTCACGCCGTATTTCTATATATTACCAACCTTTATCATTTTGGCGGTTGTAATTGTAATTCCGATTATTTATGTTATTATCCAAAGCTTCTATACGACCTTTGCAAATGAGAGTGTTTTTGTAGGTCTGAGAAATTATAAGATGGCATTTGAAGACGAACTTTTGCTGACTGCGTTGAAGAACAACTTGAAATTATTTTTATGCGTTCCGATATTGACAGTGCTTTCACTTGCCATTGCATCAATTTTATATAACAAAATCAGAGGGTGGAGGTTTTACAGAAGCGTTATTTTTATTCCGTACATACTGGCAATTCCGGTTGTGGGCATTGTATTTTCATATTTACTGCAGTACAACGGAGTTATCAATTCTATTTTGCGGACAATCGGGTTGGAGAATATGGCGTTGGATTGGTTGGGAGATCCGAATTTGGCATTCCCGAGTGTGGCAATAGTTATTATGTGGAAGCAGATCGGTTTCGGAGTTGTTTTGTTTTTGGCGAGAATGATGTCAATAGATAAAACATTGTATGAATCGGCTGATGTAGACGGAGCTACATGGTTTCAGAAATTTATGCACATTACCGTGCCGCAGACAAAATCGATTATTGAATTTTATGTGATCATCACTCTTATTGAAATGTTGAGTTGGGTGTTTAATTTCATTTATGTCATGACGGCAGGCGGCCCGGGAAATAAGACGCTTGTGTTGGAATATTTGATTTATAAGAAAGCGTTTGGCGGTGGTGATTTCAATATTGCAATGGCGATCAGCGTAGTACTTCTTGCTATTGCGGCAATATTGATTGTAATACATCAGATTGTTATGAGAAAAGAGGAGTGAAAGAATGAAACGAAAAAGAGGAGGAATAGTCTCCCAGCTATTGATGATTTTACTTGTGGTCGTTATTATCTTTCCGTTATATTTTATGACAGCGAATTCGTTTAAAACGCATGAAGAATATGTCAATAATATGGCAGGCCTTCCGCAAACATTTACAGTACAAAACTTTGTGGAAGCTTTCCGGGGAAAACCGTTCGGACAATGGTTTATGAATAGTTTGATTCTTACAGTTGCAGCGGTTTTTATTACGGGAATCATTGCACTGCTGGCAGGATATGCCTTTGCAAAGATGAGGTTTAAAGGGAAAAAAGTGTTGTTCAACATGATCGTTCCGCTGATGTCTGTTCCTCCGGTTGTTATGATTATACCGCAGTTCCGGATTATTAAAATATTGGGTCTGGTAAATACACGTGTTTCTGTGATATTAATATATATAGGAATTATGTTGCCTATGACGATATATTTGATGAGAAATTTCATGAAAACAGTACCGGATTCTTTGTTAGAGGCAGCGGAGATTGACGGGTGCAGTAAGCGGAAGGCGTTGACAAAGATTATGATTCCGCTGAGCGTTCCGGCGCTTATTACTTCATCACTTGTAAATCTTGTATGGGTATGGAACGAGCTGTTGATTTCGCTTGTTTTTCTTCAGAAAGAAGAATTGCGAACCTTAATGGTAGGGATTACTTTATTTAAAGGACGTTTCACATTAAATATACCTGTTATTATGGCAGGGTTGGTTATTGCGACAGTGCCGATCGTGTTGATATATATATTTGCGCAGAAATATCTTGTTGAAGGTATGTTGGCAGGTTCGGTCAAAGAGTAAGAAATAAAGGGGGATATGCTTTGAAAATCTATAATCCGACAGATATAGGAGATCGAAATAAACTAATGATCTTACGGCTGATAAAAGTATATGATGGAATTTCCAGACAGGAAATTTCAAAAAGGATGCATTTAAGTGCACCGGCGGTAAGTAATAATGTAGCGGCCTTGATCGAAAACGGGATTGTATATGAAAACGGCTGTGACGATACGAGCTTGGGAAGAAAGCCGAGACAATTAAGTTATAAAGGAGACCTTTATTATGTGATTTCGGTTGAATTGATGCCTAAAAAAGTTCGTGCAGGTATTGCAGATCTGTACGGTGAAGTTCAGCAGTGGACAGAAAAGGAGATCATAGTAGAAAACGGAGTGGACGAGGTTCTCGGGCAGTTGGATTCTGCGATAGACGAGTTGCTTGAAAAGCGAAAAAAGGATGTAGATGTGATTGCGATCGCAGTAGGTGTTCCTGCGCTGACAGGCCAGAATGATTTAAACGATCTCTTTGGAACATATTTGCCGGAATGGAAAAATGTCGATTTGAAAGAGCATATTTTACAGAAATATAATGTAGAAGCGATTATTGTAAATGACGTTGAATTGGCGCTGATCGGAGAACGTGAAAGAGGCGTAGGAAAAAAACAGACGAATATTGTTTACATAAAATACGGAGAAGGCTTTGCGGCAAGGGCGATTGTGGACGGATATCTTCTAAAAGGAAATAATATGGCGGCGGGAGAATTAGGTTATTATCTAGAATCATTGGAAGAGATGACAGATGAGTTTGTATGTCCCGGACGATTTGAAAAAAAGGTGTGTCAAAATATTTTCTCAGAATGCGGTGAAAAAAACGGCTTGTCAGATCTTATTTTGCGAGCTGAACAAGGTGATGAGGCGGCAGATGCCATTGTGAAAAAAATTATAAGAAAAATCGCCGTTGTCATCGCCAATACCGTATTGATGTTAAACTCTGAGATGGTGATATTAGGCGGAGATTCAGAAATTTTTACAGAGGAAAATATTGTTGAGATCAAGAAAATATTAGAAAAAGTTTGTCCGTTTGTTCCTGAAGTCGTAACTTCAAAGTTAGGCGCAGATGCTCCGATCATAGGTGGGATAAAAGTTGCATTGGATTATGCGGAAGAGCAGATCATTATGCTCTGGAAATCATAGGAGAATGATATGGAGGCATATATGGACATATTACTGAAAGAAAGACTGGTATCTTATTATGAAAAACATATTTTAGAAGATGTGATGCCATTTTGGGATCGGAGGTGCATAGATAAAGAATACGGCGGATATATTACTTGTTTTGACAGAGAAGGAAAGATGACAGATGATAAGAAATATATTTGGTTTCAAGGGCGTCAGCTATATATATATTCACTGCTTTATAACAAAGTACGCAAAAAGAAGGAGTGGTTGGAAAATGCAAAGCATGGTTTTTCATTTCTTGTAAAATATGGGTATGCGGGCGATGGAAGATGGAATTATGTATTGGACAGAAAAGGGAATGTTTTGGAAGGTACAATCTCAATATTTTCTGATTTTCATGTTTTGCAGGGGGTGGCAGAATACCTTAAAATAGAAGAAGTAAGAACGCCGGAAAATATGGAACTTTTAAAAACTTGTTATGAAACGATGGAAAAAAATGTATTTGATCCATGGTTTAAAGAAATATATGAAAATACATGGAGCCCGGTTTTTATATGGCATGACATGTATCTGACATGTCTGTCTACAACGGAAACATGTGCGGAAGTATTGGGGACGGATGTTACAAAAAAACTTTTGAATGAATGTGTCGATAAGATTGCTAACTGGTTTGCAAATGATGAATATAACGTAGTGTTTGAAGCGGTTACAAGAGAAAATAAAATTGATATTGAGTCAGACAAAGGCCGCTTTATTAATCCGGGACATATGCATGAATCAGCATGGTTTCTTATGAAGGCAGGAGTATTGCTGGAAGACAAGCAGATTACTATGCGCGGTATACAGATTGCCCGTTGGGCAAATGCCGTCGGAAAAGATGAAGAGTATGGTGGAATTATTTCATATGCAGACGCATTGGGGGAAACACCTCGCCCGATCGACTGGTTTAAAGAAACGAACTCTTTATGGAATGAAAAAGTATGGTGGCCGAATGCAGAGGCGTTGACAGCTTATGCACAGGCGTATTGCTATACGAAAGATAGTTATTTTCTTCAAGAATTTTTAGATCAGCATAATTATTGTAAAGAAAAGTTTTTTGATTCACAATATAAAGAGTGGTTTGAACGACTGGAATATGACGGAACCGTAAAAAACAGTGCAAAAGGAACACCGTGGAAATGTGCGTTTCATCTTGTGAGAGCGCTTGTGTTTACATTAGAAGCATTTTCGGAAATGGAGGCGGTATAGTGTATTTTCTGGGGATTGACGGAGGGGGAACAAAAACTGATTTTTTACTGTTAGATGAAAACGGAAAAACGATTGCACAGCGCAAGATAGGAACTATTTCTTATAAGCACGTTGGAATGGATTATGTGACAGAATTACTGAGAGAAAATATAAATCAAATATTAGACGGGAATGATGCCTATATATGTCTTGCCTTTCCGAATTGGGGAGAATCAAGAGTAAATGATGAACGCTTTTTATGCCGGATTGACAAAATTACAGATAGGCCGATGAAAATTGTAAACGACAGCGCCGCGGGATGGGCAGGATCTTTGGGATTAGAAGAGGGGATCAATCTTGTGGCAGGAACAGGTTCGATCGCTTATGGACAAAATAAGTTTGGCACAGAAGCTCGTGCGGGCGGATGGGATGATGGTTTTTCTGATGAAGGCTCTTGTTATTGGTTGGGAAAGAAAGCGTTGGAGCTGTTTTCAAAAGAGAGTGACGGAAGGGTAAAAAAAGGAAAGTTACTCGAGATTTTCCGATACAATTTTAATTTAAAAAATGACTTTGACCTTATAGACATTTTTGATGAAGTGTATAAAAATAATCGTACAAAAACAGCTGAACTTCAAAAATTGCTTTTACAGGCAGCGATGCAAGGAGATGAAGAAGCAATACGTTTGTATGAGGCTGCGGCAGAAGAATTAGCGCTGATCATAGGCGCTGTTTATAGAAAACTGGAATTTTCGGGAGACACGATCGTATCTTATTCAGGTGGATTGTTTCATGCAGGAGATTTTATATTAAAGCCACTGGTGCGGAAGCTCGAGGAAAATGGAATTTGTCTTTGTCCTCCTAAATATTCGCCTGTACAGGGAGCGGCGCTTTTGGCGGCGAGAGAATATAGCAGAGACGGTGAATTTTTATCACGAATAAAAGCAGGCTTAGAATAAGAAAAAGAGAATATCCGCGGCAGATTGCGATTTTTTGCTGCGAGATATTCTCTTTTATTTTATATTATGTTTATAATTATTTTGCCGGATATTTTTATTTGGTGATAAAATCACAGACATAATTTCTATTATGTGTTATTATACTTATATAATGTGCAATGAAAATTATAAGAGAGTAAGATCGACACATAAAAACAAGAGAAAAACAGGAGGAACGATTTATGAGATTAAAAGATAAAGTAGCGATTATTACAGGAGGAAGCCGTGGAATCGGATTTGCGACAGCAGATGCATTTTTAAGAGAGGGTGCGAAAGTTGCTGTTGCGGCGAGCAGTGAAAAAAACGCGGAAGCGGCAGTCGAGAAGTTAAAAGCGATTCATCCGGATGCAGAAGTGGTAGGGATCAGTCCGAACCTCGGAAGTTTTGAAAGTGTGAAAGAAGAATTTGATAAAGTAGAGAAACAGTTCGGACGTATTGATATTTTGGTGAATAATGCGGGGGTTTCCGAGAGCACTCCGTTTACATCTTATACAGAAGCTGATTTTGATCGTGTGATCGATCTGAATGTAAAAGGTGTATTTAACGCAACACGCGCGGTAGTTGACGGAATGATTAAAAATCACAGCGGGGTTGTCCTGAATACGTCTTCAATGGTAAGTATTTCCGGTCAGCCGAGCGGATTTGCTTATCCGGCGTCTAAGTTTGCGGTAAACGGTACGACGATCTCTCTGGCAAGAGAGCTTGGGCCAAAAGGAATCCGTGTCAATGCAGTTGCTCCGGGAATTACGGAAACAGACATGATGAAAGCCGTTCCGAAAAACGTGATCGAGCCGATGATCGCACAGATTCCGCTTCGCAGACTCGGACAGCCGGAAGACATTGCAAATGCATTTGTATTTCTTGCATCTGATGAAGCGTCCTATATTACAGGCGTAGTTCTTAGTGTAGATGGAATGGCGCGCGCGTAAATATGGCGTTGCAATATTGTTTGCAAAATAATTTACCGGGAAGGGATTCCTTTTCATATATTTGAACATGTGCTAATATAATATCTCAGCGGAAGTTGTTCCGTTGAGATATTTTAAATTTCTGGGATGGTGAATATATGGCGCGTCAAAATGAGCGGAAAATGAAATTATATATGGAAGCGGGTCTGGCGGTACTTCTTGTTTTAACGATTGCACTGGCATCAGTATCAGGGCGGCTCTCTTCGCAGGCACATGAGAAGGACAAGAATAAGCAGGAAGCGGCTGTACAAGGAGAAGCGGAAGTTTACGAAAAAAACAAAGGAAATGATCAAGAGAAAAATGAAGTGAAAGACCAAAGGGAAAACAACGCTCAAAATACAGCGGGAAATGCTGAAGAATCACAGGAAACGATCGCTGACGGACAGTATCCGATTATGGGAAACAGCCGCGTAACAGTTGATGAGATGGTAGATTATTTTCAGACGGCAGGAAAACCTTATCCGAAAGAAGCTCTTTCCAAAGGTGGAGCAGAGTCTATAGAAGTGTTTTGCAGGATGTATTATGATGAAGCGGTGGCAGAAGGCGTTCGTCCGGAAGTTGCTTTTGTGCAGACGATGAAAGAAACGGGATTTTTGCAGTATGGCGGAGATGCTTCTGTCGAACAGTTTAATTTTGCGGGATTAGGTACAACAGGCGGGGGTGTGCCCGGGAACTCTTATCCTGATGTGCGGACCGGGATCAGGGCGCAGATTCAACATCTGAAAGCATATGCCACAGCAGACCCTTTGAATGGGAAGTGTGTAGATGATCGGTATGAGTATGTAAAAAAAGGAACGGCTCCATATGTGGAATGGCTGGGGCAGCAGGAAAATCCTGAAGGGCTTGGCTGGGCAACGGGAGATAACTACGGATATGATATCGTCCGAATGATCCACGATATGAAGAAATAGAAATATTGTTAGCTAAAATTGTGTAAAATACACAAAAAATTGAAGGGAAACACTGTTGTTTAGCACGAAAAATTCAGTGGTTTTGTCAAGGGCAATCTCATTGAAAAACAATATGGCGAATAGTATAATATAAATAAGGTGTAAAATGGAAAATCGTAGATGGTTTAATACGGTTTTTCTTTTTTGTAATGGCGATAAGCCAAAGTCTGAGTTCGCCGAGAACTTGGCGATCGCTTACAATCCCGGAATATGCCTTTTGGCACTTCGGGGGGATTGACATGAGCCTAAAAATAAACGGAGGGAAAAAGTATGAAAAAAAGAGGAAGGGCTTTAGCGCTTCTGCTTGCCGCGGTTTTAACGGTCAGTAGTGTGCCGGGAACAGTTATGGCGGCAGATGGCGTGAAGCCCCAAGACGGAACAACGAAAGAACAGCCATTCTGGAGTGGAACGGGAGGAAGTACAAGGTTTAGAATTCCGTGTCTTGTATCTCTTGATGACGGCACATTGGTAGCCGGCTGCGATGCCAGATGGAATACGAGTTTAGACGGTGGTGGACTGGATACGATCGTATCCCGTTCGACAGACAAAGGAAAGACATGGCACTATACGTTTGCTAATTACCTTGGTGATAACGGGAACACGCATAATAACAATTCTACAACGTTTATCGATCCTGCCATGGCAACGGACGGAGAAAAGGTGTACATGATTGCAGACCTTTTTCCGGCAGGATATGCGCTGAATGGCGCGAGTCATGCACTGGTCGCAGGTAAAAGTCATGATGAGAACGGAAATATTCTTCTGGCAGACGCAAGGAAATGGCAGAATTGTTGGGTAAATGATCGTCAGAATGAAGCTAACTATACATATCATTTGGAAAAGAATGATAAGAAAGAATCTGATTCTGCATATGTGATTAAAGATGCGAATGACGCAATCGTAGAAGGTTATACAGTTGACGCTTATTTTAATATTAAAGGGAAAGATGTAGATGCGAATCTGTTTGAAGCTGATTCGCCGTTTCAGGTATGGCCGACAGATTATTTGTACCTGACAACATCGGAAGATGCAGGAGCAACGTGGTCTGTACCTACGATTGTCAATATGAGAAAAGATCATGAGCAGTCTCTTTTAGTAGGACCGGGACGAGGTATGGTTACTTCTAAAGGCAGGATCTTATTTACGGCATATGAATTTACAGGTTCAGATAAAAATAGCGTGGCTATTTATTCGGATGATGGCGGTAAGACGTGGGAAAGAGGAAAGTCTGTATCTGGATGGAGTTCAGAAGCAGTTGTAACTGAGGCAGATGGAAAATTGTATATGTTTACTCGCCATGGCGGATATTATACATCGGATGATTTTGGAGAAACATGGTCAACGAAAAAAAATATGGGGATTAGTTACTGGCTGAATTGTCAGTTGACAGCAATTACATATCCGAAGAAAATTGATGGTAAAACAGCAATCTTGTTTGCAACTCCATCGTCTTCATCGGGACGTGCGGCGGGAAAGATTTTCGTAGGCTTAGTGCAGGATGACGGAACACTTGACTGGAAATATAACTACAGCATTAACGGATCTGCATATTACGCATACTCTTGTCTGACAATTCTTCCTGACGGAACGATCGGTCTTCTTTATGAGAGTGACGGAACTGTGATTACGTATGAAGATTTTGATATTGAAGACGTTGCAAAAGGCGCAGCAATCGGAAATATCTGGTGCACAGACGAAAACGGTACTGTGGCAGATGTTACAATGACATCTGATATGTCGAAAAAACTGACAGTAAACGGCTTAAAAGATGGCGCAAAAGTGGAAGTTTCTTCTGACAATGAAAACGCAGTAACAGCAGCATATGCTGACGGCGAAGTGACATTGACATCTAAAACAGTAACAGGAATGGAAAAAGCGACTGTAACAGTTGAGTCTGAAGGTGAAAAGACGACAGTCGATGTAATCGTAACAGATGAAAAAGATTATGAGATCGTAGATCTTCGTGTAGGAGATACGAAAACATATACAGACAAGACAGGAAATTACAGTGACAGCACATTAGACGGTCTTGATAAAAATATTGCAGATGTGACATTGGTAGGAGAGGATGCACAGGCAGTTGAGAAACAGGTAAAAGCACAGCTTGCAACTGCACAGGCGAATTTTAATGGAGAGAAAGTCTCCTTGGATAACTGCATGTTTACATTTGAGAGTGTGGCAAATAAAGAAAATACATATAAAATTTCCGCACAGGCTGGAGATAAGAAAGTATATGTGAACCATAAAAAAGCACCGTCACAGTGTGTAAGCGCAGAGACAGAGACAGAAATTTTATTAGAGTCACATGAGGATGGAACGGTATCTTTAAAAGATATGACAGAAGGAACAGGCGGTGCATATCTTTATTTCTGGAAGGGCGATACTTCTAAGCTGCACTTTGACAGATACAGCAGTGATGTGGCACAGTGTCACATGGAATTATGGAAAGCGGCGCCAGGTGCAAAAAATGATCTGGGAATGCCGGGGTATGAGAAAGTGACAGATATTTCTCAACTTACAAGCGGTACGAAATATTTAATTACGGCAAAGGCGGATGATGGAACTTATTATGCGGTAAATCCATCTGCTGCAAGCAGTAATTTTAATCATGTTGCAAAAGTAGTTGAAGAAAATATCCCGATAAAAGAAGAGGCTTCGGTAGCGCTTGGAACTAATGCACAGTTTGATAATGGCGGTGAGAAGAAGATCAGTAAATGCCTGTTTACGTTTGATAAACAGGAGGGAACAGAAAACCAGTATAAGATCACAGCAGTAACAGAGGATGGGAAAAAGGTTTATCTCGGACCAAAATCATCATCAGGAGCTAACAGACCACTTGTCGAGACAGAGGCGGTTATTACGGTTGCTAAAAATGGAGAAGCATTTACGTTACAGCAGGCAGAAGACGCTTCAAACAGCAAATATTTGTATTTTTGGAAAGATGATGCAAGTAAATTCCATTTCGATAGAAATGGTTCTGTAGATAGTAAAGGCAAATGTGATTTTGAACTTTATCGAAAAGATGACAATGTAGTTGATAGTGAGATCCCAGGATATACAAAAATCAGTGAACTCTCAGAAATTGAGAACGGTGGTCAATACTTGATCGCTATGAAGGCAACTGTAGAAGGCAATAATTACTATTTGTTGAATCCGGCAACGGGAAATGAAAAATATAGCTATGTTGCGAAGGTAACAGGCAAAATGTATGAAGATGAGACAATCGGTGCTAAGACAGATATCACAATTACCGGAAAAGCAGAAGGCAAAACATCTGTGAAGATCGGTAACAAGACATACTTCATCTTCGTGAAAAATGATGTGGAAGAAGTAACAATCAAGATCGGCGAGACATATAACGTACCGGGCAAGATTTTAAATGAATCCGAAGTGACAAAAGACGGTATCGTAAGTTTGGAAAAACGTGAGAACATGCCGCCTTACAAAGCAATTTCAGAAATCACAGAAGGAACATATTTATTCGGAAATAATAGTCATATCATGCTGAATACGGTAAGTACAGCAGCAGGTTCTGAAAAAGGTCTTGGAATGAAAGCGGTCAACTTTAATAATGATGAGACTGCGAAAGACTTTATGTGGACGCTTACCAAATCAGGCGAAGGCTATACGATGAAAGATGCCGCGTCAGGCAAATACATTAATATTTCTGGAAATAATGTGGAACTGAAGGATGCAGAGCAGGTATTGACGATCAGAGCAAGAGCAAACGGAGGATTCTCTGTTTCGGCAAATAATTATTATCTGAACAACTGGGCAGGAAATAATAATAAAGTTGCAGCTTATCCGAGTGATGATAACGGATGGAGCTTCTACAAAGCATCTGCCGGAAACGTAGTAACAGGTGTGAAAGAAGGAACAGTAACTGTAGCGGCATCAGAAGGAATAAACTATAAGATCACGGTGGTAAAAGACGTTCCTGAAGTAAAAGAGTACACAGTAACGGCAACAGTAAACGATGAAGCGATGGGTACGGCAAAGCTTAGTCCGGAAGCTGATAAGTACAAAGAAGGAACAGAAGTAACGGCAACTGCGAAAGTAAAAGACGAAAGCAAGTATGAGTTCGTAAACTGGACAGTAGGCAATGAAGAAGTTTCTAAGAAAGCAGAGTACAAGTTTACAGTTGACAAAGACATGGAGCTTAAGGCGAACTTCAAAGCAAAAGATCCTGTAGAAGAAACATTTACAGTAAAAGTAAAAGCAAATGACGACAAGATGGGAACTGTAGCGGTCGATCCGGTGAAAGAAAACTATGCAAAAGGCGATACAGTAATCGTGATCGCAGAAGCAAAAGAAGGATATGAGTTTGTAAACTGGACATCGGAAGGTAAAGTATTCTCCGATTCTGCAGCGTACGAGTTTGCTGTAGAAAAGGATATGGAACTGACAGCGAACTTCAAAGCGAAAGAAGAGCCGAAACCGCCGGTAACAGAAGATACATTCAAGCTGAACGTAACTGTAAACGACGACAAGATGGGAACAGTAAAACTTGATCCTGCAAAAGAAAGCTATAAAGCAGGAGATGTCGTAACGGCAACTGCAACGGCAAAAGACGGATACAAGTTCGTGAACTGGACAGTAGACGGTAAGGAAGTTTCCGATAAAGCAGAGTATGCATTTAAAGTGGACAGAGATGTAACATTGAAAGCAAACTTTGAAAAAGTAGCGGCAGATCCGAAACCTGAAACTCCAAAACCGGAGGATCCGAAAGATGAGGATAAAGCAATTCAGACAGGAGACAACGGCGTATCACCGATCATTCCGCTTGCAGGATTAGCATTAGCGGCAGGAGCGGCAGTTACAGTTCTTCGGAAAAAAGAAGACTAATCGCCGGATATTCAAACTGATGAGAATAATTTGAAATCAGAATGAAAAAATAAAGATTTAAAACAGTGAGACGGCGCTGATCTATTTTACGGATCAGCGTCGTTTTTACATATTAGGCTTTAGCCTGTCTCAAATAAGTGCGTGGTGTGCAGTTATTTGAGACTAAAATCCACCTGCTATGCGGGCAATGTCATCAACTTAAGATATATCAAAAATATAAAATAAAAATGTCTAAAAGCACTTGATAAAATGCGAAAAAAATGTTGCCTTGCGTTGATTACTTTTTCAATGCGAGGTGATTTTATGAATAC
>OHAD01001204.1_pt1 | contig 25786 bp, 14 predicted proteins | sample 1577011 | NCBI WGS metagenome assembly OHAD01 (sample SAMEA3541510, study PRJEB24748) | human gut metagenome | biome: human gut; feature: human-associated habitat; material: faeces | place: China | collected 2012 | reverse complement strand
CGCCGGACCTTTTGCCATATTTTTCGTGCCATAAGCCACTTTTTCATTTCGAAGAGAAGTATTTCTTGCGATCCCGATATCGACCGGGAAGATATCCGCTCCGGTCGATCGGCACATAATGCTGGAAGTTGCCTTGCCAGACAGCATATTTTCTGAAACGATCGCTGTCACTTCCTGCCCGGACTGCGTGACTCCCTCTTCTACCACACCGTTATCTGCACACATCACAACCAGTGCCTTTTTATCCAGATGAATCCTTTCATTTCCGGTCATCCCGGCGATCCGCACCAGAGCATCCTCCAGTTTGCCAAGACTGTGCAACGGCTTTGCGATCGAATCCCAGTGCTGCCTGCACCGCTCCATCGCTTCCTGTGATGGTTTCTTGATTTTCTCTAATGTCTCTTCCAGAATCATGATCGTCCTCTATTCTTCTATTTCCTGTAAATTGTTTCACTTTGTATAAATCCTTAAACTATATGCCAACAGATTGTTTTGTACTTTGTACTCTCACAATTATTTTGGTCCCAAAGGATACTTGCGAATCGCTCCATTACAAAGTAACGCCCGCAATCTGTGCTCTACTTCGTTTGGCACTAAACGAGTGTCACCGATATCCAATTCATTATAACAGGAAAAAAACGGCTTCGCAACAAAAAACAGCAGTCAGTCCGAAAATATGTTCTTTTCGTCTGACCGCTGTCTTTTTTACAATAAAGATAATGCAAGGGAAAGTTCTTCGTTGTAACGCGTGGTATACGCCGGATACGTTTTTTTACGATATGCATACAGTTTCTGTAAAAACTGCTCGTCCGTCGTACTGTTTTTGATTCCGGCCGCTTTGACTGCTCCTGCTGCCGTCCACTGACCGTGCTGGATGGAATAGCTAAATACTGCTCCTTTTACAATATCCGGTCTTGCATCCATATTGATATTAAATTTGCTCTGCAGATATCCTGCCGTCACATCATAATATTCACGCTTTGCATAAGCATCCTGATAAGAAGCAAATCCTTTCGGCGATTTGTTGTAGATCGTTCTCCATGCCGCATAGAATTTCGTATTTCCCTTCAGCAGTGATTTCTGACTGTCAGTGTATGCCGCATATTTTTTAAATTCTGCAAAAAATGTCGGATTGCTCTCATAACAATATTTCACAAATGGAAGCAGTGAATAGCGATAGTCAAACTGATATTTGCCACAGGCATTGCCATTGTCTCCACCAACCTGTGCATAGGCTGCCGTTCCTGACTCAAACGTCGTAAAAAACAACATCTTGTCTGTGATATTATCATCCCTGTCCTGAATGTTTGCTGTACATCTTCCATTCAGGTCAATGTTATAGACAACGCCGTCAATCGTGACTGCCTTGTTTTTCTGCATGACACCTTTGGCATTGAAATAATATGTAACACGGTCAACAGAAAGCAGACCAACTGCTGCAGCAGAACCATTGTCCGGATCCAGATAATATTTCTTTCCTTTCGAATCAAGCCAGCCGCTCTGCAAACCTCCGTCTTTTGCAAAATAATAACGTTTTCCGTCAATCACCTGCCATCCGGTCACACGGTAATATTTTTCACCGGTATAGTAGGTTTTACCGATCCAGTGAAACCAGCCCTGAAGACAGATTCCTGTATTTTTCTGAAAAAAGTAATACTGCTTGTTGATATATCTCCAGCCTGTCAGCATATAACCTTTCTTTTTTCTGAAATAATAGCGATATCCCTCGATCCTTCTCCAGCCGGTCGCTCTCGCACCATTTTTCTTCGGATCCAGATAATACTTCCGTTTTCCGAGCTGGATCCAGCCAAGCTGCTTTTCACCTTCCGGGGTATAATAATAATATTTTTTATTAATTTTATACCAGCCGCCTTTAAAATTCTCAATCCATTTTCCGTCTTCACCCACAAAATATTCGCCAATCCACTGGTTTTTCACAAGGGAACCGTCCGAACCGGCATAGTAATCGCCAACCCACTTGTTCCTCACCAGTTTGCTGCCTCTGTAAGCATACCAGACACCATCAACATCCTTCCAGACTGCCTTTCTTGCAGCCTCCGCCTTCTGCGGCATACAAAGCATCGCAAACATCACTGCGAATACTGCCAGTATGATTCTTCTTTTTCTCTTCATTATTTATCCTTTCCCCCACACTTGTCAAAACTGATCTGTAACTAAATATCAAACTATTTGTTACAAATCTGTTACATTTCATCGCCATTATAGACGAAATTCCTGTATTTGTCAAATGTATTCCCGAGAAAATACAACCTGTACCTGTGAGGAAAATAAAAATCATGAAAGAAACTTCTGCCTTACTTTCATTTTATATGTTTTTCAAGCCACCAGATCAAAATCCCGACATACGGAATCTTCTGATCATCCATCGCCTGAATCTTTTCTAACCTTCGTTTGCAATACAAAGATATATCACCATTTCCACATCTTTTTTTCACATCAAAAATCAGACTTTCCAGCACTTGTTTTCTATTTTCCTGAAATGATGAATTTGCTCCATTCAAATTCAGTCTCTGATTCAAATCTTCATCAATCACCGGATCAGAGGACTGTATGATTCCGTTTGATTTGTATGTAATTCCACGCAGTGTACTTTCATCACAAGGATTTACTTTTATTGCATCGTTTCCTTTTCTGGCATCGCAGGTCAGTTTTTCTTCGCACCCGCATCCTCTATTTCCGGAACAGACTGCAAACATATTTTTATAGTCCAAACCTTGTCCAATATCCAGCTTATCATCTGGATTTCTCGGCAGCCAATGTTCTATCGTAACCGCAGGTACACCGCTTGGGAGATTTCTGCTTTCCGGAATTTTGGACATACAATATGCACAAAGATGCCCCTGGTCTCGCAGCAATTGATCTATTAGTTCCTCTCTTACTTCTTTATCCATCTGTTCATAAGATGCTCCATCCTGTTGACGATACCAGAGTAACTTTCCGGGTTCTCTGCCCTTTTTTATCCTGATCATGGCATTTTACCTCACATCTGTTCCAACTCAAGACGCACACGACACGCATTGATTTCCGGATCGTTATTTCCTATTTCTTTTTCCAATTGCCCAATAATCTCCTCTGCCATCTTCCATTCGCCGCTATCCAGTAATTCATAAAATTTTTCAAATAAAAATCGAATGATATCCGGTCTTGAAGAAACTTCCATCACTTCTCTTAAAATGGTATTTGCATCTTTACCATATGTTTCATCAGTTGCATTGATAACTTCATTATTTCTGAGAATCACAACAGATCCTTTTTTCACAGAATTAATCACTTCCGGTGCATGTGTACTGACGATAAACTGAACTTTAGGAAATATATCCATCAGATCTTTCAAAATTCGCTTCTGCCACTTTGGATGTAAATGCAGGTCCACTTCATCTATCAAAATGATCCCTTCTGTTTCCACTAATACTTTATTCAGTAACTGTGGATTAAGAATAGCCATTCGATATGCAATATCTGCAATCAGACTTATCGTACACTTGTATCCATCACTCAGCTGAGAAACGGGTATCCTCACATGTTCTGTCCCATCAAAATAAAGAATATCTATTTCACCCGTATCCAGATTGAACTGTACTTTTACATCTGAATATCCTGTAACCGAAGCAAAGATCTGTTCCAGTGCCATTTTAACTGCAACAAATTCCGGAATTTTTTCTTGTCTCTGAAGCTGCTGATAAGTCATTTTTTCAAACCATTTCATCATCAGCTTATCATTTGCTGCACCGTCAAGGCTGTCTATATATCCATTGCTTCTGTTATTTTTTTCAAAAGTATCATTCTTTTTCTCACGATGCTGTGCCCAGAGCCGTCCTGTCCCATAATACGAAATAACAGGTAATTTCAGCTCTCGATCCCCGTTTCTCATTCTCTCCTGATACTCTTCTGCAATGGATGTAAGCTCCTTTGCAGATGCCAGCCCTCCTCTGCCTTTTGCAGATTTAAGACTTCGGCTCCACGTTATATCCTTTCCATCCATTTTACCTGATGCTGTAATCTCAACCGGAAATTGCGGCTGAACATCAATGGTACTTCCCAGATCATAATATTTATAATGAGCATCACTCTTCTTGATCCCATAATTTGTGAGTCCATCCATCGCTGCCGTCAAAGTACCCGCTGCAATTGTGGCAGCCTCCAGAATCGTTGATTTTCCTGCCCCATTATTTCCAACGACCACCGTAAGTCGGTTATTAAATTTTATTTCTATATCAGAAAAGCACCTGAAATTATGGAGAATCATTGATTCTAGAAACATATTTTTGTCCTCCTGTCCTTCTGCAATTTCAGTAAGGCGTATATAATATTATTTATCATATTATATTATGCTATATATTTTTCATTTTATGCTCATGATAACACAAAAATTGAGATTTGCACATAGAAAAACGCAACAAGCGTTTCACTGCTGAACAAACCATAATTTCACTTAGTGAGCAAATCTTTTAAAAAACTTTCTATCTCTTCCGAACTGCTAAATATTTGTTCCGTCGATAAATTTTCACAGAAATCAAAAAAGGAAAAAAGCAATCCTGTTTCTTCCAGCACAAGATGAAGCTGCATCTGTTTTTCCGGAACAATAAATTTCAAAATACCATATTCTCTACTGACGCACAGGTAGATTTCTGCATCAAAATTTCCCACCGTCTTCTTTAAAATACGGATATTTATTCCATTGTCCGAAAAAATCAAATCTTTTATTAACTGGATACGGTCATCCATTTCAAGTGGATCATACAATTCCGGCGGCCATTCACTGATTATTCCGGTTTTCAGAAAACGCTTTATCCCTTCCAGTGACGTAACATACTGAATATCTGAGCGTTTAATTTCTTCACCATAAGTGCAAAGCGTCTGGATTAGCTTTTCCCTTCCCGGAAGCTCTTTTTTCAGATATTTTTCATAAATTTGCTCTGTCAGCACCGGAGTCAGGCATGGTGTCATCTGAAAGCTCTGTACCTGATCTTTATTTTTCAAAATTTTACCGGTAACTTCAAACTGTTCATCAAGATCTGTAATACGTCGAATCATCGGTTTCGACTCTTCGATACATTCTTCAAAAATCTCCTCAAAAATCCTCAATATTTCCGGTTTTGCCGTTATATATCCTTTTTGCATATCAGCTGTTAAAACACAGGCATACTTCGATGACAAAACCATATACGGAAAAAGACCAAATTTTTTCTCCTGCACCGGAATCTTACTGTAATAATACCAGGTATTATAATCATAATTATAATTGTAGAGTGGCAGCACACACCGCAGACAATCCAGATTATAATTCTTTTTCCTATATACGTTTTCCGGATTGCTGCTCAGACATACGATATGATCAATACGGGTATTACAGGCATAGTTTCCATGTACAGCCAGAATACTGCTTAAGGAATTACTTTCCGGCTGGATCATAAGCCGTAAATGCCCATCCTTTTTCCGACTTTCTTCTCCGATCAGTCGAAACAAAGCAGCATCTATTTCATATCCTCCCCGAAGAGGAATACTCTCATTGTTGAGTATGCAGAATTTTGCCGGTTCTCCCTCCGTCAGGGCTGTTACATTAACGTTACTACTGAGAATTGGCTCAGTAAAAAATTTCTGGACTTCCTTGCGTCTGTAATAATTATCGGATCCCTGTGCAGATATTTCATATGCTTCCCAGAGCTTTTCTTCTTCTGACGGAAGCAAATGCATATATTTTGCTGCTTTTTCCACAATCTCCCTTCCCGGAAGATTTCTTTGACCTTTGAGAATTTTGTACATATTCGCCCGATCGTAACCACAATATCTGGCAAAGGTCTGTATTTTTACATCTTTTTCTTTTACTAATGCTGACAGTAAATTTGCAAATTCATTCATCTTCTCACCCTTATCGTTTGTTTTAATTTTGAAACTATAGTATAACTTTTTCTTATGCAAACTGCAACACCAGAAAAGAAAAAGCACAGCCGGAAATAACCACAAAAAATACAGCCTACACTTTCGCATAAGCTGTATTTTTCAAAATTATTTTACCAAGAGTCCGTTCTCTTCAATCCAGTTCCGGACATCTTCTTCTCTGACTTTAAGCAGTCTGGCAATTCTCTCGATATCTATGCCATCTTCTACCATAGAAAGTGCGGTTTCCCTGGCTTTTTTTAATTCCCCGTGTCTAAATCCGATTTCTTCTCCGCATTGAATTCCACGCTGATATATCGCTTCTCCAAATCCTGTCATTGTCTTTACATCCCCCTTCATTGCTGCATCATATGCTCCTGTGATACTGGATATATAGATATTTTCTAAAATTACTCTGTGATTTTGATACCGCTTCATCAGATGTTCTTATCGACAGAAATAAACAACAGCAGTAGATGAATTTCTCCACCTGCTGCTGTCTGTTCACTCACACTACGCCCTATTTTTTTATCTTCACGCTCTTTGCCTGACCTTTTCCTTTCAGAATCTTCTGGTAACTTTTCAGTTTCTTTTTCGGTACTTTGATGACCGCTTTCTTATAGATACCTTTAAATGCATTCTTTCCGACAGATTTCTTTGTCAAAGATGTAGAGGTAATCTTGATCGTTTTCAAGTTCTTGCATCCTGAAAAAGCATTTGCACCGATTGTTTTGATGTTCTTTCCAAGAACAATTTTCTTAAGCTTTGTTTTCTTCTTAAATGCATTTTTACTAATTCCAGTCACCTTAAAAGTATATTTTCCATCTGTACTTTTAATGGTTGATGGCACACTGAACGTACGGTTTGTTTTCTTGATTGGTCTTTCCAATGTTACCGCATTGTTAGCTGCTTTTCCTGTCTTTGTAACGCGATATACTGCTGTTTTTGTCCGAATCTTATCACCGATTTTTGGAATACGATTCTGCTGTGTCTTGTTGTCACTCTCTATTGGCGTTTTCACATCTGATTTTGTTTTAATAGTGGCTATCAATTCCCCTGATTCATCTGACAATGTTAAACTGCCCATTTGACCTAAGTCATAATCTTTTAGTGTATAACGGAATCTTCCATCTCCTGCTGCCTGTTCTTCTTTTCTGGAAATAATATTATTTTTCTTATCATATTTCACTGTTTTAACAATGACTGATTCTTTTTCTTCCAGCTCATACATTGAAAGAATAATGTCTGTTTTTCCATCTTCCGAATCGCACATATGTACACTTGCACTATCTTTATATTTTTCTGACATATAAACATAATACTGCTCTGGTATTTTTATTTCTTTTAAAAATTTAGCTGTAATCGTTCGATCCTTTAAAGCTGTAAAACGATAATTCGGCTCATATGATACCAACATATCGTTCTCATACCATCCGTCAAATCGATAACCATTCTCAGCAACTTCTGTCAGTTCAACAGAATCACCTTTTGCATATGCTCCGCTTCCTAAAATCGCACCGCCATCTTCCACGTTCCCTGTAATTTCTACATTAGCAGTTTTATCCTTTGCATCTACACATTCCGTTGCAAAAATACGCTTTCCATCTGTTTGTATCAATGGATCTGTTTGTATGTTGGCTACATTATTTGCTGATGTCACTATTTGTTCGTACTGAATACCTTTACTCAACGGTATATTATAATAATTCTTTCTTCCTACCGCCTCACCATTCTCATATTTTTCAGTTACATAATTCAAATATCCTTCATCTGTTCCGGTAAGCCTGAAAGTCACTGCTATATTTTCTGGAACATAGACTGTTTTTACATCTCCATTCAATTCAATATAAATACTCGGATCGTAAAAAACCACACCATCTATTACCGAACCCAGTAACTTACCCGTATTATCATAAACTTCTACATTGACCGGACACTGTATATAATTTTTCCAGAAATACTGTAATTTATCTGCCCATCCCATATCATCATAAGTATCCTCATTACACATATAATCAAACAGTGCACTCTCCAGTGCTTTCCGGCTCTTTTCCAGCATTTCCATCGCTTTCTTAACTGCTTCTTTTTTCAATTGCGGATCTGTATATTTCAGTTTTGTAATTCCCTTATACATATCCCGGACTTTCTCATCCTTTAATTCTTCTATCAGCTTTCCCGGCGTTTTGGCAGATATAACCCCATGGATTACATCATAACCTTTTTTTACGTCAACGATAACCGTTGCAAGTTTTCCATAACCTTTCTGAAGCAGATATTCCATATGATCTTCTAATTTTTCTTTCACCATATCAGCAGCTATATTCCCTATTTCCGTTTCATCTAAAAAGCACTGCCAGAAAGAAAGTGCAAATTCCTTATACATCTTTTTCGTTTCTTCCGATAAATCTGCAACAAACTGTGTCATCGCCGCACTTACTGTTTTATTGTCGCTGCAAAACGTTCCTTTATAGCTTACATAACTCTGACCGGATTTGGTGATCTCTACGCTTCCGAACCTTTGAAAGAAAATCCCTGTCCATTTCAATTTTACAATATATCCATTTTTTCCCGTTTCTTTTATATTTCCTGTGCTCTGCTTTACAGAATCCAAAATTTTGTTTATGACCTTTGCTTCAATCTCAACAATTGATTCCGAATTATCAATATCCAGTTTTATCAGATTTTTCTCCACGCCTGTCTGCATACACTCTTTTAACAGATCATACAACACTTCATAAGCATCATCGATCGCCTTGTCTGGTGTGTTCGCATCAAACGTAAGTAATCGACTTGTTTTCCGCCCACTTGCGGTCTCATCATAGCTTCTTAATTGTTTATATATATTTCCCACGGACTGCACATTTCTGTAATCTGTCTTTGCTTCATTTTTTACCGTGTTGTAATAATCATTGGCTGTTTTCGCGAATTCCCTTGCTGCACTTTGTACTTTTCCAGCTCTCGTTCGTTCTTTTTCTGTCACACCATAAGCATCACTTTTAATGACACCTGTATACAAAAAATTACTTTCACCATTTTTTTCGTCCATGCTTCCATCCGAACATACGGTACCTGCATATTTCCATAAATTCGACGCAGACAGTTTTAAAATCATGGTCGGACGCACACCTCTGTAACCATAATTAACAGGATCTCCCGTAATATATCCATGTTCATGAATACCATTTCCTCCGTCTCGAAGCCAATACCAGCACGTACCGCCATTACACTCATTATCATTTACATTATGGGTACAGATTCCCATCGCCTTTGCATAGGTACTGCTCAGACTTTCTCTTCTCGGATCCAAACTATTCTCATTTGAAAAACCATAAGATTCATTGATTGCTTCTTTTGAAGAAAGAAGCGTTACCCTATCCATACAATTACGTTCATTCGCATAAATGGCTGAAATTTCGTTCTGCTTAAAAGCAGTATTTAAAAATCCCCTATTTTGATAATCTTTATTATCATGATTTTTGTCTCCTGCATATCCATTTAACCAGCTTCGGATTGTACACTGTTCCCATTCTGTCGTACCATAGGTCCAGTTATATGGCTGACTGTCTAATGTTTTTTCAGAAAGCACGAAAATTTCATCATCATTCTTGCCCAAAACTCTCCACTTAATAGAGTCATATTTAAAATAATGCCATTCTACTTTGTCCCACTGATACCAGCTATAATAAGAACTCGTATGCTCCGTATTCGTAGCATCCTGCTTTCTTATTCTTCGATACTTATCTCCATCAATAACTATTTCATTTTTACTGTCCCATCCAGACATACTTTCCAATTTCTGATACAATTTATCATCTTCAATCACATCTGTCTGAGGATTATAATATCCCTCGTCAATTGCATCATAACTTGCTGCATTTGCAACCACTTCTCTCTGTGGATAGCTGCCAAACCAGATACAGTCCCAAGTTACTTTTTGCCCTGAATCCATATTGTCATCTTTTTCAATACGTGGATTTTGCAAGGTTACAGACGCCGCTTTTACTTCTTTTTGCGTTGTGGACATCGATACCAACGGCACTGCTGTCACTATAAGTACCGCTGATAAAATACCAGCCAGCATGCGTTTTCTCTTTGTTCTTTTCATATGTTTCACCTTTCCTTTCTTTACTTTCCATTCCTTTTTCTGATTATTGAATCTTTACACTTTTTGCCTGTCCTTTTCCTTTCAGAATCTTCTGGTAATTTTTCAGTTTCTTTCTCGGTACTTTAATGACCGCCTTTTTATAGATACCTTTAAATACATTCTTTCCAACTGATTTCTTTGTCAGGGATGTGGACGCAATCTTGATCTTTTTCAAGTTCTTGCATCCTGAGAAAGCATTTGCACCGATTGTCTTGATATTTTCACTGATCGTTATGGTTTTCAGTTTTTTATTTCCTTTAAAACAGTTCTTTGCAATGGATGTTACTTTATAAACTTCTTTGTTTATGGTCACAGTTGCCGGGACTTTGACCGTTGTCTGTGTTTTCAGATCAGATTTTTTATATTCTGCTGTTTTTGCTGGTCCTGTCCCGGTAATACGATACTTTCCATTTTGTACTGTCACAATATCTCCCTGCTTGATAACAGATACTGAATTATTTTTTGAAGAATTATCCGGTGTAGATGGATTGGACGGCTGTGGATTCGATGGTTCTGGTTCTGTAAATCCATAATGAATTGTCGCTGTTTTTAGAATATCATTATCATTTTTAACGATTTTTATTTTATTCCACTGTTCTTTTGTCCCCGTATAATAAATATTTTTCAAATTATCACATCCAAGAAATGCACCATAAGCAATCACGTTCACTTTTTCTGGTATAGTAATCTGAGTCAGATTAATACATCTGGCAAACGCATGCTCATAGATACCTTCAAGAGTAGATGGAAGCTCTATCTTTTTCAAATCTGTACAATGCATAAATGCCCCCGGGGCAAGCTGAGTGACACCTTCCGGGACCACAATACTTTCCAGCGAACTGCACTCGGAAAAACAATCCATATTGATAGATTTCAGATTTTTGGAAAGTTTTACCTGCTTCAAATTACTACATCCTGAAAATGCCCAGTATCCCATTCTTGTAATACTGTCCGGAATTTCAACACTTTCTAAAGTCGTACAATTTACAAACGCCTGCTGCCCGATACTGGTCACCGGCACTCCATCTAATAATTCTGGAATAATCAGATTCTTTCCGTTTCCATTGTATCCTGTAATCTCTGCATAACTCTCTTCCGAATAAATTCTATAAATCAGACCATCTTCTGTTGTGTGGTTTCCTTCTTCCGACGTTTCATTATTTTCCCTGACATATCCATTGGAATCTACACTTCCTGCATAAGCCTCATCAGCCGCTTTCACCGTTACAGGCATAAAGATCCTTCCCGATATATTTGCTCCACTCACAAGACTCAATGCCATGATAACTGCCAACTTCTTTTTCCATATGTTTTTCTTCATCTGTTTACTCCTCCTGATTTCCTGTTAAATTTAGACAGGAGCAAAGGTAACTCCTATGAGAACTATCTCTGCCCCTGTTTAAAACCATGTATTTCTCCAACCATCTATGATGTTTTCAATAACACCACAACCTATTTTTTGATTTTTACACTCTTTGCCTGGCCTCTTCTGAGAATTCTTTTATAAGAGCTGAGTTTCTTTGCCGGTACTTTGATGACTGCTTTTCTATGAATACCTTCAAATGCTTTTTCACGGACACTTTTGCTCTTCAAAAGTGAGGTTTTAATCTTAATATTTTTCAGATTTTTACATTTCATAAAGGCTCCATAATCAATCATACTAACTTTTGATGGAATGGTAATGCTTTTCAGGCTGGTACATCCTGCAAATGCATGCATATAAATACTTGTCAGCGTCTTTGGTAATTTCACAGTGTTCAGTTTTGTACAATGCATAAACGCACCCGGGGCAAGGCTCTTTACACCATTCGGAATCGTTACACTTGTCAGGCTCGTACATCCGGAAAAGCAATCCATACCAATTTCAGATACACTTCCTGAAAGCTTCAGGTTTTTCAGTTTTGTACAATTAGAAAATGCCCACCATCCAAGTGTTTTTATATTATTTGGAATAACAAGGCTTTCCAAAGTCTTGGAACCTGAAAATGCAGACATTCCAATCGCTGTTACTGGGATACCCTCTATACTTTTCGGAATGGTAATATTTTTTTCATTTCCTGTGTACTTACAGATGACTACATAAGTCTTTTGGGTTTTCTTGTCTTCGTTGATTTGATATTCAAATCCATTCATAGTTTTCGTGTTGTTTTCTTCCTGTGCTTCCTTTGCAAATACTGGAACGGAAGTACCTGCTCCTGCAAGTACAACTGTTGCTGTCATTACTGCCGCCAGATTTCTTTTCCACATGTTTGTTTTCATCTCCTGTTTCCTCCTTTATCCATTGTAATATCTCTCCCGTTAAAAATATCTTTTTTATATTTTATAAGTCTTTCATTTTCTCAGCAAGATGTGTCAGACTTTGTAGTCTATTTTTCTCTGCTTTTCAAACACTTTCGTTTTCTATCACAAAATAGCAGCTGTCATTCATACTTCTTTTCATCAACCATAAAACCTAAGTAGGGGCAAAGATAACTCTCACGAATCATCTTTGCCCCTGCTTTAAAGCGTTTCTTTTATGGCGGTTTCCTGATTATCCCGCTTATTCTGTGCCGGTAAGTTTGATGGTGTCTGGTCTTCTTCACTGACTTTAAACAGTCTGGTAATCCAGATAATCAAAGATTCCTTCTTGCTTATCGTGTGTCTAGCTGCACTCTTTAAAATCATTTTTCCGGACATTGAATTTCTATATCCCTCACTTCTTCCAGTGGGATTTCCAGAAATTCTGCTATCTGTTCTTTTGTTTTCCCATTTTGCAAAGCTTTCTGTATCAGTTTTGATTTTCCAATCAATTCACCGTGTCTAAGTCCTATTTCTTCTCCACATCGAATCCCACGCTGATAGATTGCTTCTCCAAATCCTGTCATTGTTTTTACATCCCCCTTCATCGTTTCTGACCACTGGATCTTCGTATACTTCTCTGCTCTTTTGATATCTCCACGCATCAGGCTTCCCAGATAATCAAAGATTCCTTCCTGCATATCTTGAGTTTCTCCTTGTCGAATCAATATCACTGTCATCAGGTCATAATCTTTTTCCGGTTCTGCGGTCTTTCCCAGAATATCATTTTTACGCAGAGCATATTCTGTCATAGTATTTTGCAATGCTTTTGGTACATCCTCCGTACATATCCATATGGAATAACACTTCTCCAGTCTGGAATAATCCGTTGTTCCTGTAACACTGCCAAGCTGTGAGGACAGATCTCTTGCTACATAATATATCGCCCTTTTTATCACCGGGTAAGACGGATTTTGGGGGCGATAACTTTTCTGTGCTTCCAGATCTATATGTAAACTGACTTTCATTTTTTCGGTAGAAAGCTTTGGATTTCTTGCCCTAAACCGGATATCAAATCGTATCAGTTTTTCTGTCATAGAAGAAAGTTCGCTCTCTTCCTTGTGCAGTCGCAGATCATCCGGTATATCACTGACAAAGTCTTCCCCCGTAATCGAATCTATATCCAGACAAGACAGAATCTCTTCCTGCGTACATCCTTCGTACTCCGGTATCGTCATTTGCAGAAGTGGTACTAAAATTTCCTTGTTGCTCAGCAACTTTTTCATTGCTGCATCATATGCCCCCGTGATACTGGATACATAGATATCTTCTTTGGTAACATCCTTCATATATTTTCCTTTCTCATAATTTAAAGTTTTCAGAATGTTCCCCATAGCAATTTTATGATAACATACTCTCTTTTTTATGTCACGTAAAGTTTTTCTAAAATTACTCTGTGATTTTCATATCACTTCGCCAAATGTTCTTATTAACAGAAATGAACAACAGCAGTAGATGAATCTCTCCACCTGCTGCTGTCTGCTCACTCACACTACGCCCTATTTTTTAATCTTCACGCTCTTTGCCTGACCTTTTCCTTTCAGAATTTTCTTGTAACTTTTCAGTTTCTTTTTCGGTACTTTGATGACTGCTTTCTTATGAATACCTTTAAATACATTCTTTCCAACTGATTTCTTTGTCAGGGATGTGGACGCAATCTTGATCTTTTTCAAGTTCTTGCATCCTGAGAAAGCATTTGCACCGATTGTCTTGATATTTTCACTGATCGTTATGGTTTTCAGTTTTTTATTTCCTTTAAAACAGTTCTTTGCAATGGATGTTACTCTATAAACTTCTTTGTTTATAGTCACAGTTGCCGGGATCTTAATATTTTTCTGTGTTTTAGATAGCGTTTTCTGGTATTCTACCGTTTTAACTGCTCCTGTAGCTATTATGCGATATTGTGCCTGACCTGTCTTTATGATATCTCCCACTTTCACAGAAGTAATCTGCTCTTTCTGTGAAGATGTATCCGGTTTCAAGGTTGGTTTCTGTGAAGAAATTTCACTCTCATCCGTCTGTGCCTTTTCTGTTACCTTAACCGAAAATTGAACAGACACCTCTTCGTTAACAGCTTTTGCAGTTATAACCACATTTCCCGTTTTGATCCCTGTGATGACTCCATCCGCATTTACAGAAGCTACATCTGAATCAGAAGAAGTCCATGTAACTGCCTTTGCGGATGCATTTTCCGGAAGAATTGTAATATTTACTCTCTTCTTTTCACCCGGCTTCAATTCTAAGGTAGTTATATCCGTTCTTATACCCGTTACTGCAACATACTCCTCAGATACCGTCTGGGCTATGTATTCTTTTTCTATATCATCTCCCTTTTTCAATATGCACTCTGTACGGTTTCCGGAAGTATCAGGGATTTGTACACTGTTTCCTGTTTCTACCGGAATATTTTCTATTTCTTTCTGTACTACATTTCCATCCTTATCAAATGCTGAGAAATAGTAATCTACACTTCCTGTGTCCGTAGCTTCGCATTTCAGTGAATATCCCTCATCTGCCGGAAGTCTGATAATCTTCACATAATCATCTGCTACTGGATTGTAAAAAACATTATAGTAAATATCGCCTGTATAACCTTCTGTTTCTTTTCCGTCATAAACTCTTTCTACCATTTTTCCGGCAGCATCATAAATTTCCACATCTACCGGGCAAGCTACCACAGATGTAGAAATATTTTTCAGTACCCCTGAGTTTTTCAACCATTTTTCATTTGATTCCAATGTTGCTGAAATCTCTTTCGATACAGTATAAGCCCGCTGCCAGCTTGTCCCGGCAAGGTTCATCATTTTCTGAAGACTTTCTTCACCAGCCATACGAGTCTTCAAAAGCATATAGTATGCGTACACGGTCTTTTTCGCATATGTATTTTTCTCTGCTGTCGTTCCTGTCAGATAATTTAACCTGTTCTGTACCATCCATGCTCCAATATAATGACCGATATAAGCAACACAACGCATATTATCCTTCTGTTTCTGCGTATCATTAATTTTAAAAATGATATTGTAAATTCCAACGGAGAATTTATAGGTAGTATTAACCAGTGCACCCCATGGGATAGCATCTATCAAAGTATCCAGTACTTTATCTGTTACCATTCCACCAAATGTATTTTTAATGGATTCAGAAGCATAGGAAAATGCTCCCATGTATCCTCCATGTATTACACCATAAAGATCATCGGCTGCCTGACTAACTGCCAGGAATGGACAATTATCTCTGATATATGCCAGCATCTCTGAATACATTTCATCTGTTTTCCAGAGACGTTCTACATTATATAATGCATTGATGGTATCTTCTGTCATGGACAGTATTTTCGTTCCCGTATCCAGCCATTCCAGTTTTTCTGCCAGACTGTCCGCTAATTTTGCAGATTTTTCAAAACTCTCTATGCATTTTACTACTTTTGATTTCTCGCCCAATCCACACTTAATCTTTAAATATAAAGAAATTGACGAGTACTCTCCGTCTATAAAAAACTGTGCTATTTTGTCAGGAACACATACCTCCGACAGATATTGTATTTCCTCACTGTTCAGACCATAGTCGATCGCATACGCCCAGTTTGCCTGCTTCAAAGTTTTTACATAAATATCAGCATATTTATGGGCAGTTTCCACATCCTCCAACTCCTGTGTTTTCTCACTCTGTTTCTCCAGAAGTGCGATCAGAATATCTCTTGCCTGCTCTCTTGAAGTAGCTTTGGTAAATATTTCCCTCCATCCATCGTTACCGCGAAAGAGCATATTAGACCATGATTCCGTCAATTTAAATCCGAAATCACTGTCAAATGTGGCTACTGCCTCAGAATTTGCAAAATGCTTGTCTTTTGCAAGATAGTTCATTGCACTACTTGTCCCCTGATCAAGGAGCCATTTATCAAGCGTTGTGGAATAATCAATACCACTGCTGTCATTTTCCTCTGAACCAGAAGTAATCTCTATTTCCTGTTTCACAGTCGTTCCATCTGAAGTTTTTCCGATGAGCGTTGTCTTGCCTGCCTGTTTTGCCGTAATCATAATCCTGCTGGAAGCCCTCCAGACCGTCTGATCTCCCAGCTTCTCCGGAGCCGTCGGCATAACCAGCAGACCATCCGTAATTGCAAGCTTTCCACCCTCATCTGTCCAGGAAAGACTGTCTACCATCTCCTTTAATTTGCTTTCTGATTCTGCATAAAGAGAATATGGCAACTGTTTTTCATCTCCAACCTGGAATGTATCTTCAGACAGACTGCTGGTATCCAGTTCTATCTTCGGAACAGTTTTACTGTCTGATCCGCCTCCCGGTGTTTCGCCGGAACCACCGCCGCCCGGTGCTGCCTGTTCCTTTACCGTTCCATCGGAGCAGACCGTTCCCGCATAAGACCAGAGATCAGAAGAGGAAAGATTAAGATTCAAAGCGGGACATACACCATAATCATTAATAATCACATTAAAACCAAAGCGGTCAACGTAACCGTAGTTACTAACCTTCATCGTAATATCCGCATGATCGCCCGGTGTGCGGAGCCACCACCAGCAGTTTCCGTCATACCCTGCTCCATCACCGTAATAACCCCACACTCCCTTTGCTTTGGCATACGTACTGCTCTTTCTTCCTCTCGCTTCATCATATGTATCATACGCTTCTGCAAACCCGTAAGATCCGGCTTTTGTGCCATAAACCTCCTGTTCGGAGAGCAGGAAAATCTTATCTTTTGTGTTATTGCCGCCCTCTGTCCCATATTCCAGATTGTCTGCATTTTCCACTTCGGTTGTGCAGATCGCCTGCTGTCCGGCACTGCTAAATGCATCCTGCAAAAAGCTGTTACTGCGGTAATCTATCTTCGGCTCATTCGTTTCCGCTCCATATCCATTGAGCCAGCTTCTCATATTGCTCGTCTCCCAGGTGACACTTGCATCATTGTTATTGTACATCTGATCATCCAGTGCCATGTCTGATAGAAGGAAAGCCTGACCGCCTGCGGTACTTAAGACACGCCATTTGATCGGTTCATACCGGAAATAATGCCAGGAAGTACTGTCTTTCCATCTGTAATATGCCCCGCTCGCTGAGTCTGACGTGCTGTGAATGGCATCCTCCTGTTTCATACGACGATATTTATTCCCATCCAATACAATCTCATTATCGTTCCAGCCACTTGCCGTTTCCAGCTTCTGAAACAGAGCGGCCTCCTCGATGATATCTGTCTGCGGATTATAGTAATCTTTCTGGATTGCATTATAGCTTGCTGCGTCCGCTACTACTTCCCGCTGCGGATAACTGCCAAACCAGATACAGTCCCAGGTGACTTTCTGCCCTGCTTTCATACTGTCATCTTTTACAATACGTGGATTTTGCAGGGTTACCGATGCTGCTTTTACTTCCTTTTGTGGCATGGTCAGCGATGCCAGCGGCAGTGCCGTCACAGTAAGTACTGCCGACAGCATACCTGACAATAGACGTTTTCCTATTACTTTTTTCGCATACTTCATTTGTGTATTTCTCCTTTCCCTAAGCCATTGTAATATCTCTCCTGTCAAAAACATTCTCTTCTCTATATTTTATAAGTCTTCTTTTCGTTCAACAAGATGTGTCAGACTTTGTGGTCTATTTTTCTCTGTTTTTCAAACACTTTCACTTTATATACCGCAAAAGCAGTTGTTATTCATGCCTCTTTTCATTATCAATTAAAATTTGAACAGGAGCAAAGATAACTTTTACAAATCATCTCTGCCCCTGTTTTGAATCATCTATTGCTCCCAATAACTATTACTTTCACTCACACTACGCCTTATTTTTTGATTTTCACACTCTTTGTCTGTCCTTTTCCTTTCAGAATCTTCTGGTAACTTTTCAGTTTCTTTTTTGGTACTTTGATGACCGCTTTCTTGTTAATACCTTTGAATGCATTCTTTCCGACGGATTTCTTTGTCAAGGATGTGGACGCAATCTTGATCGTTTTCAAGTTCTTGCATCCTGAAAAAGCATTTGCACCGATTGTTTTGATGTTTTTACCGATCGTTATGGTTTTCAGTTTTTTATTTCCTTTAAAACAGTTTTTCGCAATGGATGTTACTTTATAAACTTCCTTGTTTATGGTCACAATTGTCGGGATTTTGACCGTTGCCTGTGTTTTCAAATCTGATTTTTTATATTCTGCTGTTTTCGCTGTCCCTGTTCCAGTAATACGGTACTTTGCATTTTGTACTTTCACGACATCGCCCTGCTTGATAACAGATACTGAATTATTTTCTGAAGAATTATCTGGTACAGAAGGATTTGATGGCTGTGGATTTGACGGCTTCGGAGTTGGCGGTTCTGGCTCTGTAGGTTTTGATGGTTCTGTAAATCCATAATGAATTGTCGCCGTTTTTAGAATATCATTATCATTTTCAACAATTTTTATCGCATTCCATTGTTCTTTTGTTCCCGGATAATAAATATCTTTCAGATTATCGCATCCAACAAATGCTCCATATGCAATCACTTTTACCTTTGCTGGTATTGTAATCTGAGTCAAATTGATACATCTCGCAAATGCATGCTCATAAATACCTTCAAGAGTAGAAGGCAACTCTATCTTTTTCAAATTTGTACAATGCATAAACGCACCTGGTGCAAGCTGAGTAATGCCTTCCGGGATTACAATATTTTCCAATGCACTACACTCCGAAAAACAGTCCATAGTAACGGATTTCAGATTTTTGGAAAGTTTTATCTGTTTCAAGCCACTACATCCCGAAAACGCCCAGTATCCCATTTTTGTAACACTATCCGGAATCACAATACTTTCAAGATCACTACAGTTTGCAAAAGCGTTCCGTCCAATGACCTCCACACTGGACAAAATTTTTGTTGTTTTACATCCTACTATCAATGTATTACTCTCTTTTTCAATAATAGCATTGCAATTGCTGCGGCTATCATATACAGGATTTTCCGAATCCACAGTAAGATATTCTATTCCACTACAACCTTGAAAAGCACCACTTTCAATATTTGTTACTGATTTTGGAATTTCTATACTTTTTATGTCTTTGCATCCATAAAAAGCTCCATAAGAAATGCTACTAATATCTGAAGGAATTTTACTCGTATTGCATCCCGCAATTAATTTCATATTTTTTGTATCAATAATAGCATTACAATTATTCCGGCTATCATACACAGGATTTTCTTTTGCAACAGTAATATTCTCTAATCCGCTACAACCTTGAAATGCATAATATCCGATTTTTCTCACATTTTCAGGTATATATAAGCTACTGATATTTATACAATCTTTAAACGCTCCACCATCAATTTCTTGTAAATTTTCCGGCAGATCAATCGCTGTCAAACCATCACACCCTGAAAATGCATACAAACCTATGCTTTCTATATTTTCTGGAATCACAGTATTTCTGCATCCTGTAACCAATTGATTATTTTCTGTTTCTATAATGGCATTAGAATTATTTCGGCTATCATATACAGGATTATTTGTTGCTACAGTAATTGATTCCAAATTTGCACACTCTGAAAATGGATTACCACCTACATATTCAACACTTGATGGAATGTAAATTTGTTCTAATCTTGGACACCTAGCGAAAGAATAATCCCCAATTCTAAGTGTTCCTTCCGGAAAAGTAATATCAGATAATTTCTCACAATCACTAAAACTTCCCAAGCCAATCTTTTCTAGTGTAGATGGCAGAATCACTGTCTTTAATGAACTACAATCTAAAAAAGCATACTCCCCAATATCAGTCAATCCTTCTGGAAGAATAATCTTCTCCAGACTCTCACATCCATTAAACGCACGACTGTATATTTCTGTCACCGTTATTCCTTCGATTGTTTGAGGAATCTCCAATTCCTTTTCCTTTCCACTATATCCAGTAATCTCCACATACTTTTCTTGTACATGAATCGTACACTCTAAACCATTTTCCAACGTCCTATCAATGTTTCCTACGCACTCTTTAGAATTGGTTGTACCTGCATATGTCCATAAATCTGGCGTTGAAAGATCAATATTTAATGCAGGTCGTATGCCACCAGCATCAGGCTTTACAGCCTCTATACTACTTCGAAAAAATTTTCCGGCTTCGTCTATTACACCAGCATCATTTCCATTACTACCGCTCGGCAATCGCAAGAACCAATAACAATTTCCAAGAGCCGAACCAATAGTTCCTGAAAATAACCCCATAGCTTTGGCATAAGTACTGCTTCTGCTTCTCTTTGCTTCATCATCGATATCTGACCAGTCTTCATCAGATTTGCTAAAATAATCTTCAACAAATCCATATACCTTTCCCTTATCTGCTGCGTTCATTTCCTTATCCGACAGCAAAAAAATTTTATCATTTTCTTCTGTATGACTTGAATTTTCCATATCATTCAAAATTATATCTTGCTCTTTTTGTGTAAAAGCACAATCTATAAAATTTTCATTTGCATAATCTTTCCTTGACTCATTCTCATCCATTCCATATGCATTCAGCCAGCTTCTGATATCGCTATATTTCCAAATTCCTCCATCATCACTAGAATTATCCTGATCATCCAAAACTAAATCTGATAATAATAATGCCTTATCTTCAGATATGTTCAGGACACGCCACTTAATTGGTTCATACTTAAAATAATGCCATTCTGTATCATTGTCCCAATGATAATAATGTTTATATTCATATTCTTGTTCTTCTGCTATAAGTTTTCCTTTACCTGTTGCATCGCCTCGTTTCATCCTTCGATATTTTTCACCATGCAAGGTAATTTCATTTTGTTCATTCCATTCCTGCTCATCCGATGCTTTCAGCTCGTTAAATAAATCAGCATCTTCAATTGCATCGTGTTCAAAATCAGCATAATCTTTATCGATTGCCTGATAAGTATCCGCATTCTCCACCACTTCTCTCTGCGGATAACTGCCAAAACAAATACAATCCCAGGTTACATTCTGCCCTGCTTCCATATCTTCATCTTTTTCAATTCGTGGATTGGACAGAGTAATTTTGTTTTCTGCTTTTGCTGTCACAGGCATCATCCATGTTCCCGGTACTCCTGTACCAGATAGCACACCAAATGCCATCAAAACAGCCAGATTTCTTTTCCATAAATTTAATTTCATCTTGCTCTTCCTCCTTTGTTTTGATAAATCCTATCTCTTTTTCATTTTATAAGTCTTCTTTTTACTCAACAAGATGTGTCAGACTCTGTGGTCTGTTTTTCTTTGTTTTTCGAACACTTTCTGATTTTGTGCAGAAAAAATGCAACCTATGTTGTACATAAGCTGCATTTTACAATTGAATATGGAGATAGAGAAATAACACAAGCTCTATTCCCGCTATATGATAATACAGATCATCCTTCCGCTCGATTCATTGACAATCTTTTTCATGGTATCCTGCAATTTGCCCTGGCTTTCTTCGCCGATCATGGCAAGTTTGGTGCGGATGCCGTCTTCTACCAGCTGGCTGACGGATTTTCCGAAAATATTGGTATCCCAAATGCCATTTTCTCCTTTTGCGTTTTCTTCGATATAAGCGATCAGGTCTTTTGCCTGCTGTTCACTGCCGACGATCGGTGCGATCTCGGTTTCGATATCTGCCCGGATTAGATGAACAGACGGACTGCTGGCTTTTATTTTGACACCGTAGCGATTTCCCTGTTTTGTAAGGGCGGGTGCTTCGAGTCGGATCTCTTCTTTTTGCGGTGTGATCACACCGTAGCCTGTGCCATGTACCGCATTTAATGCCTCCTGCACACTCTCATATTCTCTGCGTTTCTCAGATAATTCCCGGATCATGGAGATCAGTTGATATTCTCCGTCGATCTGCACGCCTGCCATCTCGCTGAGCATCTGATAATAATATTTTTCCGGCACCTCGAGACGCACCTGTACGCTGCCGTCAGAGAGGGAAATCTGTTCCAGTTTGCTTTTATCGATGTATTCGCAGGATGGTGCCAGTGACTCTGCCGTCACATCCCGCAGACTTCCGACGTTTGCAAAAATCTCACGAATCGACTCCAGGATTGCCTTTTTTACCGGATGTTCCACATCCAGTGTCTCAATCCATCGCGGCACAAAAAATTCTATACGGGTCAGCGGAAACGCATAGAGAAGCTCCGTCAGGATCCTGCGGATGTCTTCTTCTTTCATCTGCTCACAGTTGACCGGGATCACAGCAGTTTCATACGTTTTTGACAATTCTTCTGCCAGTGCTTTCGTCTCCTGCGAATACGGTTTCTGAGAATTTAAAACGATCACAAACGGCTTGCCTGTTTTTTTCAGCTCCAGAACCGTCTTTTCCTCGGCACTTTTATAAGCTTCCCTCGGAAAATTTCCAATCGTTCCGTCGGTTGTCACCAGAATCCCGACGGTTGAGTGGTCACGGATCACTTTTCCGGTTCCGATCTCCGCTGCCTGCGGAAACGGGATCGCCTCTTTTAACCACGGCGTTTTTACCATCCGCACCTGATTGTTTTCATCGAGTCCAAAAGCTCCGTCGATCACAAATCCCACGCAATCAATCAGGCGGATTTTTGCCGTAATCCCTTCATCCAGTTCTACTTCTGCTGCTTTCGCCGGAACGAATTTCGGTTCTACGGTCGTGATTGTCTTTCCGCCGCCACTCACCGGAAGTTCATCTTTTGATACCTGACTGTTTTCTTTTTTCATATGCGGCAGAACAAGCTGCTCCATAAAGCGACGGACAAACGTGGATTTTCCTGTTCGCACCGGGCCGACCACGCCTATGTAGATCTCGCCCTTCGTCCGTGCCTGTATATCCTGATACAGATGAAACGTATCCATAATTTAACCCCCTCACTATACTGATACAGCATATGTGAGGGGGTCTCGCTTTTAGAACGGATTATGTAACAGCTCGTGTGCTTTTCCTTTGAAATCTTCTCCGTTGTAGAAAACATCCATCAGCGGATTTTCGGTACATTTCTTGATCGCCATATTTCCGTCTGCACGGTACAGGCCTTTTGCTCTTGCTTCTTTATGTCTCGGACCTGCCGGGATTGGCTGACCGCCACCCATGATACAGCCGCGTCTGCACGCCATGATCTCAATCAGATGATATTGTTTCTCACCGCTTTGTACCTGTTCCATGACTTTTCTGGCATTGGCAAGTCCGCTGGCTACGCAGATATTCAGTTCTTTGCCTTCATAAGTGATGGAAAATTCTTTGATGCCTTCTTCGCCTCGCATACCGGCTTCTGCGATGGAATCCATCACGGCATTTCCATGTCCCGGAACGAGTCTGCGGATCACGGCCTCAGTTACACCTCCGGTCACACCGAAGATCACACCGGCACCGGATGCAATACCAAACGGCATATCGCAGGATTCTACTTCGATCTTATCGAGTGCAATACCGGCAGTACGGATCATCCTGGTAAGCTCCGTTGTGGTGATGACAATATCCGTATCCTTCTCACCTTTGGTATAACTGTTTGGACGTTCTGCCTCCATCTTCTTTGCCGTACACGGCATAATGGATACAACAACAGTCTTTTTGCCTTCTGCATGCTCCGGATTGCGGTAATATTCTTTAATGACCGCGGAGAACATCTGCTGCGGAGAACGGCAGGTGGAAATGTTTTCTTTATAATCCGGGAACTGATCCTGCACAAATTTAACCCAAGCCGGACAGCAGGAGGTGAGCAGCGGCAGGTTTTCCCCTTTTTCAAGGCGTTTCAGGAATTCTGCAGATTCTTCCATGATCGTCAGATCCGCTGAATAACTGGTGTCAAAGACTTCATCAAATCCCATGCGGTGCAGAGCTGCCACAATCTTGCCCATCGCATTTTCACCTTTCGGAAGTCCAAATGCATCACCGGCTGCCACACGCACTGCCGGGGCGATCTGAGCCACGACTCTGGTATCTTTGTCTGCCAGTGCCTTCCATACTTCTCCAATGTTAGTACGGATTGTGATCGCACCGGTCGGACAGAATACACGGCACTGTCCGCAGTTTACACAGTCTGTCTCTGCGATCTGCCGGTCAAATGCCGGCATGACCATCGCATCGGTTCCGCGGTAAGCAAAATCGATCGCACCGATCCCCTGGATCTCGTCACAGACACGCACGCAGTTTCCGCAAAGGATGCATTTATTCGGATCACGCACGATCGCAGGAGAAGAAAAGTCAAGCGGTCTTTCTTCTCTTGTATTCTGGAAACGTACTTTTTTCACGCCGAGGCGGTGTGCCAGTTCCTGAAGTACACACTCGCCGCTCTTGATACAGGTCGTACAGTCTCTGCAATGTGCAGCCAGCAAAAGCTCTACGATCAGCTTGCGGTATTTTCTTACTTTTTCTGAGTTTGTATAGATCACCATGCCATCTCTCGGCTCTTCGGAACAGGACGCAAATGTCCTTCCTCTGTCGTCTTCTACCGTACAGAGTCTGCACGCACCAAAAGTAGAAAGTTCTGAATGGTAACACAGTGTCGGTACGTCAATGCCTGCTTTTCTTATGACCGTCAGAATATTTTTTTCATCGGTAAATTCTACTTTTCTACCGTCAATTATCATAAATCCCATAATCTGCCCTCCTACTCTTCTATGTAAATGGCATTAAATGCACAATTTTCTTTACATGCACCACACTTGATACAGATATTCGGGTCAATATGGAACGGATGTTTTACTTTTCCGCTGATCGCACCAACCGGACAGTTCTTCGCACACTTGCTGCAGCCCTTACAGAACTCCGGATTGATCACATATTTACGCATAGCCTGACAGACTTTTGCGGCACATTTATGCTCGTTGATATGTTCCAGATATTCGTTTCGGAATAATTTAAGAGTACTGATGACCGGAAGCGGTGCACTCTTTCCGAGTCCGCAAAGTGCCATGCTGCGGATCATTGCCGCAAGCTCCTCCAGACGGTCGAGATCTTCCTCTTCGCCTCTGCCTTCTACGATCTTTTCCAAGATCTCCAGCATACGCTTCGTACCTTCCCGGCACGGAACACATTTTCCGCAGGATTCTCTCTGCGTAAAACTCATAAAAAACCGGGCAACTTCTACCATACAGGTTTTATCGTCCATAACTACGAGACCTCCTGAACCAATCATCGCTCCCATTTTCTTTAAGGAATCAAAATCAAGACTGACATCTAAATGTGGTGTAATGAGACATCCGCCGGACGGTCCTCCAATCTGAACTGCTTTAAAATGTGCATCTCCTTTAATTCCACCACCGATATCATAGATTACTTCCCGCAAAGAAGTTCCCATCGGTACTTCAATCAATCCTGTATTTTTTACACTTCCTGTAAGAGCAAACGCTTTCGTTCCCGGACTATTTTCCGGTCCGATACTCCGATACCATTTTGCTCCTTTTTCTATAATCATCGGATCATTAGCAAAAGTCTCTACGTTATTCAATACCGTTGG
>OHAD01001201.1_pt1 | contig 25898 bp, 35 predicted proteins | sample 1577011 | NCBI WGS metagenome assembly OHAD01 (sample SAMEA3541510, study PRJEB24748) | human gut metagenome | biome: human gut; feature: human-associated habitat; material: faeces | place: China | collected 2012 | reverse complement strand
ATTGCCAATAATGGCGGTACCTGATACTGATTTAAGCGTGCCTATCTCGCCATTTTACTTCCAAGTCCATGTTCCGTTATTGCGGATTCCGTATAATGGGACTGGGAGTGCGTAAGAAAATACCTGGGCAGCACAATAGGATGGAGTAGGGGCAGTCATACCCAAAATTGAAAAGGTACTCCCTTTTGTAAGTTCTAACGTGATTATAAAAGAATGCCTTTTTTTATCAATTGCATTATTTATATACCAGCCAATAGCAGTTTTAATGTCATTATCAAGAACATCACTATCAGTAAATTTATATGCTTTGAAATAAGACATCTCGCCATTTAACTGAGTAATCTGGCTCTGCAAATTTGCGTCCTTATCGGCCAGATTTTTCCCCATTGCTCCCGACAAAACGGTACTCGCATCCGTGGATAATAGATTGTTTACAATTTTTGATGTATCAATTTTGCCTGAAATCTGACTCTGGAGATTCTGGCGGATGCTGTATAGCAGAGACGCCGTTGGTATCTTATTCGCATCGTTAACATCCTGGCTTGTCAGCATTGATTTTAACAGCGCATTGCTGTCAAGATTCATCGTGGCTGCAATGGCCTTCGATACTTTTCCCAGCACCACGGCTATAGCTTCCCCGGCAATTATATTTGCAAGTGCCGTTGCCTGTGTGAATTGGGTATTAACATCCACTGCTCCGTCAGCTGCGACCTTTATTCCAGCACTCCCCTTAACAATTCCTTTTACACTTCCCGTCGCGGTTGGAACGCTTGCCGTTCCATCTTCCCCGACTTTAAAAGTCACATTATCTGGCATTACGATGCCAGGGCGATCCGGTGTAGCAATATGGATATCCACCACTTGTTCTGCCTTTTCAGCCCATCCCTGCGCCTCCTGTGCCGCCGTTTGTGATGCTGTAGCAGATGTCCCGGCATTCCGTGCATGTACCGCCGCAGACTGGTTGCTGGCCTCGGCGTTTGTTGCCGACTGGCCTGCAGCTGCTTCTGATGCAGTGGCGGCGTCAGCACTATTAAGTGCAACTTTTTCTGATTCTTTTGCATTGGCAGCACTCAGGGCTGCAGATGTACTGCTTGCTGACGCTGACTCAGCAGACGCAGCTGCACTTGTTTTTGATGCCTGGGCAGCTGTTTCGCTGGCTTTTGCATTCGTCTCGGACGTTTTTGCCTTTCCTTCTGATAAGGCTGCAGCCGCCTCATGCTCTCCCGCTTTTTCGCAGTAATGTTTTGCGTTGTCTTCCACGTCCGCGGAGATAACTCCACCTACAGCATAACGCTTCGAATCTCTTGCATGTGTCTGCGCATTCGTAGCGGCCGTCTCTGCCAGCAATCGATTATTCAAAATATTTGCCTGGATATCGGGATCCAGCTTGTCAGTTGTAATACTGCCATTCTTTATAACTGCCGTGACTGTTCTGACTTTTCCTGCATCACTAACCTGGAAATCAATCTCTGTACTATCAACAAAATTAATTGTAACCAGTAGAGATGCTATGTTCGACGTATATTTTGTACCATCCGTATTCGTGATAGTCAAAATCCCATCAGCGGAAAGCGACATACTGACCGGTATTTTCTCAATATTGAGATCCACCCGTTTTGTCCCACCGTTTACATAGTGAAATACAAAAACCCCCGTGCTGGTATCGTAATCAATACCATTACAGAGGTTCTGTGCATCACTGACATTATATTTTCCCGCGTCAAGAGTGACGATTCGATTATCCAGTTCATCCACCGCCTGGTCAACATGGTTCAGGTTCGTCGCCCCCAGCGGCGTTGATGTGGACGGCCGGTTCTTCCAGTTTATCCGCGTGTAATATTTACTGTACGCCATCTTCCTTCTCCTTCTCTTCCTGCTCTGGTTCCTGGGTAAGTGTATTTCTTAAGACAACTAAAAGTTCTGCCTGTCTCAGGTTTACCCCGTTCATTGCAATCTCATTTAATATTTCAAGGCAGATAGATACTTCCTCTTTTTTTATTTGTTCCATAAGGCCTCCTATGCAATCAATCCATAATTTCTTAGTACCCGTAATAGCTGCTGCACTGACGACAATAGCATTGTAGTGGTTGTCGGTGTTATAACACTTTGCCTGTCATAGGGTGTATGTCCAAAAAAGCTGATTCTCCCTCCTCCTTGTCCGATTATAACTTTACTTCCTTGTATGTTCGAATAGCTAAATCCATTTCCGAATGCAATCCCTCCGCTGTAACTTGTAATAACTGGTTTACTCCCAGAAGTCAGGAGCTTTATATCGATTCTCCCTGTAGTGATGTTATCTCCATTTATGGTTGTGGTTCCACTCCCCCTTAATTTACTTTCGACCTGGCTGAATGTAACATAACCTTTCACCTCTATTTTATCGGATATTAAGTTTGCCATTCTGCTCGTGAGTGTAAAATTGGATGAAGAAGAGCCAGACGAAACTATCCAGCTGATTTTATCCGCTGTCTGTTTGACTTCGGAATATTTCGTATTAAGACCATTCACTTGTTTCACGGTACTGGTGATGGAGCTTTCCGTCTGCGTGATTCGGCTGCTTAATACATTTTCAGCCCCCTTTGCCCGGGTAACTTCGCTTGTGATACTGTTTGCTGTCTGGGTAATGCGGCTGCTGAGAGAAACTTCCGCATCCTTCGCCCTTGAAACTTCGCTGCTTATCCGGCCGGCTTCAACGGTGATGCTGGCCTGGAGCTCCTTCTTTATGTCTGATGCTTCAAGCCTGATTTGTTCTGCTGTCTGGGTAATTTTCGTTGATAATCCAGTGTCCAGGTTCGATAATTCGCGTTCAAACTTTGCGGCGGTGTCCGTGATGCGGGAAGACAGGACTCCTTCCTGCTTTGTCGCCCGGTTCGTTTCGGCTGTGATTGATTGCGCGTTCACTCCCTCGGCAGCTTTTGCCCTGCTCACTTCCTGGCCGAGACTGCTATTCACCTGTTTAGCGTATTCATCGACACGGTTAATTTTGTCCCAGTTACCCGATATTTCATTTTTGTTCTTCTCTACATTGGATTTGATATTATTTATTTCATCCTTAATTCCATATGTCTGATTTTGATATTGATCTCCGGAGGATTCAATGGTATCGGCCATCCCCTGGATTCCCTTTGTCGTTCGATGCATCACAAAGGTTTCAATGGTACCTTTACTGTATTCCACATCCAGGAGATCTCCCACTTCAATGTATGGCAGCGCCTGCAGTTCAAGCGTAGCCGGCAGATAGGTTCTTCCATTGATATTTCCGTACAGATTTTCTGCAATCCCCAGAAGCTCCGCGCTGCCCATACCATAAATTAAAAAATTATCTCTAATCTGATATTCGTTTTCACCGTCACCGAACCCTGCGGCCAGTTCCCCATCTGCATTGTAAAGATTCACTCTATTTATGGATTCCACCACCCACTCTTTGTAATCCAAAGCTTTATAAGTCGCCGGTATTTCTTCCGGATCGGCCGATTCGCCTGGATACAGCCCCCTTTCGACCGGGAAAAGGTCCTCCGCCGGATAGACGCCGCCATAGCCAAGCGATACATATTTAAAGGTGCCAGTCCGGTCGAAGCTGCCAAACACCCCATTTATCTCACAGATGGATTCTATCACTTTCCTTCCGTTTATGGTCGGGTCCGTATTTGACTGCGTTACAGTCATCGTGTCATTAATCAAGGTCACAGTATCATATGGGAATCCAAAGTAGTTTAAAAAGCTATTCCTAAACTCGCGCAAAGACATTGGAAAAGAAAGATTCTTGTACCAGATGGAAACATCGGTGTCGAACTCCTTCATACGGTCATACGCAATAATCTTCTTGAACCGTTTATCCTTTTGAATTACCACATCATCTACTTTATAGATACCGAAAGCCAGCTTGTAATCTGCAATGATAAGCTCAGCCGTGAACCAATGATTCTTGATATCTTCTGCGACATCCGCAACCGTAATTTCAAACTTTGCCGCTTCGCAGGCACCAAAGCGCAGATAGTCATCACTGCAAAGACTTTCCTCGAGTGTAAGGCTCTCGGTTACAATCTGGTCGTCATTAATCACCAGCCAGGACTCCCCCAGGTTGGCCGGGTACAGTTCCGGGTCCGGAAACAATGTTTCAGCAGGGTACAACGAATCAATCGAATCATCATAAAAAGAAAGCCGCAGGTGACGTTCGGTCTCTGCGGTGAGATTATCTCGCTTTATTAAGTTTTTAATTTCAACCGGTATATCCAGTGCCATAGACTGTACCTCCTTAATATTCAATCAGCGCAATACGCAAGCTGTTATATTCAATATCATTTCCCTGTATCCGGTATATTTTAAAGGCTATATCCGGCGCATAAAACGTTCCGGTCGCGTAGGCATTCAGTTCATCATTCCAATACTTTACGCTCATCTTGTCTCTACTCGAAAAGTACGACTGGAACTCTGTTTTATCAGCCAGATGCATCCGGATTGTCTCAAATTCCACCTTGCTCCGTTTGTGGGGAAGAATATTCCGGTGAAGCATCCCGACAGCATCCACATAGGAATCCGCGTCCTGCCGCTGGTTTGGTGTGGACTGGTAACTGTCAAGCTTAATATAACGGTTCGGCAGCGTCCGTCCATTAATTTGTAATAGATATCCTTGAAACGCCATAGGACACACCTCCTTGTCACGTTAAAAGCACCAGGATTGCTCCCGGTGCTTCGTTCTAAACCTTAAATTTCTTTCCACATTTCAAACAAGTTACTTCAATCTTCTTCGAACCAGCGCTGCCTATCAGCAGGCCGGGAACCAGTCCGAAAGCCAGCGTGCCGACGGTAGCCCGCCCTACGCCGAAGCCTTTCTTATTGGCTGATAGGGACGTGGAGCCACAACGGGGACAATGGGCCTGATTATCATCTTTTTTCTCTATTTTTTCTGTTGCTTTTTTGGGCGGTTGCTTTTCGTCAGAATTATTTTCCTTTATAATACACGAAAGAAGCTCAGCAGCCTTATATTTTCTTCCACAATGGACACAGGTAAAGCTCCCTATTTCGTTCAGACCTTCACATTCTGGACAATAAAGCATATCTCTGTCTAAATTTTTATCATTAGGCACTCTTTCTCCGCATTTAGGACACGTCAAAACATTTTTAGGTAATTGCTCTCCACACTTCAAACAAACATACTTGCTTAAAATGGGGGGTTCTGTCAAAGGTACCCCACAATATGGGCATATAGTTGCCCTATTAGATATTTCATTTCCACACTCCGAACATTTAATCAATGCCATAATGTTCCTCCCTATATATGAAATACTATCACACATGGGAGGAAATTACAATTACACAAGCACTGGATTTCTGCCAGATATTATAGTCTTCTCCTTTATGCCCTTGATTGCCATATTGGTAATATCCCCTTTATCAATAACCGGTTTAGCAGCAATTTCACGCAATAACTCGTTTTGCTGCGCCATAATGGCAATAAGGTCTTTATTTCCTCTTTCAACAGCAAGGGCGATTCCTGATGTAATCTGGTCGTTGTTTGCAACAGCGGTTCTTCCATTCGAAAATTGACCAACCAACTCGTTATGGTTTGCCATAAACAGACCGTCCTCCGGAAATCCTCCTGTTGCAAAGCGAGGAATTGATGGTATACGCATTAACTGCACATTGCCAGATGGCACTATCTGCTTTCCAGCAATTTCAAAGGCATCCCAACTGATATTTAATTTCTCATTCATCCACTCAATAAAACGGTTTAACACGTCAATTGCATTATTCGCTGCGGATTTAAATGTGTCTTTAAACACTCCCGGAATGGAAGATAACAATCCCATCCACTTATCAGCAGTGAACCACGGGGCAATTCGAGAATCATACCAATCATTCAATAAATCAGTCCATTCAGAAAAGCATTCTTTGAAGCCAACAATAATTCCTTCCAAGATATATTGCCCGTAAGGTTTCATCGCTGTTGATGGACTATGAATACCGAAAATAGAACATATTCCCTCGACTATCCAGTCGAATAAGTCGGCAATTGGCTCACCAAGGGCAACGATACCAGCCGTTAATCCGGATGCAATTCCTGCAATTATATTTGAACCAAACTCCCAAAAATTATCAGCGTCAAAAGCCGCTCTAAAAAATTCTTTAGCCTTTTCAAGCAGGGAATTAGAAAAATCAAAATTGAATATCTTCTCACCTATCAGATTCCAAAATTTCGTAATCCATTCTCCGCCCTGCAACGTATCAATAAAAACTCCAATAAGAGCGCCTATCAGCGCACCAATGGGGCCTCCGAATATAGCTCCAATACCTCCGCTAACTACAACAAGCAGCCCTTCCCCCATTGCGTTTAGAACACTTTCTCCAAAGTTCTCGCGAATGAAATTATCGATTTGATCCACTATCCAACTTGCTATAACATCAAAAGATGGTGTTCCGGGACCGCCTAATAAAGTTGATAGCTTCGTGAAAACTGTAGCAATACCGCCTAATAGTCCCTCTGCCGAAAATCCAACGAAAAACTCTGATGTTAAAGCCGCGCCTAATCCTGCCATCCATTTAAATAGCGTTGTATCTTTAAGAAATGCCATTAATTTTTTTAGCTTATTAAATGAAAAAAGGCCAACTGCCAAAGCTCCCAGTGCATAGCCCCATTCCTCGGCTTTTTTAGGATCGTTATTGTTCAACCAATTTGTTATCTTAGATACCGGCCCTCCTTCGGAAAAGAGGTAGTTTATAACATCGGCACTAACGTCCAGCAACTCATTAAAAAATTTTATTAGCCCTTCTCCGAAGGATTCTGCATAAGGCTCTATCGCTATCCAAAATTCTTTCAGCGCCGCATTTATCATCGGCCAGTCCACTTTCAACAGGAAGTTATTCACTGCATCCGCCAACATTGGAATCCCAGTCCCCAGCGCCCAACTCCCTAACGGCTTCAAAAATTCATTCCAGAAGTCTTTCAGACCCGTCCAGACAAAGTTCCCGAGCCTTGATAAACCTTCGTCCCAGAGGCGCTTGAGTGCTTCCCTGGCCGGTTCTGCAGCCCTCCTCAGCTTCTCCAGCATCTCCTTGACCTTTTGGGCCGCTTCCTCAATTGCCGGATTCACTGTCACATCACCAAACAGTTCTCCTCCCATATTGCCGAAGTCTAGGGCGCCTCCGCCGACCACGTTACTATCTGCCGCAGCCGGGTTCTGGTTCACGGTATTCAATTCGTCAAATGCCGCCAGGGATTTTGTCGCTTTTTTCGCTGACTCTGCCACATTTTCCATATTGTCAGCCAGCATCCCGGAGGAACCGGCCGCCCCGGCCATCGCATCCGCAGCCCCAGATATCCCGCCATCAGACTTTTTCCCGAACAACGCCTCGGTGAAGCTCTTGAAGTAACCTGCAAACGTCTGCATCTTGGATAGAAGCTCGTTGATTACCTTGATTACTGGTGTAAGAGCGTTAATTAATCCCTGCCCGATAGTAGCCCGCAGGCTGTCAAACTGGAGCTTGAGTACACGCACTTGGTTCGCCCAGGAATCAGCTGTACGGGCGAAGTCCCCGGAGGCATCCGCCAGAGAGGACATGACAAACTGATAACGCAGCATCACCTTTTCCTGCTCCGTCATCTTTGCCGTGGTCTTTCCAAAGCCGTTATTTAAGGCGTACTGGTCAAGGGCTGTCTGCGTCATTACAACGCCTAAATCCTTTAAGCTTTCTGTCTCTCCGGTGAAGATACTCTTGAGTTTTGTGTACGCTTCATCTTGCGACAGATTGTAAAAAGATGCCACATCTCCCGTTAGTCCGGTTATGGTTTTTGACATCTCAAGCCCGGCCTGCCCTGTAATTCCGAATGCCTTCGCCATCGCGCCGTAGGTTCCCATGTATTTCTTCGCCATCGTTTCCGACAAGCCGAACTGGGTAATGGCATCTTTCGCAAAAGCGTCCACGCTGGCCGACATTTCTCCAAAAGTGACGTCCACGACGTTCTGGACCTCCGCCAGGTCGGATCCAAGCTCGGTACAGGATTTCCCAAATGCAACAATCGCGCCGACACTCAGTACCGACGCAACTGTTTTTGCCATCCTCTTAAAGGAATTCGACATCCGGGCCGTCTGGCGCTCCACATGAGAGGTCGTCTGCGAAGTCATCCTCTTTACTTTATCAAGCTCATCCCGGTATGGTTTTGTGTATGCCTCTATAATTACCTGGAGCTTTTCCAGCGTCATTCCTTCCGTGTCCCGTCACCTCCTTCTATTTTCCCTGCGTCTCTCCGTAGCTGATTATGCCGCTTCGCATAGGCATACCTGGCTTCCCTGGCCGATTCAACCAGTTCTGCCTTCTGTGCTGTCTCATAACTCTCTTTTTCTTGCTTAAAAAGCTCTGGATAAGAGTCCCAGGGATGTGGTATCTTGACCTCGTCCTTATTATCAAACAACTTGCTTGTGTAAATTCCAATCAATCCGGCCAGTTCGTAACAGATGGATACCCGTTCCCTTGCCTTCTGTACTTTTACCCGGTGGACACTCTCCAGCCGGTCCCTCACCTCGCTCAGGGAACACGTCCAGAAGACTTCTGGCATAATCCCTGCATCCAGAGCCGCCGAATAGAGGTCGCCTATCAAATCCGAAAACGTTACATAAGCTCCTTGACGTCCTCCATCTTCTCTGTCAGATCCTCCCGCTGATTCTCCGTAAAAAAACCGCTCACCATCAGAATCTGCATGATAACGTCAGAAAAAAGTGTAAGCTGCGTACCGCCATCCTCCACATATTTATCAAATGCAGACTGAACATCCTTATACTTTATTCCATGTTCCCAGGGGGTCATGGCCGCCTGCAGAACCGTCAGCATGATTCCCAAGGCCGGCATGCCTCCGCTGCTCTGCAGCAGCAGGGTCAGAAGATTACAACGGTACTTTTCTTCCAGCCTGCAAATCTGCTCGGTGGTCAGTTTCAGGCGGTATTCCCGTTCTCCCACATTCCAATAGGCAAACGGCTTTCTCTTCTTTTCCGGCATCGTTACGATTTTTTCTTCCACCTTTTCCTTCTCGGCATTCAGTTCCTCGTCCATTCCAAATGTTCCCATTGCTTTTTTCTCCTTATACACTTGCTGATGTCGGGTCTGCTACAACAATGTCACTCTGTACCGACATAGTCAGATTAAACTCAATAACTCCATTTACTCCGCCGCCGGTACGTTTTACAGATACCTGGGCGTCATACTCCGTTTTCGTTCCATCAATCAAAGTCTCCTGAAAAGACAGCACTTCGCCGCTCTCCTGTGCCTTTCGCATCACCCGGTAAGGACTGTTTGCGGATGTGTTATCGTATTTAAATTTATAGGTCATTTCTCCGGCATCACCGATTCCATTCTCATACTGCTTATTTTTATCTGTCAGACAGGTATTCTCTACCTTCTCCGGCTCAATGCCCATTTCCGGGATTTCTTTGAGTCCCGGAAGGTCTGTATAACTGCTTCCGCCGGATTTTTTATATCCCAGTTTTGCTCCATTTGCTAACATTCGACTACTCCTTTCTTAACTACATGCTGTGGTAGACCTGCCTGGTCTCCACGTCAATCACCATCTCGTACCGCAGCTGCTTATGCTTGTGGCCGCTCGGGTCGTCCACATCCATGCACTGGGTCCGTAAAAGTCCCAAGGCCGATACTGCTTTATCTGCTTTTACGGCAGCCTCTGATGTGCTACGGCCGTCCCAGATGTCAACCCGATATCGGACATAGGCTTTCTGCTCTTTCATATCCGTATACTCAACCACCTTGTTTTCTTCTTCCGCATACTGTACAGCTGGAAGTATCCCCCAATCTCTCGGGTAAGCATCGGAGACATTATCAAATATCGCAGCCAGGGCCGCATACACTTCATCCTTTACATTAATCATTTCTGACCGCCTTTCTGATTTGCTTTTTCAGTTCTTCCTCGATGCCGCGTTGTATTTTTTTCTCATTTGATTTCAGCGCCGGGTACAGGAAGGGCTGTGCCGGCTGCCCGTGGGTCTGGTAGAAGGTGCCGTTCTCGGTCTCGATTTTAAAAAAGTGATACTGTTCCGCGTCCTTTTTATCAATCATGCTTTCGTGAATCCACCAGGGGTTCTGGCTGTATGCGGGCGTTATCTCCGGGGATATTCCCGCATGGTTCTGCTCTCCCACAGGGCCAGTTCCGAACTCCACATAGGCTGCATATTTCTTATTCGTATAAACAGTTCCTATTACGCGGCCGGCTTCTGTCTCGACGCTGATTTTAATGCTGTTTCTCAGTTCCCCCTGATTGACGCTACATAGCAGTTTTGCCGTGGCCTGTACTTTCTTTGTCTGCTTCCCGATGGCCTTTGACAAACCTTCCTCCGCCGACATACCAAGCCGATCCAGTTTTGCCAACAAACTTCCTATTCCGTCCACTTTACTCACAATTTTTCCACCTCCAGTGTCAAAAAACGACGGGGATAAATCGCAATGATTTTATAATCCGGCTCCGAATCCGGAGAGACAAACAGACAAATCCCATCACCAGCGCAAAAGAGCGGTCCTCCCTCTATCTGATATCCGACTCGGCGCCCGCCTGCCGAAACTTCCGTATAATCTCCCTCAATTCTCAGATTCCGGATGCCCGGCAGCCGCAGCCCATACATCTCTGTCTGCACCTTCCCGCCGGCCGGCCATTCCTCGGCCTGGAAAGGCATTGCCGAACCAAACTCCACATAGGAGCTGCCTTCCTTATCTTTCTTCGGGGCTGCCTGGCGGTGATAGTACGTTTTTAACCTGCTCTGTTTTAGCCTCATAAGCTCGTCCTCCTACCCTTATCAATCGATACTGGTCTAACACATCATAAATCTGTTTCGGAGCTGTATCAAAGCTATAGCTTTCCCCGGCACCGCTCCGGCTGCTCTCGCCCTCGGTTCCCATCCGGTTATAGGCGATAACGGCCAACTCCCGGGCAGTCCTGTTTAAGGCAGACGGCAGCGCTGTTCGGTTGGTATATGATAATACAAACTCTGTCGCGTCTGACAATAAAAGAGAGAGCAGATATTCATCGCTCTCCCCTGTCAGTATTTTCAATTTTTCCAACTCTGTCAATCAAATCACATCCTTTAAGACTGCCAACAATTCATCCTTCGTCAGCGAGGCGGCGCCCTCAATACCCTTTTCTTTCGCCAGGGCTTTTAATTCATCGGCCTTCAGCTTTTCCAGTTCCGGTTTTACCTCTTCTTTTTTTTCACTTCCGGCCGCTCCCAAAGGCACATACCCCGCCGTCTCCAGCTTACGGATTTGCGCTTCGCTCTCTACAATCCGCTCTACATTGTCCTTTATCAACCTCATCTACTGCCTCCTTATGCTGACGGCGCCGCATCTTTGATATTCAGGTAAATGCTGTCTACTTTGTTGTCCAGTACCCAAATATCATGGAACCGGCGATAATCCATCTGCCAAGCGTTCAGCTTCTGATTGATTGTCGGATCGAAGATGCGCATGATATCCTGTTTCGTTACGGCGATCGGAGTGGTCCGTGGACAGATAAAGAAGTTGATGTCTTTTGCCGTAGTCCCTTTGGTGTAGCCTCCCTTTTCCTGGCCAGACGTCTTGCCATCATAGAGCGTGATAGCCGTGTACATACGGTTAGACGGGGTGGACACAATCGGGACGCCATCAACGGCCGGAACCTGAGTATCAATCCCGCCTTTCGAGAATGCAGTATTCGTAATTTTTCCGGACAGTTCCATCTCCAGCTCCATGATCATGTCCGGCGTGGCATGGATAACCAGCGGACCGTTATACAGTTCACGGATTGCCTTAATTCCTTCCTTGATTTTCCGGAGGGCCGAAGTCCCAGTCGCTCCCGGTGTATATCCATAGGATACCATTCCGGCCTTCTTCGCCGCGATCGTCTCTGCTGCAATCTTGCTAATGCGATACGCATCAATCTCCGGCACTACAAACATGCGCTGGAACTCACCCATGACGGCCGCCGCAGTGGTGACGAAGTTGTTCTCGTTGATATCGATGGGGTCAAGCTGGAACTTACGGCCTCTATCCTGCGTCATTTTACGGGTCTCGTATTCCAGGGTAACGCCGCCCTGCTGGTATCCATTGTCCCGGTCATAGTCCCCAAGGCCCTGAACGGACATCTTCGGGATTTTCACCTCGGCGCCTCCATTATAAATAACCTGTCCGGCGTTTGCATCCATCCAACCTGTGACCGCCTCTTTAATTGCAACCTTATCCAGCGTGTTCTGAAAAAGCGTTGCTGTTGCTAATGTATTAATAGCCATATTTTCTTACCATCCTTTCTTAAATTCCCATCATCAGAGATTCTACCTGTTTTGCCAAGTCCTCTTCTCCTCCTGATGGCGCTTTCTTTGGCGGCGTACCGCCCTTTAGTTTCTCTTCCACAGCAGCCTGCACAGCCTCCTGGAAGGCTTTTTCCACTGCTTCAATGGATTTGTTGCAGGAATCTGCGTCAGCGTAATTCAGCACCTCTGCAAGCCCCACAGGCAGCTTCTTTTCGGCCAGTGTATTCTTCGCCTCGGCCATCAGCTCCCGTCGGGTAATAGCTGCCTCTTTGTCAGCCAGTTCCTTTTCTTTTTTCTGCCGCAGGTACTCAGCCTTTTCCTCTTTATTCATCTTGGCCAGTTTGTCGGCCTCCGACAACTTGTCATCCATCAGGAGTTCCCACTTTTCTTTAGCCGTACCAAGGGCTTTCTGCACCCGGCGGTCAAACTCCGCCTGATAATCCTTGTTCTTCAGGATATCGTCAAAACTCTGCGGGGCAGGCTCCGGTTTGGGTTCCGGTGTTGGCTCTGGTGCAGGAGCCGGTTCTGGTCCCGGTTCCGCAAAAAGCTGCAGATTCATTGGGATTGATTCCCGATAAAAGTATTTCTTTTTCATGTCTTTTCCTTTCTGCCCCAGCCCATTCTTCGCCCGGACCGTTGCACTAGTTTTTCGTCATTCCGGACACAAAAATAAGACGCATCACCCTGCGCCTCAAAGGGAGATAATTGGATCACCTCCTCAGTAAATATACTTGCCTTCCTTCTCATTTTTCTCGTGCAAATAAGACAGTTCCATCTTCTTTACTAACACTCGCGTAAAACTGCTGATTAAGGAAATGATGATGACTGTGCTACAAAGTTCCAGCATGATTCCTCCTCCCTGTTGCGATGTCGCAACGATATAAAAATACCACCGGCCATTATCGACTGGTGGTATTAAAAATCTCGGTATTTTACTGCAATCTCTGAATCTATTTCATACTTATCACACTCCTTGATATCAGCAAGCAATAACGGTCTTGGTATCTCTCCATACACTTTGCATTCCAAAATAGGTTTTAACGGATTTCTATAATCAAAATCATTCGTTATCCTATTTAAGCACATTTTACATAATGGAGTTTTAATTGTGTATTCGCCATCATCAAGCCGGTTCTGTTTTGCCACTCTAGTCACCTCCTTCATAGACTGCCATAACAAGATATTTTCCGCCTCTTTCTTCTGCTTTCACGATCCTTAGCCTGGAATTCTTTTGAAGCAGTATCTCATATTCCCCTTGGAACTCGCTAATTGTGTCCAGATATGCCCCAGCCGCTCCCTTTGGGAGCAGTATCTGCAAGCTGATCTCTCTTTGAAAAGCGGTTGACTGCATGAGCGACGTAGAAGAAAATGCCTGATCCGTCAAAATCTGCCCTCTCCACTCGCTGACATCCAGCTTCTTAAGTGCAGCCCCTTCTACCAGGTTTCCAAATGACGTTCCTCTCCAGACACAAATATTTTCTTCAATATCCGTTTTAGAGATTGCTCGGCTGATAGACTCCACTTTCTTTTTGATCCCTGGGCCTGCTTTTTCCTTCCCCCTTAAGTACTCATTAATCTTCGTATATTTATTTGAGGTATAGTAATGTAATGCGAAGCGCTCCTCTTCATTCCATAAAGAAACCTGCTTTGGCATCCACGCCGGAATATCAGACTCGCTTTTGAGGATCTTAAATCCTGCAATATTATGACTTTTTTGAAGAATGTCTTCTTCCCAATCTCGTTGCCGCTTCGCTTTATAACGAACCGTTTTTTCTTTGAATTCTTCTCCTCTATTATACTTCATTCTTTGGAAAGAATCCAGTGTTTTAGGCATCTCATCGCCCAGCGCGTCACGATATTTTTCAAATTGCTTACGGTCTGCCGAACGGTTCCGAATCATCTTTTCATTCGTTTCCGCATCCGGGTGGCCCTTGACATTCTTCGCATACCACTGTTCATACGTCATGTTAGCTGGTACTGTTTCGTTCTTTCCAGTGACGGGGTTGCGCGCTCTGCGTCGCATCTGCGCCAATTCATCATCTGATATGTCACAAATCGTAGTTGACCGACACCAGGGGTGCATAGGTGGGCAGTTTTTCCCGGGCTGCTGCTCGGATACTGAGAAGCGCTTTCCGTCCAGCTTCCGACATGGTTTTGAGGTTTTTAAATCCAAAGTAGCCACAAAAACATACGTCTCAATTTTGCACTCTTTGTATGATTCCATTTCCATCTGGTTCGCCAGGTTACAGCTCTCCGTCCGCACCAGACGCCGGGCGTTGCTGGCCCCCTGGGCAAATTTATTTGCGATAACCTCTGCCGCCTCCCGGTCAGTCCGGCCAGTAACCAGGTTGACCAGCAACTCCTCTTTTAAGTCCTGGGCCAGGGCCTGCGTATTGTGCCAGATACGGGTGGAATAATTGGCTCCAGACCACTTGCTGTTGATAACTCGCTCAATCGCGGCCGGATCCACAAGACTGAAAGAAAAGCCCAGACCGGTCTGTTTCTGAATATCAAAAATGGACCTATAGTACGCCTCGTTGGCCAGGTCCACGTAATGGCTGGTATTCTTCGCCTTCTCCTGCTGATAGACATTTTGCATGGTCAGGTCAAGTTGATTCTGCAGCTGCTGGAGCCGTTCCAGTCGTGCTTGATACGCTGGACTCTCCAACTCTGCCAGAATATCCTGCCGGGCGCCATCGCCGGCCCGCAGCGCCGCTTTTAAATCGTCAAGGGATGTTTTATCATGCAGACGGTTCAAAAGCTCATACGCCTCGGATTCTGACAGATGGTGCTTACTCCTATACCGTTCAAATATCTGATTCATCTCATGACTGAGATAGCCAGAGGACTTCTGATAGAGCTTCGCAATCTCATCGGCGGTATCCTCTGCCTTCGCCATGTAGCGAAACATCTCCTGGGCTTTGCGCCTCTCCCAGTATGACAGGCTACTCATTTATTCCTTCCTCGTCATCCGGCGGGGTATTACTTCCCAGACCGAACAACTCCATCTGCTGTTTCGCTGCCCCTTCCGCCTCTTTTTCTACCGCTTTGACTTCTGCGTCCACATCTTCGATAAAAGGTACCTGCGACAGTAATGTCTTTTTACTGACCTTCCCCCAGAGGTTCGCCACAATCTGACTAATCTCCATGAGGTTCTTCGGCAGCGCACGGCTAAAGGTCGGCGTTATCCTGGATATATCTACATTAATCGCATGGCTCTTGTTCAACCATCCGGCAAACAGGCGGAGGCGTTTTCTCAGCCCCTTCTTGTAATAGCGGGTCTTTATTTTCGTGATATTTTCCATGCCGAGGAGCTTGAATTCCATCGCCACCCCAGAGACATTTCCACCGAAGGATTCATCTGTCATGCAGGGGATATGTGAAAACTTATGTATGTCCTGCTCGACCGCTTTTTTCAACACCTCCACGCCCTGTTCGTCAAATGTCCGGGTTAAATACTCCGCTTTGGAATCCTTCGGCAATTCCAGGAGCTTGTCATCCTTCACCCGCTCCTTTGCTGTCTTTCCCTCTTCGTCCTTTGCGTCCGGATCGCCCAGCATGGCACCATAAATGGCTAAAATCGCATCAATAAACTGCTCCTTATCTGTAATGCGGTCGCTCATCAGGGCGTTGTAAGCATCAATCAGCGGGATTTGCAGCTCAAAATCTCCGATTGCAAGCTTGTTGTTCAGGTACTCGATGACTGGTATCCCGTCAAAAAAGTGAGGAACCGGCTCCTCTAGAAGTACCTGCGGGCCGTCGATATCCTGGATGTTCAGCACATATTTGTAATGTTCTGTCAATACTGTCGCTACATAAACGGTCGCTTTCTTGTCACTATCATCTTTCCTGGCATAATAATAAACTGCAAACAGTTCTTTTTGTTCGATGCTGTCATCGTATACCATGAAGGTGTTCTCTGGTGATAGGTTCTTGATAGTCAGGTCTGTTTCGCCCTCCATCGGATAGATATACTCATAACTCCGGCCGTACACAGATAAATCCAGTCCGTTATCGCCATCTGCTTCGTCAGCTCCGGCCGTCTCAAGGGCATCCATGAGCGACTTGATATCTGCTTCGCTCTTGTAAGAAATTGGATTTCCAATAAAATAGGCACTTGCCGTGTCGCTGATGTCTTTTGCATGATTGCATACCAGCTTGTTTTTCCGGTTGCTCTCGGTCAATATTTTGTGCTGCCCCTCATAGTATTTCATAAGCTTTTTTAATCTGGCAGCCTCCCGGCGATGCTTCTCAATCAGCGTACGGATTGCCCGCTTATCTGGGTTTGTCTCGTCCCAGTTCTCCCGGGGCAATGTGTATATGTACATGTCTTATCACCTCCTTAGTGTAATCCATAATCGGATTTCTTTCGCACCTTTGCTTTCCTGCTCGTCATTGCATCCTCTAACGCATACCGGACTGCATCAATGGTGTGGTTATCCTTGTCCGGATAGCTTCCCTTAAAGTTGCCGTTCTTGTCTTGCTCCAGCTCATATCCCGTAAATTCCCGGACAGCATTCGGGCAGCGCTGCTGGTCAATAATAATTTCATTCACCTCGTCAGCCAGGAACTCCATGCCAAAATCTACAGAGCCTGGTCCTTTTCTCGCTCCTATCACCCGCAATCCCAACTCATTCAATGCATCAATGGCCCGAGGGTCCTCGCTATCTGCTGTCACCACTCTATTAAGCGGATTGTACGTCCGAATCTTTGCGGCCAGTTTTGTATTCCCCAACCGCGGCGCATATACTTCGCCAAATAGAAAAAGACGCTTCCGCGTCCTGTCATAGTGCATCTTTACATAAGCAGCCGGGTCAGCGCCGAAGCCGAAGTCCAGACCGTGATAAATCCGGTCAAACCGCGCCATCTCCTCCTCTGTGATGGGCCTGACTGTCACATTCTCAAATACCTGGCCGCCGGTTCCGGTGGCAATACCGAGATATTCATGTTCATATGCCTTCGGCTTAGTTTCTTTCAGGCTCTCTGCCTCGATAAAGAACTGTTCGCCCAACCATTCTGGCGGCACCGTCCTGTAATCGCTATGATGGACGATGGTATCTTCCCGGTTCTGCAGGATGTCCTGATTCACCCAGTTGTTCATGGACTTCGGCGGATTCCAGGAATAGAAAACAACATACTCCGAACCTCCGCGCATCAGCGATTGAAGGATTGTCCGTTCTTCCTCTTCACCATCAAATTCTGCGCGCTCCTCGAACCAGATGTACTTAAAGTAGCCGTTTGCCAGCTTCACAGACTTAATCTTTTGGGGATCATCGGCGCCCCGGAAAATAATTCTATTACCGAAGGGCGTATAGGTCAGTCCAAGCGGTGAGTAGCGTATTTTCCACTTGTCAGCCACCCCCAGAACATTAATGGCCCAGATAAGCTGCTGGAAGACTGACTCATCCAGGAACCGGCCAACCTTTCGCATTGCAATCGCATTAGCCTTTGGGTCCTGCATCATCCCTAAGATGATTTCCAGACTGACAAATGACGATTTTGTGGATCCACGCCCGCCAGCAAGTTTGTAATGTGTATGCCTATGTTCAAGAATATCCCAGTGTAGGCCGTAGAAGGATGGAGCTATCAGGCCAGATAACTTAACTTGTGTCTGGGATGTCATTAACAATCGTTACCCCTCCTATCTGGCCGCTGTGCTCGATATCTTGTTTGTCCCTCCAGCGGTCCGGGCGCCGGTTCTTCAGCCAGAAGATCTGGGCTGTAGTGTCCGGAACTACTTCTTTGATTGTTGTAGTGGTTCTTACTCCTTCGGCTGTCCTTTCCTTTTTGGTTTCAGTATAGGTATAACCCAGCGCCCGTTTCAGGAGCGCATTCTCCACTTGAATGTCAACAACCTCTTTACCCTTTTTTAGGGCCTCTGATATCTCCAGATACCGCTTTTTCCAGTCATACAGCGTGGCTGTGGCTATACCGGCATTCGCGGCGATTTGCTCATCGGTCAGACCATCCCGCGCCCAAGCCTCCAGCTTCAGTAAGCCTTCCGGCGTTATCCAATATTCATATTTTGCCATCAAGCCCACCTCCTTTTGGGTATAGAAAAAGAGCCACGGGTGGGCGGCCCTTTACTTTTTAATAAACATTTCATATGAAGCATCTGGGGAATTTGATGTTATTTGAAATATCTTATATTCTAAATATGCTAAAAGGTTAACCTTATTGTCAATTAAACAATTCCAATCATCATCGGAGAACGTTAAAATAATTTGTTGCCTTCTTGATTCTGAATGTTTTAAGTAATGCTCCCTTGAGATAACAAAGCAAGGTTCCGTTGCATTTATTCTTCCGAAAACAATTCCCACCTGTGCTTCATTTGTATCCATAATACTAAGTAACTTATTGCAATATGTATTATTAGGCTTCTTTTTAGGTTCATTCTTACATTCAATAAGAAAATATGGAGCTAAATAAGAAAATACTGATGGAAAGATTGTCTTTATCCCGCATAAGCAAGTGCAATCAAATTGGTTAGTTTTCGTTTTAACATCATTAGTACACCTGACTCCTTGTATTTGGTTAAATATGTCTAGTGCTAAAATCTCTAATGCTTTTCCTTGAGCTGTGGTATCCTTCCCATAATTCCAATCAAGTTTATCTTTCATTATTTTGAATCTTTTATATGCTGATTCATCAGGAGCATAATACAAATTATATACTTCTTTTTTATTAGCCCCCAAAGAATCAGCTATATTAAAATTTATTTCATTCTCAAAACCATCTTTTCCAAAACCTAATCTTTTAATTATTTCATCCCTAATTATTCTATCTGACACATCAGGCTTCTTATTTCGTTGATATATATTTATAATACAAGTTAGATCAACAACAAACTCTTCTTGGCAATTATGACAATACTCTTCCTTTCCCAGCATATTTCGCACTTCATTTGCATCTAATATACTATGTGGCAGGTGGCATTCTTCATTTGGGCAAACAAGCATATATGCTCTTTTTAGTATACCCTTCCGTAATGCAAACTCTAGTAAAAGGTCAGCTATAGAATATTGTATTCCTAATCTTGACGCTACTGTGCTTATAGTAATTGACTTAGCTTCTTTTTCTGGTAAAGTTGCCAACCAGAAATCGAATTCTTTGACAACGTCCGCATTTAGGCCATCAGTAATTTCTAAAAACTGTTTGTAAAACATTTTGAATGTCCACCTCCTCTGCAAAATATTTAACCTTAAGCATACCAAACCCATCTCTCGCATCGTGTTGAACCAAAAATGGACCCAAATATCCTCTTTTTCTATTATAACACAAATTTAATTTTCTACACTCTTTCGTATTCATAATAGATTTTTTACTATCATAGAATATGTCTGTACATTGTAATGGTTTTGTTATTGCAGAGGCGGCATCGATTTTTGTCATTTGTAACGCATCATCAGCAGCTATTTTAATAATATATGCATCTCTATCAGCTTTAAATTCATTTTCCATATTCGATTCAATGGAAATATATTTTTCCAAAAATATCCCTAAATCTTCAAATGCTTTTGGTATATTAGTTATATCTAATTTTAGCTTTTCAAAAATTGTAATAAGATAGCTTTTAGTATCCTTTTCCATACTACCTATCTTATTTTTTACACTCTCTGGTGTATCTCCATGCACTTTATATAACTCGTATAACATTTTCATTACACGTTGTTTGCAATTTTTTTTATCATATTCAAAGCCAAAAATATCTATGATTTTATTTGTCAAATTATTTCCATCTTTAATTGTGTTGATTTTTCTCTCTTTTTTCACAAGCTTGTCACTACTATATTCATACAATAATGCTTTAGGTTGTGTTCTACAAACAATAAAACCTTCTTCAAAATAAACATCTATAAATACGGGATATATTTCCTCTGTCCCCAAATCATTTGTTCCTAATTTTTCAAGAACCTTTTTAGCAAAAGTAAATTTCGCCTCTTGTATAGTACGATCTCCAATTAACTCGTACTCTATTAATGAATAATTTTCTTCTACTGTAGTTTCAAAAATATTTTTATTTTTACATGTTGGGTAAATAGATAATATTTTTTTTTCAGTAGCAGCTACTTCCAACTCATCAGTATATATTTTTCTGTAGCATAAATCCTTACTCCCTTCTCTCATAGTAGATAGTAGCCACTGATATATCTCCTGATAATTCTTGCTGTTTTTATTTTCCCCCGCATACTCTATAATTTGATCTATTAAGATATCTTTATTTTCAGAAACCCTTAAATTTTTATCAGAACAAATATTTTTAAGAGCATTAACATGAAGATAATCTTTTTTTAGCCAATCTGGTATTTCTATCATATTGTTTCTCCCATCGACATTTTTTTATATTATACCACATCCCCTCTGGAAATTCTTCCCATATTATTGTCTGCCGTTTTGTATAATCAGTATAGAACATTTGTTCGATTTAATCAAATACCAAAAAGGAATAGAAAAGGCACTCAGCCATAAGCCAAGTGCCTAATCCGTATCTGAAAATGTCTTGGGGAGAAAAAAACAGATACAAGCGGCGCATCCGGAATCGAACCGGAACCCAGGGTGCCCCTGTCCATCTCCCGTTGATGGTATGCTCCACACAATACCGGGTCGTCCCCGGTATGTACCAGCTCACTCCGCGGCTGGCAACTATTTTACAGGCTCCGTTAATGCCCGCTCAACCGTCCAGCCCAACAACAATCTCTTGCATATCGTTGTGTAACCAATTCCGGTTTCTTCCGACCATTGTCGTTTTGTTTTAGTTACTCCATTTAGTGTAAGTAGGCAGTTATTCGTTTTATTATTTTGCTGTTCTTTCTGGGTTGCCCATCTGCAATTATCTGGCGAGTAATCACCATTAACATTAATTCGATCTATGGTCAAATTCTCGGCATATCCATTATTCAAGGACCATTCCAAAAAGGCTTCGTAGTTATGCCATTCCGTACATACTTTGATACCTCTGCCACCGTAACAAGCAAAGAATTTATCATTGGCGTTCTCGCATCTTTGCAACATATGCCTCCAAGCCTTATAAATTCTATTATCAGATTTCCAAGTTGTTCCCCGTAATTTGCTTTGGCATCTTTCGCAGAATTGCTTGTGTCCACTTAACAACACGGAGGTTCTAGCCTTTGTCGTATTTCCACAATCGCAACGACATTCCCAAATAGCACATCCATTTTTACTATCCGACTTATTGACAACCGTAAGCAAGCCAAATCTTTTACCTATCAGATTTTCATGTTTACCCATTCGATGCACCACCTTTCTATATTTATAACGGAATCTGTTACACACTGGCGACCGAAAAGGGGGAGAGGAGCCGCTGGCTTTAAGGCCTTTGGCTTCTATTGTATATTAACACGATGTTTCCGATATAAACGATGTTTTACGTGATATTCATATCTTTCAGATATTTATCTCGGATGTAAAGCCTCGGATAATCAGGACTTTTACTATATCCTGTCTTTACTGCTATCCTATCCCAAGTCATCCCATCCTGATAGAACATCCGGAATACGCATCTTGTCTGCCCGTCCTCTATGGCCTCAATCCATTTTTCGACCGCCTTGACCTTGTCCTTTTTCCCATCCAACACCTTCTCGCGTCGCTCTCTCAGTTCCCAATCAAATCCTACTACACTTTGCGGTCGTGCTTCTCCGGTCCGATAATCAAATATCGTACTGTTGTCAAAACCATTATCCCCCTGCAGCATCTCGACCAGCTCCAGCTCCAGGAGAGGAATCTCCCGCTTTAGGCGCCGGTAATCATCTAGCAGCTTCCTGGTTATCTTAATCTCCACTGGCGCCTCCTCCTTAATCCACAAATTTATTTCGGCCACGCTTGCGCCGGTATTGGATAATCTGAACGTATGTAATGGATGTCCCACAATCAAGTATCACAAAGTGCGGATACTTAGCCGTCACCCGGCCACGCATAACTGGCCGCACACCATTGCCCTTCTCACATTTCCAGGCGTTGTCGGCCACATTAAACGCATCTCCTATCTTGACCCGTTGTCTGCACTTATCAATATCCTCCAGGAAAATAGCTCCCATTAAGGCCAGCTCTGTTTTGCTCTTATTTTTGATTGTCATCGCCTCCTATCTGTCCACCAGTGTTGTCCCGCAGCCCGGGAACCGGACATAGCACCGTGTAACAATATGCCGGCATCACCGCCGACCAGGTCTCCGGCCGTGGCCCCTTCAGGATATAGTCCTGGACGGATGCCCGACGGCGCCGCTGCTCTGCCACTTTTATGTACTCTGATTTACTCGTTGCAATCCCTCCTATCGCAGTTTAAAGACTATTACTCGGGATTTTGGATTACAAAGCAGATTATAATAAATCGTGTGCGTCGCCTTGTAAAAAATTGCATATACCCGGTCGTCTTTATAATTTACATAACGTTTCGTCAGATACCTCCTTGTCATTTTATCCCCTCCCTCTTTGCTCCTTAAAATGTCAATTTAGCATCGGTAACATTGGAGGCATCTGTCCAGTCTCATATGCCGTCTCTATCTGCGGCGCCAGCCATTCGCCAGCGGTGCGGCCGTCCGGCAGCACAATATCATATAAAAACTCGCGCTCGACCGTGCTTATTCCAGCCTCCACTGCCTCCAACTTTGCTTTGACAATAAGATACAAGGCCCTCCACCGACTCCGGCACGCTTGTTCCCATGCAGTATGCGCTGCATCATCCGTCCGGCGATTACCGCGCCCCGGTGTATACCAGTATTCCCTTGCCTGTTTATCTGGCAAAGGAAGTATAAATCGTATCTGCCGACCAGAAATAGTAAATCCGATCGCTGCTGTGTTTCCCTTAAAACCACTCACGAACTGCTCCGCCCCATACCGACTTATCAGCTCCTCTATGTCAGCCTTAGTCCTGGAAACAGACACAGAAGTCTTTTCCGCATATGCCATCCTATTCCTCCTCTAAATCTTCAGTTAATCTTCCCATTCTTTCTGTAGCCATTTCACTTTGCATTTATTACAGCATGTATTATCTTTTCCATCGTAATGACACTCATCTTCGCTAGGGCAACTTATGTAATCAGCTACAAAAGATAATATTTCTTCATCTTCTCCATCCGCCGATAACAGCAAACTTTTTGCAATTGCTTCCAAATTTTTCATATATTTACTCCTTAAAATATCAATATGGTCGAATGCATCCATTCAAAACTTTTCTATCGTCAATAATCTGAAACTCTTTTGGAACGCAAGAGTTACGTAAAATCGAATCAACCATATCTTTCAATAAGTTTACAAAAGCAAAATCTAAAATAACTTGGTCGGCTCTATACCCCATTAGGAAGCGCGCTTCAGGTCGACTGACAGCATATAGTGTCCCGCCTTTGGTTCGAATTGTCTTTCGCGCTCTGCTATATTCTGTGATAGGTTCGGTTTCCACCGTGTATATTGCATCAAGGATTCTATCTCCCCTTTGCATATTTTCTGGTATGATTAAAATGTGTAACACTTCACACCTTCTTTCTACTAAATTCTCATTTAACGAACTAGTAAACCTCTCTCGTCCTGCATTTCATCATGTATTTTATATATTGTTTCTGTGATTCCCTTGGCTTCGTTTTCCGCATGGGCCTTAGAAATTCGCAATATATGTAGCTCGACAAGAAAAGCAAGTATCTGCTCGTCATCTGCACTCCATGTATTATCTTTCTCTCTCCGGTCCTTCATATCACAAATCTTTTCATTCAATGCGGGCGTCGATAAAAGTGATCTCATATATTACTCCTCTAAATCTTCATTTTCACTATTGCTTTCATTACGTTTCCTCTCTCCGATCTATTTAGTCCTCCGCCTCTTCGAATAGCTTGCCAGCATTATCTCTCATATATTGGCTAACTTTCTGATACCCTTCCGTATTATTCTCTTCTCCAAATCCTCGGAATTTGACTCTGGCCGGATAACAGTCAATTATTTTACCGTCTTTTAAGTCAACTGTAATAGCCCACCCAAAGGTATGTAAAATCATGTTGATCCACCATAACAAACCGGCATTTCTAAACTCTTCCCAAGATTTTCTTTCTATCATCTAAAATCCTCCTTATGTGCTGTGCAGTACACGCACCGCTTGCATGCCTCTATAGGCTCATCATCGTCGGCACGACTAAACCCCATACACTTACCATTGCTGTCTCGTCCCGGTTCCCCATGACTCTTAATATACTTACAGTTGTCTGGTGTCCTCTTTGGCATCTTACACCTCCAAAATCTTCAACTGTTTCCAATTTGGAAATTGTTTAAATTTCTCAATTATCAGATTCATACCCACCAAATGGACATTCACTTTTCGCATTGTCTCCGGGGCAGGTATAACACTTGTTACAAATTTCGCATTCGTCCTGCTTCTGGCAATCTGGACAAATGCAAACTTCACAATCTTTCATTCGTTCACCTCTAAATCCTCATTTGTTGAGCAATGTCATCTGCAAAAGCATCCCTTATACGCTGCGCTAATTCTGCACACATGCCGTCTACAGTATCATCGCTTTCTCGGATGTCTTGGCTCTGCACATCCAGCTCCTTTGCAATTTCATAAATCACGTCAAGTGCGCCATCCCGATAAGTGCCGTTTTCGGATTCGCAATTACTGCATGTAAAAATTTCCTCGGCAATATCCAAACCTTTTCTGATTCCGTCATGATACTTTTGTGCGGAAGTAATGGCTAAAGTTTCTGCCTGCTGCTGATATCTTCGGCTATCATTAATATAATTAAGTGCTTTATCCGTATCTACATTCTTTGCTTTATACATCCTTCTCCTCCTTCGCTAAATCTTCAGTTATATCAGTTATTGCCTTGAATATTGGATAAAACTGCTGCGGAACCACTGCATTTCCAAGGCATCTAAGTCGGTCCACCCGAGAGGGAATCCCATCAGCCACTCGACCCACGTTGGGTTCAATGTTCCACCAATTTCCGCAGGGAGGCTGGGGGAGCCTTTCCGGCCAGGCGGATCGCTCCCTTTCCCGTCCCTGGCTGTCGGTGTCGGAAACATGGCTGCTACCTGATCCAGTCTCGCACAACTTTGTCCCCCCCCTGCCGATTCCTGTGCCGTATCGTTCCGTTTTTGGTCATAATCGGATTGAGAACCGTTCTCCCTCTGTCTGATGCGCTGGGAGTCGGCCACATCATAGTTGCCGCTTGTAACCCCGGCCTGCCGCTGCTGTCTCTCTGGTTCGGTCCGCCGTGGTCCGCAAGTGTCGCTGTTGGAGTAGGCAATAATCGCAACCCTGTTTCGCTGGTGTGGGGCACCGACAGCGCAAGCTGGAAGTACAATCGCCTGGACGGCGTAACCTTGGGCTTCCAGGTCAGAAAGCGTTGTGTCGAGTGCCATGTTGATGATTCCAGCAACGTTCTCACCAACAACCCAAGTGGGCCTGATCTCCGATATAACTCGGAGCATTTCCGGCCAGAGGTAACGGTCATCCTCCTTGCCTCGTCGCTTCCCGGCCGTGGAGAAAGGCTGGCAAGGAAATCCGCCGGAAATAACGTCAACTGTCCGTCTACCTGTCCTCTCAAAAAAATCACCTCCTGTTAATTCCCGGATATCACGCCAGCGTGGCACATTCGGCCAGTGCTTTTCAAGTAC
>OHAD01001190.1_pt1 | contig 25980 bp, 20 predicted proteins | sample 1577011 | NCBI WGS metagenome assembly OHAD01 (sample SAMEA3541510, study PRJEB24748) | human gut metagenome | biome: human gut; feature: human-associated habitat; material: faeces | place: China | collected 2012 | reverse complement strand
ATTTTAAATCTTAGCTATCAGCTCTTTTTATTCTAAATAGATTAATAAATTTATAGACTTTCTTTAAATTCAGTTAATAATTCAATAAATTTTTTAGGTTTAAAAGCGTGAATTACATGATTAGCAGGAACTTTTTTATATATAATTTGTGGAGCTAAAGAAATTGCATGTTTAGCATCATCTTTATCAAATGCTCCTATAAGTCCAAAATTTTCATACCTTTTCCAGTCAGCATGAATAAGCATTATTGGACATTTTGTTTTTTTAAAGGCTTCTTCGTGCTTAATACCATCATAAAATCTTCCATCAACAAAAGCTCTAGAAAAATCGGGATCAAACATAGACAATGATTTAATAAGTAGTCGTAAACTATCTGGGAATCCTACTGCAATAGGTTTATTAGGGTATTTGTTTTGAAATTTCTTTATCTTTCTTGATAGCCAATTGGCAAACCAATTTGGAATTTTTTTAATTCTCTTTTCAGAAGCTGGCATTTCCATATCTCTAAAATAATCTGCTAAATCTCTATCTTCAATATTTCCAATTTTGTCAACAAGATGTTTTAATCCATTGTAAACAAATTTATCTTGTTCTTTAAATCTTGGCATCTCTGTAGAAAAGATTGGGGCATCCTCGAGAACAATTCCAGAAACATATTCAGGAATATTAACTGCACACCATAAGGCAAGAATACCTCCAGATGAATTTCCACTTATAATTACTTTTTCTTTTATTACATTTTTGATAAACATTTTTAAGTCTTCACCTACAATTTTCCAAGAATAATAACCAGGTGTCCAAGTAGATTTTCCATGTCCTCTTATATCTATTGAATAAACTTGAAAAATTTTAGATAAAGGTATTAGTACTTTTTTATAACTCTCCCACATTCCCATTTGAGCAGGAATTAGCAATAAACTAGGCCCGTTTTTGGGACCAACAACATAGTTAAGTTTAACAGTTCCTGTATCATAAGTTTTTTCCGAAAAGCCAGCATTAATAAGCTTTTTATTTTCAAGTTTTCCTGATAAGTTTTCATAAGGGTTTTTATAAAACATTTTATCCTCCTATCTTAAGCAATCTGTATTAAGAAATCCATAAAGCATTAAATGTAGATATTTCTTAATACTATTTTTAAATTCATCATAATTGTCGAATAAATCCATTGGATTGTCTTGATATTGATTGAGATGTTTTATTACAATCGCATCAATATATAAAGATAAAGCATCCACAACTAATTCATGATCAATATCTTTTCTTAAGTTAAATATTTTAATAGAATTAGAGATTTGTATTTTTAATTTTTCATTTGATTTTTTGTGATATTCACTAAAAATATCCTTAATTTCTTTTTCAACTCCTTTGCTTGTTCCCCTAGAAGCCATATTTAAAAATTTAGTTTCATTAGGATATTTTTTTATTAAATTACATTTTTGATCCATAATACTAAAAATGTTATCGAAAAAATCATAATATGTTTTACATTCTAAATTTTGTGTCAATAAATTTACTGCATAATTAAGTAGGTATAGATAAAAATTCTTTTTATTATCAAAATAGTAAAATAATAAACCCTTAGAAATACCAGCTTCCTTAACTATTAAATCAGTTTTTGCTTCTACAAATGAAAACTTTGAGAAAATCTCTATCCCTTTATTTATTATCATTTGTTTTTTATCTTCTGGAATTTTTTCAAAATTTTTAGTAGCCATAAATACCTCCTTTATTGACCCGATAGTCAATTTGTTGTAATTAAAGTATATCATCTTTTGACTGAATAGTCAATATTAATGAAATGGAATTAGAAATTTTTAATAATCTATAATTAAACACTTTTAAATGATATGTTAGAAAAAATTTATAAAAAAACCTTGACTTTATATATTGATATATAATATAATCAATAGCGATATTGAAAATTAATCTATAAATCTATATTAAAAAATATTTCGGAGGTTTATATGAAGAAAAAACTTACAGCAATTGTTTTAAGTCTTTCAATGTGCTTAATTCCAATTAGTCAAATGCAAGTTTTAAATGCAAAAACGACAACACAAGAACAAAAAGATGATATTTCTTTAAAATTTATTAGAGGTAAACTGGGAAGTAGAGATAAATATGAAATTACACCTAAAGATAAATTAAAGGAAATAACAAAAATTTTTGTAGAAAATAGTGAATATGAAAAGAAAGATAATAAAGCTGCGGTATTTGGAAAGACATTCTTTGTAGATTTATCAGATAACTATTTATACCTTGGTCTTGATCCAAAGGATAAAGAAGTTATAAAAATTGAATTTAAAGATAAAAGTACTGTTTCATTTAAAAAAGATGGAGATAATTTTATAAAAATAGAAGAAAAAAATAATAAAAAACCTTCTATACCAAATGAAACTCCTGATAATAAAGAGCAAAATGATTTTTCATTAAAAGTGATTGAAGAAAAAAATTATGAAAATAAATATTCTCTTGAGTTAAAGGATAAAATTACACAAATTAAGCAAATTTTTGTAAATGACAAGGAATACAGAAAAGTAAGTAGTAAAGCAGCTGTTTTTGGCGAAAATTACTTTGTAGATGAAGCAAATAAAATTTTATATCTTGGACAAAAAGTACCAGATGGACATATAGTTAAATTTGTCTTTAATGACGGGTCATCTGTTTCATTTGAAAGAAAAGGAAAAGAATTTGTTAAAAAAGACAATCATTCTGCAAAAAAATACCATTTAAGAATCGTAGGTTCATTTGAGGCAGCAATTATCGGTCAACAAAAATATGATTCTATTTCATCTGCTACAGGTGGAGGAGTAAATTCAAATAAAAATAGTAATGTAAAATTACAAATTGCCTATATAGACAAAGAAAAGCCAGCAGATTCAGATTTTAAGGATGCTAAAGAAGTAACACATGATTTACAACTAGAAGCAAAAATGGTTTCAGATGATTCCGGTATGGTGGCAAAATACTCCAAAATAGATAATAGTGTTAAATTATCTGGAATTCCTTCTAAAAAAGGAACTTATAAAGTTTTTGTACAAACAAAAGATGGAAAATTAAAATCAAATGAATTAGATTTTGAAGTTTTTGATTCAAACGAAGTTACTCTTGAAGAAAGATTGGTAGATAAAGAATTTAAACCTTTAAAACATCCTGATACAAAAAAAGAATGGGATATGAAACCTTGGGTAATCAAAAAGTTTGGAAAAAATAAAGAAGAAGTAACTGTTCCAAAAAATCTAAAACTTTGGTTTGGTTCAAGAGAAAGTGGAAAATATTCAGAATTAGGCTATCCGATTGATGAAAATAAACCTACTACTCAAACTTTAGTTGTAACAGGAGAACTTTACCTTGTAAATATGAAAATTTTAAGTTCTGTAAATATCGTAGTAAAAGACGGTGGTAAACTTAATCTTTCAGATTCATCACTATATGGCAAAATAACTGTTGAAAAAGGTGGAACTCTTGAAGTAAATTATGATGACTACCACAAGAGTTTTGCAAGTGGATCTTCTATAAACGGTCAAATAATTTTAAAAGATGGTGCAACGCTACAAAACTCTGTTATTTATTCAAATGCCAATTATTTGACTGATGGAAAAAATGCAAAACATATACAAACTCCAGTTGTGAGTGTTCAAGGTAATGCAACTATAAAAGGTAATGTATTTATACGTGGAGATGAAGCTCCTACAGGTCAACAATATAAAGGACAAGGAGCAATGGAGATTGCAAAAGGTAAAACATTAACTATTGAAAAAGATGCAAAACTTGGACTTTTTGCAGGCGGTCGCTATGCTCTTACAAGTAATGGAGGAGACGCTTTAAAATTAGAGGGAACAGTAACAGGAAAAGGAACTTTAATTGCTGTTGGAGGAAATGGTCGATTTGCAGGTAAAGGTGGAAATGGAGTTTCAGGTAATGGGACAATTTCTGTTGATAATGCATATTTGCGTGGTGGAAATAGTTATATGAGTAAGAGTGAAGGTGGAAAAGCTGTTCTTGACTCAATAACTATTGACAAAAAAACAAAAGGATATGCAATAGATGGTAAAAAATCTACAAATTCGATTGAAGACTCTAAACTTCAAAATGAAACACCAAATTGGAATGGATATACTGCTCCGAATAAAGACTTATTAGATAAATTAAGTACAGAAAATGCTCCGTCAATAGTTGGGGAAAAAGAAAAACAAAAGCTTGAAAAAGATTTAGAAAAGACTAAAAAAGAGCTTGAAAAAATTAAACAAGAACTTGAAAAAATTGAGCAAGAACTCGAAAAATCTAAACAAGATTCAGAAAAAATAAAAAAAGAGCTTGAAAAAATTAAACAAGAACTTGAAAAAGCTAAGCAAGAGTTAGAAAAGGCAAAGCAATCCGGAAGTAAAAAACAAAATGAAATTGATGAGCTTAACAAAAAAATAAAAGAACTTGAAGAAAAAGTAAATTCTTTAAAAGCTAAGCTTGAAAAAGGAAAGAATAATAATTCATCAGATAAACAAAATAACAATAATCCTAAGATAATTGAATTTTTATATGGTAAAAATCAAACTGTAACAAAAAATGATGGTCATAAATTATTCTTTAGATTGGATGAAGATGTTAAAAACTTTGAAAATGTATATTTAGATGGCAAGCTTGTTGACCCATCAATGTACACTGTAAAATCAGGTAGTACAATCGTAGAGTTTACTAATGAATTTAAAAATTCTTTAACAGAAGGAAATCATAATCTTGAGTTTAAATTTAAAAATGGTTATGCAAAAACACAAATTCATGTTTTAAATAAGAAGGAAGATTCTAAAAAAGATAAAAATAATAATAAGGAAGACAAAAATAATAACAATGTAGTAAATAATAAAAAATTAAAAAATACAAATAAAAACAATCTTCCAAAGACTAACATTTCAAATTCAACTATGTTATTAGCAATAACAAGTTTAGCTGGTTTTCTTTATTCAAAAAAGAAAAATAAATAGACAATAAAATACGAATATATTTCGATGAAAATCCCTAAATACTTATAAAAGATTTAGGGATTTTTTATGTTGGAAAGAGATTAGAATTAATAAAAGCAAATAAGCAGGCAGTAAATTTTGAAAAAATAGTAATTGGAGATAGCTAGGGAGATCTACTACTATCAAAATACAGTTAATGAAGTTCAAGAAATTGCTTATGATATTAAATTCGGAATACATGAGATTATTATCAGTAATCATTTATGGGGTTAAAAATATACTAAGTAAAAGATAATATAATCTTTAAATAACAATATTATTACTTAATGACATAAAAAAACAGATAGAAACTAAAATTATCTGTTTTTTTTTCATTTTTCTATTAATTTTCTTAAATCTATTGTTAAGTGCTTATATTTTGTGTTACAATTATTGTGCATCTCATTGAGGTTCCTTTCTTTAGTTTTTGGCTTAACTATTATTTTACCTCTTTGAGATGTTTTTTTCTATATGTGGCTAACTTAATTTTACAATATACGATAATTCGGGATTTATGAAATTTACTTAAAATTTGGAACAAAAGGTAGACTTTTTGTTACATATATGATATGCTCAATTTTGATTAAAAATAGAGACATTTCTAACTTAAAAATAAGATAATCTTAGTGTAACAAAAAGTCTGAAATATTATACAGGAAAAAATGTTACATATAAAGATTTGGTTATTTTATCATAATTTAATTTGAAATGTAGAGTAGGAAAGGAGCATTATATGAAAGAAAATTCTAATAAGAGAATGTTGTCTTTATTGTTAGTATTTTTTATGTTATTAAATTTGTTTGTGCCTATTATTGGTGTACATGCAGAAAATACTTATACGAATAAAGATAAAAATGTAGAAAAAACTGTAACTAGCAGTAAAACTGAAACTGATTCAAATTCTATCAAAAAAGAATCAATCAAAGAAGCTGATGATTCAAATGCTGAAAAGAGCAAAAAAATTAAAGAGAGTGATGATTCAAACAGTGAGAATGGCAAATCAATCAGCGAGATTGATAAGCTAAATACAGAAAAAAGTAAATTAGGTAAAGAAGATAAGTTGAAACCTGAAGGTTTGAAGTCTTCAAGTCGTTTATCAGATCAAATTGAAAATCTTAAAGTGGAACTTAAGTATAAGTCACAAACACAATATTATACGATTGACCAGATAAGCACAAGTATTCATATTGATGCTTCAGGAATTACTGGAGAAATTGATGGAATGTATATGGATATTGAACTTCCGACTAAGGAATACAAAAATGAAGGATGGAGTAATTCAGCAGATAAATATGTTGATAATTTTTCATTACCCTCATTATCAGAAGTAAAATTCATAAAAAATGCTGAAAAAATTAATGGTTCGAATTCTACAATTTACAGAGTCCATTTCAATAAAATTGATTCAACAACTGTTTTGGAGTTACCATATATTTTCAGTTTTACAGACGGATTAGTTCCTTCTGATTATAAATTACAACCGAAGGTTAAATTCTACAATAGTCAAGGAACTATGATTAAAGAATTAAAGGATCAGGAATATACACCTAAGTATCCCAATTATTTGTCAAAAAAATTAATTGCAGGCGATGCAGGCAATGGTCAAACGGTATATGGCGGATTATCAAATCCTAATGATAAAAATAGAGTAAGTGCTGATAAAACAGAACCTGTTCCGTTTACATTTAGCTTTCTTAAAGATCCGAATACACCAAGATCGACAGAGAGAAAATTGGATACTATTGTGATTAAAGATGTTCTGCCGACATATGAAAATAGTAAGGGAGAAACCGTAAGGGCAAAATTCGATCCATCAATTAATCCTGGCTGGACAGATAATCATGACGGTACTATAAGCTATACTTACAAAGTTACATCACAAGACAGTGAACACAACAAGTTAAATGAAAAAGTAATTTTATATTTATCTTTTCCGGATGCAAAATTTAAGGAAGGGAAGCAAAATATTTCTTTCAAAAATAAAGTTGAAATGACAGGAATACCGTATAATAAAGCAAATAATGAGAAGTATGAGTCTAAAAGTGAAATAGATTTCTACATTACAGCTGATGATTTTTCCGGTATGGGAATTTTGGCAAAAAGAGTCGGATGGGGACAAAGTTCGATTCCTTTTGATAAATATGGATTATGGTCTGAAAATGTCAAGTATGATGTAAAGATAGCAAATAAATTTTCTAAACCGATAAAAGAAATTGTATTGGTAGAAGATGCTAAAGATTTTGATCCCAGACTCTATGTTAGATCAATAGAAGGAGTTTTCGAGAGAGCTCCTGCAGTTAAGCCTTTAACTGATCATGTAGAAATCAGAGCTTATAAAGAAGATGGCGGATATGACATATTTAAGCCTGGAGATGCTGTCAATTCAAAAACAGAAGCTGAACTTGCAGATACTGCAAATAGGGTAATCCATGGTGAAATTCCTATAGAAAATACAAAACCTGCAAAAGTTGTATATAATAAAATATCCATTGTTATTAAAGATTATGAGTTACCTCCAGGTGGAGTAATAGATTTTTCCGTATATATGGGATTTAAAGATCCTTTTAATTTAAAATATTCAGATAAAAAGGATATACTAAATACTATATCTCTTAATGCTAAGAGAGTTTTATGGGATAATACTGAAAGTGATATTCAAGTAAAAGACAGTGCAAGTACAGGATTTACCCCATTAAAGGAAGAAGCAGGACTTCATAAAGGGACGATTAATAATAATACGGGAATTGAAGGAGAAGAAGTAAGATTCTGGATAACTGCCGAATTGAATAAAATGTCTAAAGGAAGATATCTAAAAAATCCTACAATGATTGATTTACTTCCGGAAGGATTAAGTGCAACTTCAGATACAACTGTTTCCGGAGTTTATAATACTCAATCACTTATTCAAAAGTGGGAAATTATTAAAAATTATAATAATACCGGCAGAGATGCAATAAAAATTGAATTTAAGTCTGATCTTTTAGCAAATTTACAAGGTGGAAATGATAAAAAAACAGATTTTAATATTGTTATAGAAAAGGTAAAAATTAATAAAAATATTATTTCAAGTAAAGCTGAAACAGAAGACAATAATAATGATAATGAAGTGTATTTTTCCTATGGAGATAGCGGATTTCCGGAAGAGGTAGAATCAGCACAAAAGGTAAAGGATATTTTAGATATTAATCAAAATAAACGAACTGACGATTTTGTTTTAAAATCTAAATCAAAAGTATTAGGAACTGTTGTTGATAGTATTCAATCAAGGAAATATATAAGAAGTTTGGAACCTGATGAAGGACAGACAGGTCTAAATTACAATAGGACATTTGTAGATGAAATTACTACAAAGTTTTCTGATGATAGTGGAGTATCAGGACGATTTCAATATAAATTAAGTGTTAGAAATTATTTTAATTCAGACTTAAGGAAATTGGAAATTTATGATGTTTTGCCCAACGATAAAGATATTAGAGGTAGTAAATTTAGAAATATTTTACAGAGCCCTGTATTAATTAAGCTGAAAGGTGTGGACAAAACAAATGATTTCAACATTTATTATCGTACAGATACTTATCCATCAGATAATGTACAAAGTGAAATGTCAAGTGATAAGTGGACACTTACACCTTCAAATTATAATGATGTAACGGCTATAAAAATCGTAAGTAAAAATGGTACAGTTATTCCTCCTTATACAATTCTTGATATATTTTTAGAGATGAAAGCACCTTTATACAATGAAAATTTAAGTGGAAAAAGTTCTGTTAATAATTTTAAAGTAAAGTACAATGATGGTTCAGATTTCGGTACATCCAATAATGTAAAAAACAAGTTGGAAGAACGTACGAAAGTAGTCGTAAGTAAAGAGTGGGAAGATGATTATAAAGGTAGTATGGTATCAAGTTTAGATATTCCTTTTGCAGGAAAAAATTTATTAGATAGTTATGGAATACCTATTCCGGCTCCGGTAAACAGTATTGAAGTAGAATTGTATGCGGATGGTGTATCCACAGGAATCAAAAAAGAATTAAATGATAGAAATGGCTGGAAAGCAGTTTTTGATAACTTACCAGTATCCAAAACTTTAGGTGGAAAGCCTATTGAGTACACAGTAAAAGAAGTAGGAGGAGAGACAGGAAGTATAAAAATTGATGGAAGTTGGTATAAAATTGTAATTGAAGGAAGCATGAAAGAGGGCTTTAAGATAACAAATAAAAAGCTACCACCGTTGACACCATTAATTCCACCAACAAGAGATATCAAAGTTAAAAAGGAATGGAAAGACGGTAAAGGAAATGCTTTAGATGCTCCTGTAGAAAAGATAGAAGTTGAATTATACAAAGACGGAACAGCTACAGGAATCAAGAAGGAATTAAACAAAGACAATAACTGGACAGCTACATTTGAAAAATTACCTGTTTCAGCAACTTTAGGGGGAACAAATCATAACTATACAGTTAAAGAAGTTGGAGAAAGCGGTTCAGCAATTCAACTAAATAACAAATGGTATGGAGTTGCTTATGCCGGTACAATGAAAGATGGCTTTACAATAACAAACAAAGAAAAGTTGCCATGGACACCGATGATACCGCCGACAAGAGATATTAAAGTAACAAAAGAGTGGAAAACTATTTTAGGTACGAATGCAGAAGCATCTGTAGAAAAGATAGAAGTAGAATTGTACAAAGACGGAGTTGCTACAGGAAAGAAAGTAGAACTTACAAAAGCAAATAATTGGACAGTAACTTTTGAAAAACTTGAAGTGGCAGATAAACTTGGAAGTACAAACTACTATCAATACACAGTTAAGGAAGTTGGAGAAAGTGAAAATGCTATTAAATTTGGTAGTAATTCATACAATGTAAGTTACAGCGGAAGTATGAAAGATGGTTTCACTATCATTAACCGAAAGGGAGAAATTCCAAAACCGCTTAACCCTAGCACAAAACTACCTAAAACAGGAAGTACAAGTGACTTATCTCTATACACTTACTGCATACTAACATCAGTAACATTATTGGGATTAATCGTTTATAGACGAAAAAATATACTAAGTAAATGATAATATAATCTGTAAATAGATTAGAAATCAAACAAACAATGAAAGCAGATAGGAAATAAAACTATCTGCTTTTTTTATAAAATTTTCGTACTAGTATGAATATGCCTTTTTGTGATATAATAACTATAAAATAATTAAAAATTTGGAGGAAATTATGACGAAAGAAGAACGTGCTGAAAAATGGTTTAAGAATATTCCAAATTCAGAAAATATAAATATGGAGAAGAAAGTTGAAATATGCAATGTTGCTGCAAAATGGACAGCTCTTATATTTATAGCATTAGTTATAGTAGAGTTTGTTTTGTTATCAATGGTAAATAATGGATCAATTTTAAATTATTTTGCAGATTCTTTGAACGGAATGAAGAAGGATTTACATGGTAGAAGTCAATATAAAACTTTAGCTATTGCAGGAGTTGCTTTTTGTCTACCTCTTATAATTTTACCACTAGCTATAGCTGTTACTTTTAGAAATAAATATATTAAATCTAAAGCAGAAAATTATTTGTATAGAAAATAAAAATTATAATAAAATTGAGGTTTTATATGGATATTAAATTTGAAAGAGGATTAAGAAAAGAAAATGCCATTCTATTATGTGAATGGTCAAATGAAAGGGGAGAGGCTTTTCAAGAACAATGGATGGGACTAAAAATTTCATATCCATTGACTTATGATAAAATTAGAGAAATGGAAAATGTATTTTCTATATTTGATGAAGATGAATTTTTGGGAATGATTCAGCAAATAAGAATTGAAAAAGATAATATACATATAGGTAGATTTATGATAAATCCCAAAAAGCAAGGAATGGGTTTTGGAAAAGAGGCAATAAGAGTTTTTATAGATTTGATTTTTAACGATGAAAGTATAAAAAGTATTTCTTTAAATGTTTTTGATTCTAATAAAAATGCAAAAAATCTTTATACTAAAGTTGGTTTTGAAATTGATGAAGTTATTGAAACGCCAAAACTTAAGTATATAATGAAAAAATATAGATAAATTTTATTGTGAAACTTTTTTAACAGCAATTCAAAAGATTTGCTGTTTTTCTTTGTCAAAATTAAATTTTCAACGCATTTATTTATAATCGGAAATATGGTATAATAAAAGTGTCTTTATACCTTAAGATAAAGATAATTTTGTTACAAGACATTAAAGAATAATTTATTAGAGAATGTTATTGATATAGAGGTATAATATGCAAAATAAAAAAATATTTTTATATTATTTTTTGACTGTAGGAATGGTTATGTTTCCTATTCTCAATTTATTGAGTTTTATTCCTATGGTAATTTTATACAAGAAATCGAACTTTAGAACTTATATTTTATCAGCAGGAATGTTTTTTGTATTGTCATTATTTATTTTAGGAAATTTCACTTCACTTATCCCTGTATTTATTTCTTTTATAATTATAAAAGGGATGGATAGCAGTACAGATGGTTATAAAGTTCTGCTTGGAAGCGCACTGGTTATGACTGTTTTACTTGTAAGTGATTTTATGATTTTAAAAGTAAATGCGAAGTCTTATGAATTATTGATAAATAATATGACTGAATTTTTTAATAATTTTGAAAATTATAAAGAGATTTTGAATATAAAAAATGCAGAAGATTTTATTAATAAAATGTCAAATATTTATCCTTCATCTTCTTTTATAATTTCTTATGTATTCTGTGCTATAGGATATTTATTTTTATCTAAAAGAATTTATAAAATTGATAGGGATTCAGATAATATTATAATACCATTCGATATTAAATTTTTGTTTTTCAGCATAGCGGTTATAGCTGTAATGATTTTTGTAAATATCAATGGTGTAAAAAACTTTTATGAAGTTTATTTGATTTGCTTAAATTTACTTATAGCATTTGTAGGAATAATGACAATTCAAGGTTTTATAAAGTCTAATGTATTTTTAAGTGCAAGGATGAATAAAATAGTGGCAAATATATTCAGTTTTATTTCAATATTTTTTGCTATCATTTATGTAGTTTATTTTATTTATGGAATTTATAGTTCAGTTAAGCGAGGTGTGAAATGGGAAAAAAATTAATTAAATTATCAGATTTTTATGTTTTATTTTTATTTATGGTTTTAATCTCTGCTTTTGTGCTTTATTTTCAATTTATATTTGGAATTGTGTCCTTTATACTAACTTTTATTTCATTTATTTTAGTTTTGTATTATATAAAGAATAAAAATATTGAATATGAAGAAGATATAAGGAAGTACAAAGACTCATTGGATAATATTGCCAGTGAGGTGGTTTACAAAATGCCTTTCCCTGTTGCTGTACTTAACAACAAAGGTAGAGTTAAATGGTACAGTCCGGAATTTTCAGAACTTTTTTCAGGAAGTGATATTATTGGGATTGATATTAATTCGGAAATTTCAAGTTTTAATATTACTGAAGTTTTGAAAAAAGGTTATGGGAAAGTAAATTGGGAAACGAAAAAGTTTAATTATTTAGTTTATTATAATGTAGTAAAAGACGAGGATAATGGGGATGTTAATGTAATTATTTATTTAATAGACAACCTGGCATATTCAAAACTTAAAAAGCAATATGAAGAAGAAACTTTAAATTCTATTGTGATATACATTGATAATTACGAAGACGTTAGAAACAATGTCAAAGAAGACTTTAAAGCTATATTAATTGCTGAAATGGATAAAATTATTATAAATTATTTTTCAAGTTTAGGTGCAATTATTAGAAAGTATGATTCGGGAAAATATATTGTTATATCAAATGATATAATTTTACAAAAGATTAAACATGATAAATTCAGTATTATTGAAAAATTAAAAGCAATAGAGATTTCCGGTAATATAAAACCGACTTTAAGTATCGGTGTAGGTCTTGGCGGAAAAAATCCTTTTGAAAAATATAAAGAAGCTCAAACTGCTCTTGATATGGCTTTAGGTCGTGGAGGAGCACAAATTGTTTTCAAAAATGGAGAAGATTTGGACTTTTATGGTGGAAAAAATAATAAAGGTGTTGAAAGAAATAAAGTAAAGGCGAGAGTTATTTCTCAAGCACTTGAAAACATAATAAGAGAATCTTCAGAAGTTTTTGTAATGGGACATAAAAATCCGGATATGGATTGTTTTGGAGCGGCACTTGGCGTTATGGCAATTTGTAAAGAATTGAAAAAAGATTGTTATATGGTTTTAGAAGACGTTCCCGTTACAATTAGAAATATTTATGATAGAGTTAGAGTGGGAGAACCTGATTATGTAGATATGATGATTCCTCCGGAAAAAGCGTATGATATTTGTAGAGATACAAGCTCGGTTATATTGGTAGATAATTCTAGAACACTTTCAACGGAAGCACCATATCTGTTAGATGTTACTTCAAAAATTGTTGTAATTGATCATCACAGAATAGGAAAAGATTTTGTTGAAAATCCAATGTTGACTTATCTTGAACCTTATGCATCATCTGCCTGTGAACTCGTAACTGAAATAATTTATTATATGTTTGAAAAAATTGATTTGGATAAATTAATTGCAGAATCTTTACTTGCAGGGATTGTCGTAGATACAAAAAATTTCTATTATCAAACAGGAGTAAGGACTTTTGAAATGGCATCCTATTTGAAGAGATTTGGAGCGGATAGTATTGCAGTAAAACAACTTTTTAAAGATAATTTCAATACAATAAAATTAAAATCAAATGTTTTATCAAATGCAATTTCATATAGGAATTATATTTGTATTGGAGTCTTTCCGGAAGAAATTGAGGAGTCTATGTTGATTGCCGCACAGGCTGCTGATGAATTGCTTGGGGTTTTGGATATAGAATGCAGTTTTGTTTTAACTATTGTTTCAGGTCAAATCCACATAAGCGGAAGAAGTCTCGGTAAAATTTCAGTTCAATTAATTTTAGAAAAACTTGGTGGTGGTGGACATTACACTTCAGCAGGAGCAAGGCTTGATTGTTCGATGGAAGAAGCAATAGAGAAATTGAAGAAAGCTATAGATGAATATTTATTGGAGGAAGGTATAGATGAAAGTAATTTTAATTAAAGATGTAAAAAGTTTTGGGAAAGCGGGAGAACTCGTTAATGCGAAGAACGGATATGCAAGAAACTTTTTAATTCCAAACGGATTAGCTAAAGAAGCAACTAAGGAAAATCTTGAAATTTGGGAAAAAGAACAAGCTGAATTAAAGAGAATTGAAGCTGAAAATATAAAAAATGCAAAAGAATTAAAAGAAACTTTAGAAAAATTGGAAGTAGTTATAAAGACTAAAACAGGAAACGGAGATAAACTTTTCGGCTCGATAACTTCTCAAGATATTAGCGATGCTTTAAAAAAACAACATAAAATAGAAATTGATAAAAGAAAAATAGAATTAAAAGAAAATATAAAATCACTTTGCACTTTGACAGTTCCTGTAAGAGTATATCCTGAAATAGTCGCAACTGTTAAGGTTTCTATTGAAAAGGAGTAATTTATGCATAATATTTACGACTTGGAAGCTGAAAAATGCGTCTTGTCGATAATGATTACAGAGCCAAATAAAAGAGAATATGTTTTTGAAAAATTAAAAAGAAAAGATTTTTATTTAGGTTGGCATAAAGATATATTCAGTGCAATCTTGGAATTATCAAGAGAAAATACGAACGTAGATCCGATTACAGTAATTAATAAAATGGAAGCAATGGGCTTTGATACGGAATCTAATAATGGTATTGTTGGAGTTGTTGAAATTGTAAATGCCGTTGCTTTTCCTTCAAATATTGAAAATTATTGTAAGATTGTAAAGGATAAATCAGATACGAGAAATTTACTTTTTATTCTTGACAATATAAAAGATAGAGCATACAAAAATGAAGATTATGACAAAGTTTTAGAGTCTATTGAAGGACAAATTTTTGAATTATCACAAAACGAAAATAGAACAGGACTTACACATATAAAAGATACTCTTACAGAGCTTATCGAGATACTTGATGATAGAAGTAAAAACAAAGGTTCGGTAACCGGAATTCCTACAGGTTTTTCAGATTTGGACAGAATTCTGCTTGGAATGCAAAGAAAAGATTTGATTTTACTTGCTGCAAGACCGTCTGTAGGGAAAACAGCTTTGGCTGTAAATATTGCCTTAAATGCTGCAAAAAGTGGAAGTAAAGTTGCAATATTTTCTTTGGAAATGAGTAAAACGCAATTGGCACAAAGAATGTTAAGCTCTCTTTCACTAGTTAATTTAAAACAATTAATTAGCGGAGATATAACTGAATGGGAAGATATCTTTGAAGCGAGTTCTATTATAGCCGGAAATTCAATTTATATGGATGATACCGCAGGAATTTCCATAACGGAGCTTAGGAGTAAATGTAGAAGACTTAAGGCTGATAGCGGTCTTGATTTCATTATGATAGACTATTTACAACTTATGACTTCTGAAGGCAGAAATGAAAATAGACAACAAGAAATATCTACTATTTCAAGAAATTTAAAAGCATTGGCTAAAGAGTTGGACGTTCCTATTTTGGCATTGAGTCAGTTATCTCGTGATAGCGAAAAAAGTGGTAGAAAGCCAAAACTTAGTGACCTAAGAGAATCAGGAGCAATTGAACAGGATGCTGACGTTGTAATTTTACTTTATAGAGAAGATTACCAAAATGAAGAAGCGGAAGTTAAAAACCAAATAGAATTGATTATAGCAAAACATAGAAACGGAGAAACAGGAAGTGTTGAACTTAACTTTATTAAGGAGTGTACAAGATTTGTAGATCTTCAAACTGAAAGAGACAAGGAGCTTTTTAATGGATAATTTTTTAATTGAAGATGATGATATTAAGATTAAAAAATTTGAAAAGAGTTATTTTAAGTACTTCAAAAATTTTTCCCCTTATGATGATATATTACTAACCGATTATAATCTTTGTTTTTTGACTGAATCGGAGATTAAAAATTGGGAAAAGAGAATAAAGTCAAAAAAGAATAATTATTTTGCGATTTTTTTTAAGGATATTTTAATAGGATATATTTCTATTAGTAGGATAAGTTTTTTAAACAGTAATTTTGAACTGTCTTTATGTTTAGATGAAAAGTTTTGTTCAAAAGGATACGGTTTTAAATCGCTTAGACTGTTTTTAGAATATTATTTTGAAAATTTTGACAAGTATTCAATTTGGCTAAATGTAAATGCTTTTAATCAAAGAGCGATACATCTATATGAAAAAATCGGCTTTGAAAAAATAAGCGAATTTCTTGGAGATTTTGAAGTTCAAAAAATGCAAAAATTAAAGAGGTATGAAGAAGCGAAGGAATATTTTGAAGAAAAAAACGATATAATTTATTCCAAAATTTTCACGATGAAATTAGATAGATTAAAATTTTTAGAAAGGTGGGATAGGAGTGGAAATAAGTTTTAAAAAGTCAATAATTCAACCCGGAGTAACTCCTATTGAAAATATGTTTTTGGATAACTACTTATCGATAGTTGATGAAATTTCCTTAAAAGTATATTTATTTTTATATAAAAGACTTTTTGGATCTTATAAAAGTGAATTGTCGATAAAATTCATAGCAGAAGAGCTTAAATTTTCTGAAGTTCAGGTTATGAATGCACTAAAATATTGGAAAAATAATCAATTATTGGACTATTCTTTGAACGAAGATGGATGTGTAGAAAAAATAGAATTTGTAAATAATTTTGCTCTTTATGCAGGTGGAGTCTATGACGACAATGTAGAAAAAGAAAAAGAAAAACCAATGATTGATAATAAAGAATATTTCAATAAAATTGAAAAACTTACAGGTTTAAGTTTAAAGCCTCATGAAATAAATGAAATTATTTCACATATTGAAGAAACGGGACATGAAATGGCATTAGTTTATAAGGCTTATGAATATGCAAAAGACACAGGAAAAAGCATGTCCGTACAGTATGTTATCGGGATTTTAAGAGCTTGGAAAAGAGATAATAATATTTCCAATGTTGAAGATTTGAAATATTTTCTTGAAAATAAAGATAAAAATAAAATTAAAAGATATAGTAAAAAGACTAAAAAATATATTGAAAAAGAACATATTTTAACAGAAGAAGAAAAAATAGAAAAAATTAAAAACGACAATAATTCGGCAACATCAGAATTACTCGATAGGTATTGATTATGAATTTAGATGAATTAGTTTTAAAAAGCCTTAATAAGAGACCGTTATTAAGGGAAAAAATCAAAGAGGAAAGAAAAAATAAAATTTATTCCTCCATTGAAAATATTGAAAATTTAATATCGAAGAGAAATAATTTAGCCACAAAAATTATGAAGTCCACACTTTTAAACTTTGATTGTTCAGAAGACAGAAAAGAATTTAAAAAATTAGAAAAAAGTATTGATGAGTTACTTGTAAAAAATGGCTTCTCGAAAGACTATTTGAATAAAATTTATGTCTGTGAAAAATGCAAAGATACAGGATACTTTAATAATTCTGTTTGTAGTTGTATAATGAGCGATTTAGTTGAGGATAGAGTTTTGGAAAGTGGCTTTTCAAATAAGAAAAGAGAACAAAATTTTGCTAATTTTGAATTTTCTCTTTTTGACGGAAACTTCGAACATGCAAATAGACTTGTAAATTCCAGAGAATATATAGAAAAACTTATATCTTTTTCAAAAGAATATTGTGATAACTTTAAAATTAAGGATTATGGAATATTCTTTTATGGAAAGAGTGGAGCTGGAAAAACTTATTTTGCATCAGCAATGGTAAATTATATGTTAGATAAGGGAAAGCGTGCTTGTTTTATAACTGCAACAGAATTTTTTGAACTTATGTCAAACTATAGTTACAGTTTTTATAGAGATAAAAAAGAATTACAGGATAGAATTGATTTTATAAGAAATGTCGATTTTCTGGTTATTGATGATCTTGGGAACGAAATTTTGAGTAAGAACAATAATAGCTTTTTAAGCTCGCTTTTGGATTATAGGATTGAAAGAGGTTTAAATACAATTATAACTTCAAATCTTTCAGAATATGATTTAGCTGAATGTTATGACTCAAGAGTTGCGAGTAGAATAAGAGGAAATTTTAAGTTTTTTGTTTTTCCACCTTTTGACTTGAGAGAAAAAATTGGTAAAAATATAAAATTATAGGAGGTAGTTATGAAATTTAATTGGGAACAAAAGAATACAGTAAATGTTATAACGGGTGTCTTGATATTTACTATTTCAATACTTTGTTATTTTATATTTTCCAATATGAAATCCATAATTTCATATACTGCGAATATAAGATATGTTTTGATGCCCTTTATAGTAGGCGGGGCAATAGCTTATATTTTAAACTTTTTTGTAAAATTTTTTGAAAATTGTTTTTTAAGATTTGAGTTTTTTAAAAAGGTAAAATATAAATATATTAGAATGTCGGCAATAATTATAACTTATTTTATATTTTTTACATTTATAATTTTACTTTTAAAATATATTATTCCACAATTTTATTCAAATATAAAGATGTTTGTAGATAGGACTCCGATATTTATAGATATGGGAGTGGAAAAAGCAAAATATATGTTGCAAAACGTTGAGTTAAGCTCTGAAATTAGATCTTTTATCAATGGTAAATTAACTGAATTTGCAACTTTTTCAACAACATTCTTAACAGATATGATTCCTTGGGTTGCTACCTTTGCAACTAGAGTAGTATCCTTGTTTTTAAATATAATTTTAGCTATAATAATATCAGGATATTTGTTGTATGATAAAGAAAATTTTTCAAGAATTTTAAAAAAATTTATGATAGCTGTTTTTCCTGAAAAAGCAAATAGAATTACTTTTAAAATTGTAAAAAGATTTGACTATACTTTAAAATCATATCTTTTAGCTAAAGGAATTGGGGCAATAATTGTCGGAATAACTTTTTATATAATTTTGTTATTTATGAAGATTGATTATGCACTTTTGTTTGCATTTATACTCGGTTTTACAAACTTAATACCATGGTTTGGCTGTTATCTTGGAGCTATACCGATAGCAATAGTATTGCTTTTCACTTCAACTTTTAATACAGTTTTATGGTTTATGATAATCGTAGTGATTGTTTCGATGATAGATGCAAATGTAATATCTCCTAGAGTTTCAGGAAAGAGTTTAGGAATAAGTTCATTTTGGGTTATTTTTGCACTTGTACTGGGAGGTAGTTTATTTGGAATTATAGGATTTTTACTTTCTGTACCGGTTTTTGTTGTCATATATACAACATTAAAGGAATATATAGAAGCGAGACTGACAAAAAAAGGATATTCCTTAAAAAATCCGGCAGAAGAGTTTGAAAAGAAAGAGGTTTAATTATGCTAGATATAAAGAGAATTAGAACTAACAAAGAAGAAGTTATCGAAAGTTTAAATTCAAGATTTGGAAATTATAATATTGATAAAGTTCTGGAGCTTGATGAAAAGAGAAGAGAAATAATTTTTGAAGTTGAAAATAAAAAAGCGAGACAAAATGAAGTTTCAAAACAAGTTCCAAAATTAAAAAAAGATGGAATAGATGTTTCAGATCTTTTTAAGGAAATGAAAGCACTTTCAGATGAAATAAAAGAACTTGACGTTAAAGTTAAAGACTTGGACGAAGAAATCAGAAAAGAACTTCTAAGTATTCCAAATACACCAAATAAAGATATTCCAATTGGAAAAAGTGATGAAGATAATGTTGAAATCAGAAAATTTTTAGAACCTAAAAAATTTGATTTTGAAGTTAAAGCTCATTGGGATTTAGGTGTAGATTTAGATATTTTAGATTTTGAAAGAGCGGTTAAAATATCCGGTTCAAGATTTTCAGTTTTTAAGGGATTAGGTGCAAAACTTGAAAGAGCATTAATAAACTTTATGCTTGATTTACATAGTGGACAAGGCTATGAAGAAGTTGGAGTTCCTGTTTTGATTAACAGAAATTCAATGTATGGAACAGGACAACTACCTAAGTTTGAAGATGATATGTTTTATGTTCCTTCAAAGGATTTATTTTTAGCACCAACTGCTGAAGTTCCTGTTACTAATCTTTTAGCAAATGAAATTTTAGAATTTGAAAAACTTCCAACTTACTATACAGCTTTTACTTATTGTTTTAGACAAGAAGCGGGCTCCGCAGGTAGAGATACAAGAGGTTTAATCAGAAATCATCAATTTGATAAAGTTGAAATGGTTAAATTTGTAAATCCTGAAAACAGTTATGATGAATTGGAAAAACTTACAAATGATGCTGAGGAAATTTTAAAACTTTTGGAAATTCCATACAGGGTAGTTTGTTTATGTACCGGAGATATTGGCTTTTCAAGTGCAAAGACTTATGATATAGAAGTTTGGATGCCAAGTTATGGAAGATATGTAGAAATTTCTTCTTGCTCAAACTTTGAAGATTTTCAAGCTAGACGCGCAAATATTAGGTATAGAGATACAGATGGCAAAGTTAAATTTGTTCATACTTTGAATGGTTCTGGATTAGCTGTTGGAAGAACTTTTGCAGCAGTTTTGGAAAACTATCAAAGAGAAGATGGAAGTATAGAAATTCCGTATGTTTTAAGAAAATATATGGGTTTGGATGAGATAAGAAAATAGGGGAGTGTTATGAAATTTAAAAGAGCATTACTTAGTTTAGCATTAATTTTTTCGATTTGTTTTGTCGGAACTGCAAAGTCTTATGCAATATTTGGAATTGAAAAGAAAACTACTGCATCTTTAATCGGAGATGCAAAATCAGGAGCTTTGTTTGTTGCAGAAAATATAGATGAACCTTTATCAATAGCAAGTATTTCAAAACTTATGACTTATTATTTAGTTAAAGAAAAAATAGCTGAAGGTAAGCTTAAAATGGAAGATAAAGTTAAAATATCTATAAATGCAAGCAGAGAAGAAGGTTCAAGTTTAAATTTGAAGGCAGGAGAACAAATTAGCATTAAAGATTTGCTTGATGGACTTATGGTCGTTTCCGGAAATGATTCGGCAGTTGCACTTGCAGAGGTTGTTGCTGAAAGTGAAAGTAAATTTGTAACGATGATGAATGAAAAAGCAAAGGAGCTTGGACTTCAAAATGCAACTTTTACAAATGCCTCAGGACTTACTAAAAACGGTCAGGATAATAAAATGTCAACAAGAGATATATTTACTCTTTCAAAGGCAATAATTGAAAAATATCCTGAAGTTTTAGAATATGCAAAGACTACAGTTTTAGAACAACCTTCAAGAAACTTCAAAAAAGAGAGCACGATTCCTCTAGTTGGACAAGTTGAAGGAGTTGACGGTTTAAAGACAGGACATACTGACGAAGCCGGATACTGTTTAGTTTCTACTATGAAAATAAAAAAAGGTGAAACTGAATTTAGAGTAATTTCCGTTTTGATGGGTGCAAAAACTAAAGCTGACAGAGCTCAATATATGAAAGATATGCTCAATTATGCAAAACAAAATATAGAAACCAGAAAAATTGTAGATTCCGAAAAATTTGTAAAAAAAGTTGAAACAAAATCAGCAAGTCAAGGTTTTATTGAGTTAGTTCCTAAAGAAAATCTTGAAAGAGCTTCAATGAAAGGCATAAATTACGAAACTGAAGTAACTGTAGATGATGTTAAATTGCCATTGAAAAAAGGGGATAAGGTTGGAGAAATAAAAATCAAGAATTCTAAAGAAGTGGTTGCGACTGTTGACTTGGTAGCTAAAGAAGACTATTCAAAGGTGGGATTTGTTAGAAGAATTGGAAGATTTTTCAAAACAGTATTTGAAGTGGTTGAAACAATTTTACCATAGAAGGTTTTTAGATATGATAAAAATCCGACTTTAAGGTCGGATTTTTTTGTAAAGAAAAGCTACTTATATGTTATCTTAAGAAGTAGATCTGTTCTTAACTTTTGATATATTATTAATAGTTTAATAATTTTCAACTTTTTACTATCTCGATAAAGTTGTGTATTGTATGTTCAATGTATTAAATGATATAATAGTATCGTGATGATTATTTACCATAATTTTATTGGAGGATTTATGGAAACTATTTTACAAAATATGTGTATGATTTATGATAGAGATAATGATAAAATTTTAATTTTGGATAAAGTAAAAAAATATGGCTGGGAGGGACTTACCTTTGTTGGAGGACATGTTGAAAAAGGGGAAGTCTTATATGATTCTTGCGTTAGAGAAGTTTTTGAAGAAACCGGATTAACTGTAGAAAATTTAAAATTAAAAGGAACTGTCAGCTGGATTGATGAAATTAATGACAAAAGAGAATTGGGATTTTTATATTATACAGAAGATTTTTCTGGAGAATTAATTGAAAACAATGTTGAAGGAAAACTCTTTTGGATGGGAATTGATGAGTTTAAAAATGCTGATGGAAAGAGTTATAGTATAGATAAGATATTTGATTTATATTTAGACGATAATTATACTGAATTGATGATAAAATGGGGTCGAAACGACGAAGTTGTATCTGAAATATTTTTTTAAGAAAATATAAAGTTAGGAGGTAGTTATGAATTTTATTAAGGGTATTATCTTTACAATTATTTCTGCATTTGTTTTCGGCTTTACGCCAATTCTTGCAAAACTTACATATGACGGAGGGAACAATGCCATTACTCTTACATTTTTAAGAGCGTTATTGGGACTACCGTTTTTGTATGCAGGAATGAGAAAAAATCACACTCCTATGAAGATTACTAAAAGAGAATTTTTCCATTTTATTGTACTTTCTTTTTTAGGTATAGGAATTACCACAACAGCACTTTATGCATCATATAATTACATTTCTGTTGGAATGGCAACTACTATACATTTCATCTATCCTTGTGTTGTTTATTTTATTTGCATCTTATTTTTTAAAGAAAAAATTACTTTAAAAAAATTATCTGCACTTATTTTTTCAATGATAGGAATTGTATTGTTAGTCGATGAAGTTACCGGAGGAAGTGCTTTAGGGATATTTTTAGCTGCGTTATCAGGCATAACTTATAGTTTATTTTTAGTATATTTGGATAAAAGCGGTTTTAAACATATGGACCCGTTCAAATGTACTCTCTACATAAGTTTATTTAATATCGTAGGACTTTTTGTGCTTGGTAAAGTTAGTGGACAACTTACTTTTGCACTTACGCCAATGGCTTGGGGACTTACAATTTTAATTTCATTTTTAACTTCAATTTTTGGAAATGCATTTTTGCAACTTGGAGTTAAGTATTGTGGAGCTACAACAGCTTCAATTTTGTGTACATTTGAACCGATAACAAGTGTAATTTTGGGTATATTCTTCCTTAATGAATCTATGACAATTTTTAAAATTATAGGTTGTGGATTGATAGTTTTAGCAGTGTTGTTATTGTCTATAAACAAAGATTTGAGAAGGAGAAGAAAATAATGAGCGCGTTTTTAGCACCGATACATTTTTGGATGTATGATAAGATTTTAATTGCACAAAAATTGACTTTTGCAGTAGAAGAAAAATTTTTAAATAAAGAAGAAAGAGACGAAGCAGAAAGTCTATTTCCTGCATTGATTTCAGAAGACTTAGAAGAAGTAATCGATCAAAGTAATATTCATGGATGGTTACATACAGCAGTTTCAAATGTTGAAATAAGATTTGCCTATGTTATAAAAAAACTTTTAGACAAAGGAATTTCGCTTGAAGATATTAAAAAAGTTGCTTTTGAATATGGAACGACTTTTCCGAAATATGAAATTTCATCCCTACAAGATGCTTATGAATTACTAATGGACATTTTACTTGACGGACTACCTTGTGATGTTTCAATTTCTGTAATTAGAGAAGAAGAAAACGAATTGGAATTCGTACTATATAATGATATTCACAAACAATATTTTAATGAATTTGATATGGAAGCTTCTGTATATCACGAACTCAGAGAGGCTTTTGTAAATGGTCTTTTTGAAAAATATTCATTAAAATATAAAAATATTATTGGTAGCAATAAGCTAATTTCAAGATAAAATGAAGATTAGAATTGATAGATTTCTTTGTCATATGGGAATTGGTTCAAGAAGTGAGATAAAGAAATATTTGAAAACTTGTCGAGTTAAGCTGAATGGAAAGTTTGAGAAGAATTCAAATACACAGGTTGACATTGAAAAAGATGAAATTTTGTTTGATGATGAAATTGTAATTTATAAGGAATTTACTTATTTGATGTTGAATAAGCCAAAGGACTTTATCAGTGCAACCTTTGATACAAAACTTCCTACTGTTTTAGACTTGCTTGAATTTCCATACTCCAATATGGAATTATTTCCAGTTGGACGACTTGACATAGATACGACAGGATTTTTGATTTTAACAAATGACGGCAAATTTTCCTACAATGTAACAAATCCAAAGAAAAAAGTAAATAAAAAATATTTTGTAACTTTAAGAGATGAAATTATAAGTGAACAAATCGAAAAACTTGAAAATGGAATTTACTTTGAAAAAGAAGATTTTACAACTGAAAATGCAAAGGTTGAAAAAATTTCAGAAAAAGAAATTAACCTTACAATTTCCGAAGGAAAATTTCATCAAGTAAAAAGAATGTTGGAATATGTGGAAAATGAAGTTGTCGAATTAAAAAGAGTGTGCATTGGAAATTTGAATTTAGACGATAGTCTTAAACTTGGAGAGTATCGAGAAATTACTAATAGTGAGTTAGAAGAAATATTTAGATAAAGTTTTGATTGTTGTCAAAACTTTTTTAAATTCCAAAAATTGGAATATATTGACTTTAAATATATTTATAGTATAATATAGGTAGAGGTGAAGATATATGATAGTTTTAAATGTTAAAATTGATAATTTATATATGTTTAAAGATTTTGAAGTAAATTTTACTTTTCCAAAAAGAGTTAGTAACTCAATATTAGAAGATGAAACTTTAAAATATGCACCAAAAATAAGATATAAAAAAGTAAATATAATTATGGGCTCAAATGCATCTGGAAAAACTACTTTTGGCAAGTTGTTATGCAATTTTGAAAATTTTTTATATGGGAAAAATGGAAACAACTTAATAAATAGATTTTATGAAATCAATTCAGGTACAATAACTTATGATGGAATAGATATTACGGATATCAAGAAGGATGATCGTGAAAAGTGGGAGTTTCGTGAAGATGTTCCCGAAGGTTATACTTTGACGAGTACACACTGGAATGATGTGATGTATGTGATTTCGTTTACGAACTTCCATGAAAATCCAGAATATGTCGATATCAATGTACAAAAGGTTTGGGAAGATGGTGACAATGGAGATGATCTGAGGCCGATATCGATCAAAGCTCAATTATATAGAAATGGTGAGAAATACAAGAATGCTATTACATTAGACGAAACAAATAACTGGTCAAATGATGTAACGTACCATTGCCTCGATAAGTATGACAAAGCTGGCGAACCATTTGAGTATGAAGTGAAAGAAGAAATCTATGACAAGCTGACAGGTAATGCAAAAACAGGATATGTCGATACTTACGAGACAAATGAGACAATAGATGATGATGGTACAACAACGAAGAATATCATGATCACGAATACGCATACACCAGATACGACGAAGAAAAAGGTTAAAAAGGTATGGAATGATCATGGGAATAAAGATGGCATACGCCCCAAATCTGTTTTAGTTAATCTGTTGGCTGATGGTAAAGTGGAAGAAACATTGATGCTCAGTGCGAAGAATAACTGGAAAGCGTCCAGTAAGGTACTTCCTGTGAAAGTCAATGGTAAAAAAGTCAATTATACATGGAAAGAAGTCGAAGAAGGATTGATCACGGGAGAATCTGAGATCGGATACAGACCAACCTATGATACGGATGAAAATGATCAGGATCTTACAGTGATCACAAACACACATGACCGTACAGGGCCGAAAGGAAGCATTACGATCACAAAAGCATTGGACCCAGGTAATCTGAAT
>OHAD01001184.1_pt1 | contig 26125 bp, 31 predicted proteins | sample 1577011 | NCBI WGS metagenome assembly OHAD01 (sample SAMEA3541510, study PRJEB24748) | human gut metagenome | biome: human gut; feature: human-associated habitat; material: faeces | place: China | collected 2012 | reverse complement strand
GGATCGATCCGGCCGCCCAGGGCGTAGCGCAGGCCGATCACGGCGGCGGTCAGGACGCAGGCGCTAAGGATCCATTCCATCATGACGTTCTCCCTCCATTTCTTGCAGCATGGCGTACAAGGCGTCAATCTCCTCCTGGGGCAGGGCTTGCTTTTTCGTCAGGGCACTGACCATGAGGCTGAGGCTGCCCTGGTAGACACGGTCCAGGAAATCCTCCGTCTCCTGGAGGACGGCCTCCTCCCGGCCCACCAGGGGTCGGAAGGTTTTGAGGCCGGTTTCCGCATCGCTGGCCACGGCGCCCTTCCCCTCCAGCCGGCGCAGGAGGGTGAGGGTGGTGCTGCGGCTCCAGCCCAGTTTTTCCGTCAGATGGTCGGCGGCCTGGCGGCCGGTGGCAGGGCCATGGGCCCACAGGAACTCCATGACGTGCCACTCCGAGGGGTTCAGGTGAATGCTTTTTGGGTTCATGGGGACCGCCCCTTTCTGTTTACTTCTGTAAACAGATCATAGCACGAAAGTTTACAAATGTCAACAGGAAAAGAGAAAGAAAAAGGCTGAACCTGGAACGCGAATTGCGGCCAGGTTCAGCCTGGGTTATGTTGATAAAAAAGGTGCCCATGTGCATGCGAGAAGCCATACCGAAGTACAGTGCGACGAGTTCAGTTTGAAAGCGAAGAGCAACAGAATAAGCATGCGATGAGTTGGTACGAGTAGAATTATAGGACTCGGGAAAGTCAGCGTTAATTCTCAGCATTTTCTGCGCCCACAATAGGTCTGATTGCAGTTAATGTATATAGTAATTTTTCCTCCCGTGTCATAGAATCAGTGCCAATGCGAATTTCTAAGTCTGCCTCTACGTTTTGTGGAACTGAAAATATATTACTGCTGAGAGCAGATGCAATTTGACCTTTTATATTTTCATTGTCGGTGGTAATAAACTCAAAACTACAGCGTTCAACATTTGCGCCTACAAGTTGACCATAAACTGTTGTTTGCTCAACCATTTCTTCAATTTCTGAATCAATGAAATTAAGATTCGCAGACAATTCTTTAGTAGAAAAATGTTTGGTAAATACGCAGTTATTTGGTGAAGCATTATTGATCTTTATACCAGTTTTATTTGATAAAAGTGAGCGCAATAATCTTCTATATCTTACAGTCACGCGTGGGTTCTGTGTCGCAAGAAATTCTCGCAACTGTTCCTTATTTCCGGCAACCATAAACAACCGGTTAAAGTCTTGAAGTGTCTCTGTTAGTGGTGTATTTTTATATAAATCACATAATTCGTTAGATTTTAATCGTATTCCAACCGAGGCAGCAAACATACCTGTCGCACACAAAGAACATTCTTCTTTAATCTTTTTAGGTATAGTGCCACGCAAGCCACCCTCTTTGAAGGCAAGAGCATAAATAAGTTGTTGAACATTATTCAACATATCGCCCAATGCAACGCAAGAAATCTCTGTAATATGAGTATCATCTTTTTCAAGCGAAATTTCAATAATGTCGCGCATCTCTTGACTGGCTTGCACTGCAGGAGATTCGGTAGAGGGGAGGATTTCCATTCCTTCAGTAAAATCAAGCAATTCGCCAACCTCCGGAAGAGAATCATCAGTTAAAGTTTCAGGGTTAACAACATCAACAGAAAAAGTGTCACTTTCTTGTTCTATCTTCAAAAGTAAAGATTCTGGAGTTAAAAGAAGATCTCGAATTTCAATAGCATTTTTTTCAGCTTTCAAAAGTCTGCCCCAGGAAATAGGGGTTGCTAACCAAGCTGTATCCTCGTCATTTTTCCCTGGAATTGCAACGACAAAGTATGGTTGCATAGTCTTAGTCATACAGGAAAAAATCTGTGGCTCCTCATAAAACAGATAAATATGGTAGTAATATAAGCCACCAATATAGGGTAGTGTTGCAAATAGATTATTCATTTACTTCACCACCTTCATTACAAATTTCAAAAAATGTATGTGGTTGGACTCCTTCGTAGAGCCACCAGGTATAATGGTTAGGATTTGTCCCGTTTGGAGTATGTAGAATTTTACCTCGATAACTATTATTTAATCCTCTTGCTACATATTTGTATTTTTTTCTTAGGTTAGGCGATTTGCTCTTTGCACGTACACAGTCATCAAAAGACTTAAATACAGAAAGTCCGTACGCATTTATATTGTCTTTATGCTTTTGGGGGTTAATCAAATAGAAGGAAATGAAATCTTGCTCTGACAAAGTTGCCTTTTTGCACAAGCGAAATAGGAGACACTTTTCTGCAATTGCCTCTGCAGGCGGACAATTTTCCGGGAAATACGCTGGAAATTTTACTACAATAGCAGTACTGTCCACGAAACTTCCCCCTTCTTCTGTCAACAGATTATAGAGTAATAATAGCAGAGACATGAACAAAACGCAACAAAAACAAGGCTAAGGAAGTGAACGACGCCCAGTTGGACACAGGGGCGTTTGCATGCGCAAAAATTCGAAAGAGAGGCGATAGCCTTTGTTAGCGGTTCTTAGGGCGTTTCCTTGCAATAAAGAGGTTTTGCATTGGATAACGACAGAAAAAATTCCTATTTATTAAGAAAATAGACGGATGCTCCACCTGTTCTGGAAATGCATATAATGAACTCCATCACGAAACGATGGAGGTTCCGATATGCCGAAACAATATTCGTTAGAATTTAAAACTCAAGTGGTACTGGCCTGCAAACAGGGCTTATCCATACCAGATGTCAGTGCAAAGTACCAGGTCGCCAAGAGCACGCTCTATCGGTGGATACAGGAAATGCATTTAAACGAGGATGAAAGCGCTGTCGTGGATTATCCGGCACTCCAGCGGCAGAATGCCCGGCTGGGGCATCTCCTTCAGATCATTCGCCTGTCGAAGCTGATTGACGAGGCGCCCCTCCGCAAGCGGCTGGAGATTTTGGCCCGGCTGCATAAGCAGTTTGCGCAGTATAGTGTACATGAACTATGTGAGGCCCTGAATGTGTCGCGAGGGACCTTCTACAACCATATTTTCCGCAAAGCAGATCGCACAAAGTACCTGGAAGAGCAACAGCAACTGATGCTGCAGGTGCAGCAGATTTTTGACGACAGCAAACAGCGGTACGGTGCCGAAAAGATTCGGGCCGTCCTGGCAGAGAGCGGCATCCGTGTGGGCAAAGAGCGTGTTCGCAAGATTATGAAGGAGCTGAACCTGGTTAGCATCCGGGAAAACGCAAAGCGCAACCACAAAAAGCGGCAGGAGTACCAGAAACAGAATCTGCTCAATCGGAACTTCAAAGCCGCCCGGAAGAATGAGATCTGGGTCAGCGACATCACCTATTTCAGAATCAAGGACTATGCCCTGTATCTCTGCGTCATCCTCGACTTGTTTTCCCGTCGCGTGGTTGGATACCGTGTTTCTCGAAAAAGCAGTACCCATCTAGTGACTGCTACGTTCCGGGCTGCGTTCCAGGACCGCGACTCACCGCAGGGGTTGACATTCCACAGTGACCGGGGCGGTCAGTACATCTCAGATACTTTTCGCCATCTGCTCCAAGAATCCGGCGTTGCGCAGTCCTTCTCCAATTCGGGGCGGCCCTATGACAACGCAGTGGCGGAAACCTTCTTTGCCACATTCAAGAAGGAAGAGGCCTATAGGCGGGAGTATTCCTCTGAGGCGGATTTCCGAAAGAGTGTGGACGCATACATCCGATTCTACAATGAAGTCCGTCCCCATCAGACTTTGGCATATAAGTCCCCAGCACGATTTGAGGAACTCTACGGAGCAGAAAAGACACAAGGTTTTGAGAAACCTTGTGTCTAAAAAACTGGATTCGATTATGATTTTTGATTTGATTGTTCTGTTTTTTGGCTGCCGCCGTATTCTATACAGTTCTGAAACCCCTAGGAATTGCAAAGCTTATAAACAGAAGAAACTCTGCTTTTCGAGAAAACTGTTCGAAAAGCAGAGTTTCTTCACATGGGTTATGTTGACAAAATAGATACCCGCAGTACTTTTACCAAAATAGCTTGGTGGCAAACTACACCCGTCGTGTGTGCGTTTACAAGCAAACAGACGGTGTAGCGCACGCCCAAGCGAACCGACTTTCCAGCCTATGGTTTAGAAGTACGGCGTACCATTTCGTAAATTGTTCATATCATATTTTCCAGTGTTGTTTCTTCACAAATTGTGCCGCATGGCGGCAGGTCAATTTGCATAAACTCCCCCTGAAATGTGCTGCCTTACAACGACTTGTCAAATGTCGTATTAGCAAGGCATTAGCAGGAATCCCTTGTGACAGAGGGCTTCCAGAAGCCATTTCAAAATCATATTAGCAAGAGAGATTGTTTTATGAGCACCAACGAAAAGGGACGTCTCAAAGCAGAACATACACCGTGAACGACATCGCAACCTTTCTCGGTATTGGCCGCGACTCGGCCTATAAACTTGCCAACTCTGGGTTGTTCAAGACGATCTGCATCGGCAACATGATTCGCATCTTCAGAAAGTTCTTTGAGGATTGACTGAAGATGGAGGAATAACAACATAGGCGGAGCATCAAGCAGTCCAACACATTTGATGCCCAGCCTATTTGCAATAACAGACCTCAAGGAATAGCAACTCGTGACAAATATGTAGAAAATTTTAAAGTTATTTGCTCTGCAAATAAGTCATCAAGATGCAGTATTCTATTCTCTTTGTGTGTGAAAAGGTAAGTCATTGGCAATGTGAAATAATGCTTAAAATCAAGTAGTGAATCTTCTAAAACATTTTTGTCTCCTACTGATAGTGTAAGAGCATGAAAACGATAATGCCAGTCACGCTTAGCCACTTTGTAGTCGTCACCCTGATATACATTTTCCTTATCTATTCCTAAAGATAGCTCAGAAAAAATATCCTCTATATGTTTGCCTTCTTTGACCATAGTTTTATCATATATAGGACACATGAGAATGGAAGGCATAAACTTTGTAGGCTTTCCTTTTTGATTTTTGAGAATTTTTTCCATCGCTATTACATCACACGCTTGGCTAATAATAATGGCATAGGGGAATTCAAATTCAATCACACTAACGCTCTGATCATCTTCAGTATCTATATAGTTATATTTTACATTCTGAAATATGTCACCTTGGCATATGGGGTCCTCTAATTTACTATATACCGCTTTCGAAATTGTAGCCATTTTCTCACTTCTTTAGTTTATATCTTTTCACTATCACTTTTTTGGGTTGCAAATAAGTATATGAGGCCTCTGTCTCTGAAGTTGCTGGTATAATTTCATTTTGCTCTATTCCGGTAATGCTTGGCATGGTCCTCACTTCATTAACTGGTATTTCGACCATACCAACGCCTGTCAGTGATACAGCAGGATTATGGGCAAATGTCTTTTCCTCTGAGGGAACGACTGTTCCTGTAGTTATATCGAAATTATTATCTAAGTAATCGCTCACCGTTCATTACCTTCCGCATTGTATCAGTAATCGCATTTTCAAATAGATACTGTATAGCTTGATGCCCATTTTCTAAGTTTCGCAGGATTTCATCTGCGCTTTCTAGTTGGTCAGTAGTAAAACAATCATAATCAAGTGCAAAACTGTTCTTTCTTAGTACATTAGGATATTCTGGGTTAAACATACCGTACCTAAAGTTAAGCGTCATTGTGGGAAGCCTATATTCTGACATATGCATGGATCGAATAAGTGACATTTCATGCTCATCATTGGGCAGCTTAGTCACAAGTGTTGCTGCAATATCAGAGGCAAAGAAATTCTTTTGTAATTTAATTTTTTCGGGATCAAATAAGTTTATATAGCGAATACCCGTTCTAATGGCAGTTACACGATTTTGCAAAAAGAACGAAACAAGAATATCTCGGAACCATTGCATATGAGTTCCAAAAGTGTCATATTGATTAATTTCAAAAACAATAAACTTATTTGATAAAATAAGTTTATTGTTTTCTTCTTGCGCAAGGTACTCCCTTTGTATGCCCTCATATATCTGTCCATTTGCATTAGGTACACCTAGATGCGCAGCATCAAAAGTAAGGTTTACAGAATTAAAACGGATAATTTGATCTTTTCCCTTTCGAGGAAATACTTTTAGAATGCTTTTTTCAATGTCGGCAGAAAAAGCACTTTCATTAGGAATAAATTGCAAGAAATCAATTCTTACAACAACTTGGCTCAAAAAGTTGTTTTTGTAAGTAATCTTTTTTAAATCATCCATAGATTCTCCCCCCTTGACATATTTATAATTCGCAAAGGCGATAATGTCTATTACTCCTAGACTAAATGACATCACTTTAAGAGTCCTCAATATAGCAATTTCCGGCTACAAAGTTGCACATAACCAAGCAACTTTATCCTCCTTATTTAAAACATTATATTATTATTCCGTTGCTAAGACAATAATTCATGAATTACGCCCCAAAAAATATATCGCATGGTATTGTGCCATGGGTTGAACATTGCCTACAGCACTTTTTTATGTCCGTTATATATTTCATCGTTCCCTTAATGTGTAGATGGATACATAGCTTAAAATGTTTAAACTGCCCTGAAAGGAACTGGAAATTCCATGTCTCTTCTTCCACAACCAGCCGAAAGACCGCCGCCCATAGGCCCCCGGGGTATCCGGACGGCATAGAGGGCTGTTTTTTCTCCGAAAACAAACACTTTTACAAACTGTCGAAAGGAGGTGATTTGATGATGGCATTTCGTATTGAAAAAACCTGCGACTATACGGTGATGTCCAACCACCACCTGCAGAACGTGGGGCTATCGATGAAATCCAAAGGGCTTCTCTCTATGATGCTGTCCTTGCCGGAGGACTGGAACTACACCACTAGGGGCCTGGCGAAAATCTGCAAGGAGGGCACGGACAGCTTTAATTCCGCCCCGAAGAAACTGGAGTGGGCTGGATACATAGTCCGCAACCGTCTCCGAGACAGCAAGGGCAAGATCGCGGATGTAGAGTATGCCATCTACGAGACGCCCCATCCCCGGACACGTGGCATCCGTGCGAGGGCGAGCCGGATACAGCTTGCCCAGATACGGAAAACCCAAATATAGATAACCAATGTCTGGGAAACTGACCGCAATTAAATGAACACTTTTGCTATTATACCACAAATTCTCCCATTTTTCAACGAGGAAAGCAGGCAGAAAGACGCCGGCAGCGCCCAAACTGCCAGTGTCTCTCTGTGCTCGCTTCTTAGTGGATGGCGAGCGATTTCAAATTCCCGTGCTCCTCGTGTTACCATATCCCTATAAAATATACGAGGAGGAAACCCCATGAAATTCACTAAAGAAGAGAAGAAGGCCTTCGTGAAACGCTATCAGGACGGAGAAACAGTAATTTCAATTTGCAGTGAAAACCAAATTCCCCGCAGCACCTTCTATCGCTGGATACAAGACTATCAACAGACGATAACCGATACAGATACAGACACAGTAGTTACTCCACAGGAGTTCCTGTACTTAAAAAGAAGGATCAGCAAATTGGAGGATATGATTCAGGTTTTAAAGACGGTCAGTTGTACGGCTTCCTCGCCTTTGCAGGAAAAGCTCAAAGCCATGGAGCCACTTTATGGTCAATTCAGCGTTCACACCCTGTGTGACGCACTGGAGGTCTCACGTGGCACTTTCTACAACCATATTTTCCGAAATAAGAAAGGGGACACACTTGCGGCTAAGCGGCGGTCGGAATTGAAAACGCAGATCCAAAGCATTTATGACGATAGCGGACAAATCTATGGGTCGGGTAAGATCACTGCTATCCTTCAAAATCAAGGGGTCAAAACCAGCCAAAAGTATGTTTCTCAGCTTATGAAGGAGTTGGGAATCAGCAGTGTCAGCACTACAGCAAAGAAAGAATACAAAAAATGGGAGAAAGGACAGAACAGAAATTTCCTGCAGCAGTTCCAAACCGAACGGCCGAATCAAGTCTGGGTCAGTGATATCACTGTTTTTAAATTCCGTGACAAGTATTATTATCTCTGCGTCATCATAGACCTGTTTTCACGGAAAGTGATTTCCTATCGAATCTCCCACAAAAACAGCACCCAACTTCTTACCAAGACTTTTAAACAGGCCTACGCAGATAGGCACCCAAAGGCAGAGCTCATGTTCCATAGTGATCGTGGAACGCAGTATATGTCCCATACGTTCGTTCACCTGTTGGAGGACTTTGGAGTAGAACAATCTTTTTCCCGAACAGCTCGCCCCCACGACAATGCGGTTGCGGAAGCGTTCTTCTCCATTTTCAAAAAAGAAGAGCTATACCGCAGGCACTATACGTCGGAAGCGGATCTGATCAGGGGAATCTCCCATTTTATCGCCTTCTACAATGCTGAACGCCCTCATTCCACCCTGCAGTATAAAACTCCGGAACAGACAGAGCAGGATTACTGGATGAAAGAAAAGGAATCCTCAAGAACATGAGAATACCGGGTTCGGATTTAATCTTTTTTCATTTTTACATTTCGATTTTTCGATTTTTGCTTTTGAATGTCTCATTTCTACAGAAGAGGGCAACCACGAAAACGTGGCTTGAATCCTCGGTTTTTGGCATAGAAAAAGAGGTCGAAATTTGGAACTCAAAAAGAAGAATTAAAAAAATACAGTCGAAACAATTCAAACTATATCTATAAGTTGTCGCAGGTCAGTTATTGTATATGTTATTTTTACTTTGCTATCTAGAATAACACCTTTAGGATTAAACCAGCAACAATCGATTCCGATATTATTTGCTCCTTGTATATCAGATGTAAGAGAATCACCTACCAGAAGAACTTTATTTATTTCAATAGAACCAATGCGTTTGAATACTGCATAAAAAAATGCCTTATTGGGTTTTGCAACTCCTATATCTTCAGAAATAAGTATATCAGAAAAATAAGGAGCAATTTCAGATGATAAAAAACGATTCTTTTGTGTTATACCAACACCATTCGTTACAATAAAAAGCGTATGTTGTTTTGATAATTCCATACAGGTATCTTTTGCGTATGGAACCAACCATGATTGACAAGCTAAACTTTCTTGATACAATAAATTTGCTTGTTTTCCATTAATATTTTTACCTAATACATTAAAAAAACGAGTAAATCTTTCGTTCTGAACAGTGTCCTTAGACAATACTCCCTTATCGAATTGTCTCCATAGATTATGATTAATATCGCAATATGTACGATAAATATTTTCGGAAAATGTAATATCATATTTAGCTAAAACATATTTAAAACTTACAAACTGAGCTTTTTGAAAATCAAAAACAGTATCGTCCATATCAAATAGAATATGCGAATACATACATTCCCCTCAATCATTATTTAGTAAATTAACATTAAATCCTTGCTGCACTAACACATTTGTTGAATCTTTGTATTTGCGATCTAGACTGCGAATTATAGTTTTCAACGCAGGCATTAAATCGTTAATTTCTTTTATAACTTCCCAATAATCACTTTTATATCGTAAATAATGCTCGAAAACTCTATCGGAATAATCTTTCAAATTTGTTACGTCAATTATAATGGCACCAGATTTTAACAATTCTTTTTGCAAATTGTCTATGGCAGTTTCATACAATTTCTTTATAAGTTTAAAAGTAACGGTGCTAAACCCAAACTGCAATGGAGTATAGATTGCAGTTTTATGTTTTTTGCTATCCTGATAAATAACTAGTAATTTGTTTAAGTGATCAATAAAATCTAACCACGTATCATTTATACTTAAGCGATATAATGCTGTCCAGTCTAAATTATGAATCATTTCATACAATTCAATATCAGAAACTTTTAAAATATCAATAAAAGCCCTTCCTGTTAACCTATTGCTTATAAAAGATAACGGGGCAGCATAACTAGACAAACCATTTGCATAAGCAAAGCCCCTATCTAGAATTCTACTAATCATTTTGATTTCATATGTGTTGGCTCCGTACTCATATAGAAGTCTCTTTTCAACAGCACTGCGTTGAAATAGGGATTCTCTATCCTCAGCAATAAAAGTTAGATCATTAAATATTTTTCCCATATGGATAGCAGCAGCTATGGGGAACTTAGCGCAAACTCTACTACAATCATTATTTATTTGGTCAATTACTGATTGCCGAAATGTTTCATCCGTATCAAATATTTTTCCTATATACAACTCGTGCTTTAACTGCAATATTTCTCTAATAAATACATTATAAAAAAAGTCCGTACGTGGGGAATTATATGCTACATATTCAAAATGAACAGCAAGCTGTTCTTCGGTGAAACCTCTTTCAAGAACCTGTTTTCTATTCTTAAAATAATTCCATGGATTATTTCTATGTTTTCTATCAAGTATTAATCGAATTTTACCATTATTCCAAAACGGTGTAAGTTTTATTAATATTTGAGTTGTGGAGTCCAACTTAACACATGCTGGAACAGACATGCATAATATTTCTTCAGAAAAAAGCAGTAAATCAAACCGTAATCTTTCAACAGCTTTGTCAATATCAAAAGACCCGCTCATTGTATAATCAAGATAATCTATATATATTTTCCGTGACTTTACTTGCATTATCATTCCCTCCGATGACACGCTAAAGTTTGTGCTTAAATTAGAATAGATAATGATACGGAAACAGCAAAATTCCTTGATCTAAATCAAGAGAATTTCTGATGTGAAGCATTGACAAAAATATTTCTGAGTATACAAATGAGCAGTTTACATTCTTCTGAATAGAAGTATAGCATAAATCCTGAGGAAACACAAGGCAAATCAGGGACAAAGAAATGCTGGCAACTTGGGTGTTGCCGGCATTTCTTTGTCCCTGATTTTCAATGAAGTGGCTGCGTAATTTCAAACCCGCCGACGAAGCGGATGCGGATTTCTTCTTTGGAGAGTACGGTTACTCGTTCAATCACCCGGTACACCAGAGTGTCGGAATACTTCGTAAGGTCGAGATCTTCTGCGGAGATGAGTTCCATGATTTCCTTGGCTTTGTTTTCTCGGCCCATATTCTGCTGGGCATCCAGTTCCGCACGTTTTTTCATTTGTCTCAGCTGGAGCATCTCATCGCTGATCTGCTTGATTCGCAGATCTACGATTTCACTCCCTTCCATCGTAAGCAGCCGGTCCAAATCCTTGTCCAGGTCATGGAGTCTGTTTTCTATCATAAGGGGATTGATTGCGGCGTTCTCTCCACCAATGCAATGTATAAGTGCTTCTTGCAGGGTGGCAGCCATTTCTTCCTGGTGGCCTTGAACCAGGGAACGAATGGCTTTCAGGATAGCGGAATAGAGTTCATCTTCCTTGAGGCTGGGGGAGTCTTTGCAAACTTTCGGCCCGCATTCCAGCCGGTTGATGCATCGCCAGACGATTTGCTTCCGTCCGTGAATGCTCCATGTCACCCTTCGGAAGTAACAGCCGCAGTTCCCGCAGACAAGTCTTTCCGAAAGGGCGTATTTGCTGGTAAACCGGCCACGATTGGTCTTGGCTTTCTTGGCATTGGCGGGCTTTTTACTTTTCCTGCGGGCGATTTCCTCTTGGATTTGGTAAAACATTTCCCTCGGAATGATTGCCGGATGGTTGTCCTTGATGTAGTATTGCGGGAGTTCTCCATTGTTCTTCTTGACCTTGCCTTCAATGAAATCTGCCGTGTAGGTTTTCTGCAGCAGGACGTCACCCATGTACTTCTCGTTCTGCAGGATGCGTTGGATGGCTTCCGTGCTCCAGTTTTGATTGCCGGTGGCGGTTGGAATGCCCATGCTCTCCAAAGTTTCCTTTATGGTACGCAGGCTATCGCCATTTAAGTAATTCTGAGCAATCAGCCGGATGATCTTCGCTTCTTCAGGCACAATTTCCGGCTCACCATCCGGCCCTTTGCGATAGCCCAGGAAGTTTTTATATCGGAAACTGAACCGGCCCTGTCGGTAGCCCATGCGGATGCCCTTGGTCACGTTGCCGCTGATGGATTCGCTCTCAGCCTGGGCGAAGGAACTCAGGCAGGTGAGGATCATCTCGCTGTTCATATTCGAGGTGTCGATGTTTTCTTTCTCAAAGATGACCGGAATGCCCCAGTTTTTGAGGATCCGCACGTGTTTGATGCAGTCCAGGGTGTTACGGGCAAAGCGGGAAATGGATTTCGTCAGGATGAGATCAATTTTCTTCTTCCGGCACAGTTCAATCATTTTGTTAAATTGCTCTCTTTTCTTGGTGCTGACGCCTGAGATCCCATCGTCCGCAAAAATTCCGGCCAGCTGCCAACCCTCATGATGGGTGATTTTATCCGTGTAATAGGCCACCTGCACCTCAAAGCTGTTCTGCTGTTCTTCTTCCTCGGTGCTGACCCGGCAGTAGGCGGCCACCCGCAGTTTCCGTTTTCGCTTTCGCAGGTCACCCAGCAGGGGGTTCGCCGGGATTTCTGTAACTGTTTTTTGTGCCATGGAGATTCTCCTTTCAAACCACGATATCATTCAGCAGACGAAGCTGTACAGATGCGTCCGGCTGCAGAATCACCTGTTTCACAGCCCTCTCAAAAAGTTTCCGATCCAGGGTCGTGTCATTGCTGTGTGCCTGAAAGAGAGCTTTCAGGGTAATGGTCAGATGGTCTGCTTCCTTGATGGAGCAGGTTTTGTATTTTTCAGCGGCACACTCAAGAATGAGAGGGAGCAGTTCATTCGGATCCACCTCCCGCTGATTCATTGCTTGATTGATTTCATTGGTTAGCCTGGCTGCTTGTATTGATAAACTCTCCGCAGATTCTTTTGCTGGTTCCACCATATGAGGATTTAGGCAAACTGCAAGAAACCTTTCTGTAACGACTTGAAGCAACGTATCATCAGGGATAGGGCCAAGACGTTGTTGGCAGCATTTGCAGTCCCAAAAAGTCCGATGAGGCTTTTTCCCATTTCGCCTCAGTCTACTTCCGCAGTATGGGCAGGTCATTCTTTTTTGGATAAACGGTGTTTGGGAGCGAGGAGAAGCTTTGCTCTGTTTCAAATCAGCTACTTTCGTGGCAATCTCCCTTTCCACAATCGGCGGATACTGTTCTCCGTCCCAATACCTGCTGTTGTCCAAAATTCGGGATACCATATTTTTGTTCCAAGAGGATGCATTCTCTCGGAACTTCAAGCCTGTTTCTTCTGCCATGATTGACAGCTGTTGGAGAGAGGCTCCATTAAGGTAACGAGTAAATATCTGCTCAATAAGGCGCCTTTCTGCAGGCACCACAGTATAAGTCCCGTTTTCCATCCGATATCCAAAGGGGCAACTCCGTATCTTTTTCATGTCTATCGCCTCATTTCGCAAAGAACCAGCCCATTGGAAAGGACAAAAGAGAACTTTTCAGGATAGACGGTAATCTCTTTTATCATGCTCTTAAATATGGAAGGTTCAAACTCCAGCATGGGTTGGGCATCATCAAGAAGATCCAGCAATAAATTCGTTTGATCGATTGTTTCACTGACACGGTCTGGCTCTTGAAGCTGGCGCAATTCAAACCGTAGTTCTTCAATCAGTTTATTATTGCGGTTGCTACGCTCTATAAAAATGGCAGAGTCAATGCACCCTTTGGCTTGTAACCTGGAGAGTGAATGATTCTGCCTGGCTAAGTCGGAAATTTTTTGATTTAAGTCTACGATTTCTGGCCTTGCAAATGTGGTCTTGCTCTGAAGTTCTATCAGCTGTGCCAGCATTACTCTTAAGATGAGATTTTTATTATCCAGCAGCTTGTTGTACATAAGCAAAAATGTTTGGTACATTTCGCTTTCTGCCACTACCTCCATGACGCAAAGGCTTTTGTCCTTTCGGTGCTGATAACAGCACCATCGAGCCCCCTCTTTTTTAAGATGACGCTGAAATGTGCTGCCGCAAAATCCGCATTTCATCATATGGCTCAAAGGGAAGCCACCGGGTTTAGGCTTTGCTGTATGTGTAACGGCACGCCTTTTCATCAGGCGTTGAACAGCTTCGAACATTTCTAATGGTATAATCGCCGGATGGGAGTCTTTTACATAAAATTGCGAGAGCTGCCCTCGGTTTCGAATGTTGACCAAGGGCAGCTCATTGGGGGTAAATGTTTTTTGAAGCAACGAATCGCCAATATATTTTTCATTCGATAGAATGTAACGAATCGATGTGCGATACCATCTTGTCATTTCCTTTCGGCTGTACTTTGCTTCCTGATCATTTAAGAAGGTAGCTATCTCATCCATACTATGTCCGGCAAGATAGCTGGAAAAAATATACTGTACTATAGGAACCTCTTGGGGATCTGGAACCAAGGCTCCATCTTTCAGGAAATATCCAAGTGGCGCATTGCAGGTAATAAAATCGCCGGATCTCATCCGGCGCCGGTAACTCCATTTCAAGTTCTTCGATATGGAGAGGGATTCTTCCTGGGCGGCAGAGCCCAAAATACTCAACAGCATCTCGCTGCCCATGTTTCCGGTGTCAAGGCCCTCTTTTTCAAATTCCACCGCCACGCCAAGCTGCTTGAGTTCTCGCACGGTCTGAAGGCAGTCGAGGGTGTTTCGTGCAAATCGGGAGATGGATTTAACAAGGATACGGTCTATTTTCCCAGCACGGCAGTCGGCAAGCAGGCGTTGAAAATCGTCCCGCTTGTCGGCTGTGGTGCCGGAAACCGCTTCGTCAGCATAAAGACCGGCAAACTCCCATTCGTCTTTGGATTGGATGAAGTCGGTGTAATAAGCTACCTGGGTGGCAAAGGAATTCAGCTGGTCGGCTGAATCGCTGCTGACACGGGCATAAGCGGCAACCCGCAGCTTTTTGGCTTGCTCTGAGATGGGTTGAATCACTCTGACCTGCGGCATCTCTGCCACCCCCTTTCCGGCTGGACATCTATTTTGTCACACCCAACACTACCACAACCGGCATAGGATAGCTATCACGACAACCACTAAATACTGAGCTCAGAGACTCCGTACTTTTCGGCAATAGCAACATTGGCCTGCTGACAGTATTCTGCTGTGATTTTTCCCTGCTCCATCAGCTTTTTCAGCGTGGAAAACAGCACAAAGTATTTAATTTCCTTGATCACCTTTTCGCCCGGAAGTGCCGGAGTAAAAGCGGGATCCATGGTAGGCTTACCATGGAAGCCGGAGCCCTTTTTGGGCGGCTCTCCTGAGAAAATGTTTTTCCAGCCCTTTGATATAGAGTTCATACTGCAGGTCGCTTTCGGTGGTGATCAGTACCGCATTGTGATCCTGTAGGAACTCCAGTATCTTCATAAGGATGGCGGGGTCATGGCTCAGACGGGTGAGGTCCTGCACAAGGACAGCTTGGGCAAGGCCGCCTTTCACGGCCCGCATCATCTGCTTCAGGCCCATTCTGGCCATGCTCTTGCCGGAACCCATATCCTGCGAAGTGCCTGCGACAGTGTATTCTCTGCGGTTTGCTTCATCCAGCAGGTTTTGCATCTGCTGGAACAGCACCTTCAGATGCTTATCGCTGCTACGGCTGTACAGCCACATGGGGCGGTCTGAATACGGAAAACTCACCGTGCGTCGCCCCCTTTCCCCCTTGAGGGCGGTTTTGGAGACAGCGGAAGGTAAAACGCAGAGGCGTCTTTGGCGTGAATGTGTACCTTCTGCTTTTGAAATTCGGCCAACACAGGGAGGATCGCATCGAAATCCCGGCCAAGATGATGGAGGCTGGGCATCATCACCGCACCCACTCTCCCTTCACGGACAGCCGACAGCATTTCCTGAACGCCGGGCCGCTCCATGGACGGCAACTGCCTGCTGGAATCAGTGGAGACCCCGGCAACGACAAGGCCGTTTTGCCGGGCCGTATGTTTCATGGCCTCCACATTCAAATCTCTCAACTCTGTCTGCTCTGAATGTTTGGAACTGGCGTAGAGCCAGACTTTTTGCTCTATTGGCGTAGTGGCTGTTCGGAAATAAACTGCCACCTTCATATCCTTGTCCATCTATGGCAACTCCTTTATGGCATAAAATAATCCGGGCCTTTCTTTGCCCGGATGAAGTCCTCCACATCTTCTATTTTGGTAGTGACGCGGATCGGTGGCAGGGTTTCCAGCACAGCCGTATGGTATCGCTCTCCGGGGGCGGAACGGCGGTCCAGGATACTGACCACGCAGGTGTCGGTTTCCGTGCGGATGGCACGGCCAAACCCCTGGCGGAGTTTTACCTGCATATCGGGTATCACCACAGTTTTAATGTAATCCTGCAGGGTGGGGTACTGCTCCCGTTCCGCTTCACTCAGTGGGTCCGGGACGGGGAAAGGCAGCCGCACAATGATTAGCGACGATACCATATCTCCGGGAAAGTCTACCCCCTCCCAGCAGGAACCAGCTGCGAACAACACAGCGTTTTGGGCCTGCTTGAAGCGATGGATGACATCCTGGGAATGCCGCCACACCTCCATCAGCGGGAAGGCCATCCGGCCCTTTACCTGGTTGTAGACAGCGCCCATGAGGGAATAAGAAGTAAACAGCACCAGCGTGTGGCCATGGGTGGCGTCCACCAACCTGCAGATATGCTCTGCCAGGCACTTGGCCTCCATTTCGCTGCCCATTGGCGTTTTTGGCAGATCCCCCGGAATGTAGAGAATGCAGTTTTCCCGGTAGTTGAAGGGGGACTCCGCGATGAAATCCTCCAGCCGCTGGCTTGAAGACAGCCCCATGCGCTGCCGGGTCCGGTGAAAACTGCCCCCGGCCATGAGGGTGCCGGAGGTGAGAATGGCTGGAATGTTGTTGCGCCAGAGCGCACGGTTCAGCTGCTCCGGCATCTGCCGGCTGGCGGCGCAAAGGCTTGGGCTGCCTGTCCTGTCGTATTGGATGTAAAGGATATAGCGGCGATCTCCCGTGAAGAACAAGTTCAGCGCCTGCTCTGTTGTTCCCAGCCGGTGAAGGATCCACCGTGGCAGGTGGGGCGCCAGCTGTTTTTGGAGCACCCGGAGAAGGGAGAGGCAATCCCGAAGGGCCGCTTCCCGTTCTGCGGTCAGCACGAAGGCAGTGCGCTGTGCTTCTTCCAGCAGCTCACCCCGGCACAGGGCGCCCATCAGCGCCCGGAACTTTTCCCGCAGGTTCTGCGCCGCAAGGATATACTTCTCCTTTGTGAGCAGAGAGCAGAGTTCATGGAAATCCTCCGCCGACAGGCTCTGCCCGTACATCTGGCGGGCGGCATCCGGCAGCTTGTGAGCTTCATCGATGACCAAAGCCCGGTAATCGTTCAGAAGGGGCCGCAGTTCCTGAAGCCGATGGGCTGCATCGGCCAGCAAATAGTTGTGGTTGCAGATCTGGACGAAAATCTCCGCACTTCGGGCCTCTTTCAAGTATTGATGGTAACGGCAGCTGTTCCGCAGCCGGCAGGTTTTCTCGCAGACCTTCGGAACGCATACCTGGCGGCGGTCAAAACCGCTCAGGCCAGTGACAGCGTCCAGGTCATAATTGCTTTGAAGGGAGAACAACGCTTTCCGCTGTTCCTCGTTTTTGTTCTTTCCCTTGACGGCCTCCAGCCGCTGGGCGAGGCGGGTATCGCAGACAAACCGTTCCTTCCCCTTGCGAACCATGGCCCGGATGGGCTTCGGGATGATACGGTTTTCTAAAAAGATGCGGGATAAGAATGGGATGTACTCTCCGATGATGGCGTCCTGCAGGGCCACACTGGAGGTGGATACCACCACCGGCTGGGAGCCGGCAGGCCCGGATGGATAAAACTTTTTCAAAAGGATGCAGGCGGTCAGGTAGGCGTAGGTTTTCCCGATCCCCACCCCCGCATCGCACAAGGCAATTTTATTGTGGAGCAGAGTGTCCAGCATGGCATGGCACAGGGCAATCTGTTCTTCCCGCACCGCCAGCCCGTTTTGAGGCAGAAGGATGCGAAAGATCCGCTCGATTTCCCCATGGGCCTGCTCCTTCAGGTCTATGTTCATATCGGCACATTCTCCTTTGTGCGTTGGCGGCAAACTGATGCGGCGCAGTTTTCACTGCGCCGCACGGATTTACCGTCAACGACGACAATCTGAATGGATGGTTAGTTGATGTGATGTGCCGTATTTGCAACTCGCCCCCCGGCAACCTTGGGAACCGTGCGGGCAGGCTTGCAGTTTACAAGCCGTTCACTGGCTCTCCGAGGGTCTTGCTGATTACAACCCAGGGTCGGCCAACCCATCTGACGTGTGGGCAAACGGTATTGCGTATCATAATACTCCGGCCAGGGTCGTGGCAAAAAGGGCAACTGCCCCCTCTTTCCGGTCAAAAGGGATCGCTCGAAGCAACGACACAAGCTGCCATCCCTTTGGGGAGTGGCAGCTGTGCCGCAGCTTGTCATGGCGCTTTTTCCATCGTCGCTCGCCTGGACGGGAACGTACCCGCATGGCTGGTATTGACTTTTCAAGCTACAGGTTGAACGTATTTCTTTTCCCCGTTCATCCCATAGCCCAGGAAAAAGGGCCGATAGCTTCACGCTTCAAAAAATTTTTTCAGTTTTTTTCTGAGGCGTACCATCCGAAGGTTGACCGCCTTTTGTGTCAGGCCGGTTTTCTCAGCGATTTCATACCCGTTGTAGCCGGACATCTTCAAAAAGGCAATTTGGATGGTGAGCTTGTCCTCCTTGGAAAGGATACGCAGCAATTCCATATCCTCGATGCTGTCCATGAGAGATTCCACATCCTCGACAGGCAGTTCCAAGTCCTGCGCCGAAACCAAATCCACATAGGGAGACCACTCCACCTGCCGCTGCAGGTACCGGCGCTCCCGGTTGAATTCGGCCCAGTCGTATGTATGCAGGCGCTGGATGGTTTCCTCGTCCACACCCAGCTCCCGGAGTTTCTTTTCCTCTGCTTCCTTCCATTTGAGCCACTTCTTTTCGGCTCTGGCTTTGTTATAAGCCATGGCTGTTTTCCTCCGATCAATCTGAAATTTGAGAAAATTCAGATTGTCGGGGGCGGCGGCCTGCCGCTATGTGTTCTGAGCCATGACCTCCTTCTGCAAAAGTAAAAAAAGCGCACTCGTCCCTGGACGAATGCGCTTGATAGGGCTACCTCGTTGGAAAATCCACAATATGGATGCTTATGGGAAAGTGATAATACTCGAAAAAGGGCTGCAGCTTCGGGTGAAGCTGCAGCCCAAATCATATGATGCGGTTTCCAACGCCGCATTGCTGGCATCCCCTCTATGCGGGGGAAACCGGCAACCTCCTGTTATACCAGTTTTCCCCAACCAAATTCAGATGGGGCCAGTATAAAAAGGGGAAACTATTTTCCTACTATCTTTCTCCTTCGAATTACATATTTCGTAATGGCTTATTCTACAAATTACGACAAAGGCTGTTTCCTACTCGGCTGAATGGGTCAATCGGTAGCCATTTCCCCGCTGGGTGGCCTCGTCGACGATTTGGCAGGCGGAGTCCGGCTGGTCCAATTTCAGCTTCTCCCGCAACCTATTTATATAGGCTGCCACTTCTTCTTCGCCGTGGTCTGCGTCGGGATGAGACCAAACAGCGTTGTGGAGGAAATCTGCGGGTAAAGCCTGGTTTGGGTGCTCGGCAAGCAACCCGAGGATTTCGAATTCCCTGCGGGTCAAATCTACCATGACGCCGTTGATGGTCACCTCCTGCTTGGGCTGGTCAATCCGCAGCGAACCGAATTCATAGACCTTTCCCGGCCCATGGTACGGGTGGTACTCATATTCAGCAATCATGTTCTTGAGCTGTTCAACCATGTGGTCAGCTTCTTCATCGCTGCACTCGATAATAATCATTTTAGGCATTGTGGCGCTCCTTTCGCTACATTGATGATGGGGATGGATTTTCTCTGTGCATACCGGGATGTCTGATAGGCCCCGCCATACTGGCGGATAATATAGGAGACCAAGCAATCCGCTTGATCTACCATCCAGCGGTTTCGTTTGGAGATCGCTGCTTTGTAATGAGCATATTCTAAACCCTCCGGCATGAGAATTTCATCGTACACGGCTTGCAAATAGCTTTTTTCTGCATTTATTTTGTCCGATAAATACGGGATGACTAAGCATAGCTGTATCTCTTTTTCAGGATGCCTTTTCTTCAAACTGCGGACAGCACTGGCACAGAGCGCATCGAACTGGCCCATACCTCCGTTCAGGAACACCAACCGGCTGCCCATCTCCACAAGGCTTTCCAGGGTATTCTTGATTTTTTCCTCAATTTTAGACTCGAAAACCTGCCTGTGGCCGGTAAACATGCATACAAACTCCTGATTTGGCACTTGATCATCCTCGCAAAACAGAAAAAACGAAACCCGTTATCTTAGCGAATCGCTAAACACTTTCATTATATACTTAGCCGTATGCGAAGGTCAAGCGGGTAAAATATATCTGTACGCTAAGTTCGAGGATAAAGCGAGGTGAAATGGGATGTTTGATTTTGGGAACCACTTGCGGATGCTGCGGGAACGGTATGGCATTTCTCAGGAGGAACTTGGGCGGAGAGTAGGCCGGGCCGGATCGGTCATCAGCAACTACGAGAACAATATCAAGATCCCTACGCTGGATGTCCTCACGACCATGGCTCGGATTTATAACGTGTCGCTGGATTACCTGGTCGGCTTCGATAAGAAAGACCAGGCGATACTGGAGGGCATGACCGATGGGCAGCGGGAACTGATCCATCGGTTGGTAAAAGAGTTGAAGGAGAGCACCAAGCCGAAAAACGGCGGCTTGTCCGCTGACCAGCAGGAAATCCTAAACCTCATTATGCAGGAGTTTTCGAAGTAGATTTTTGATACAAATGGAAAAAGGGCATCTCACCGGATTCTTCTGGTGAGATGCCCTTTTTCCAATATTTTATGTTTGATCATATTTTTGATGTGCTCCCGTTAAAAGGACGTCAAGAGCTGCACTTAACTCTCTTTTAACTTTGTCCGGTTCGGAAAATGCATATCGAAGCTGGAGTGTTGTATAGCCATGAAGAAATCCTGTTAGCAAATTAAGAATTTCAGAAACCCTTTCGAGTTTAAAACCACATGAAAGAATCAGTGTTTTCAAAAGATTTGTGTATTCACCAAAAATCTCTGCTGTCTCATGAGTTCCATGCCAAGTAGCCCATTGGATCGTCTCATAGACTCCGCAGTGTTCAATCATATAGTTTAGGTATTCTACCGATACTGCTTGTATTGCGACATCGCCAGACTTACCAATGGCTGCTTGCGTCATCCTTTGATTCATCGCACGCATCCCGGTATGAGCCACCTCACGGAGCAGGTCATCTAAGTTATCAATATGGTTGTATAGTGATGGCGTGCGAATATTTAACTTTTCGGCAACTACTTTGAGAGAAACATTATTTAATCCTTTTTCATCGGCTATATCAGATGCAGCTTGGATAACTGCTGCTTTTGTAACTCGCATAACTATCCTCCTGACAGTATGTTCCCCTTCATTTTAACTAATCTAATTAGCAAAGTCAATGATTCGATTAACAAAAACGCTATTACTCTTGACACGAGGGCGTATCTGATATACAATACTAATCAAATTAGTCTTTTTACTATTTTAAGTAGTCAATGGAGGAACTATGCACATACAATCTATATTACTTGGGAATATACCATCCATTCTTTGGGGAAACAATTCAAATCGTCTATATCTCTACATTCACGGACAAAACGGGAGAAAGGAAGAGGCTACCACTTTTGCGAAAATTGCCTGTCGCAAAGGATGGCAAGTTTTAAGCATTGATTTGCCTGGACACGGAGAACGCCGTGCAGAGATTAATTCTTTTGATCCATGGCATATCATCCCTGAACTCCATTCTATAGAGCAATTCATAGATACCCGCTGGAAACGGCAGGCTCTCTTTGCCAACAGCATTGGTGCTTGGTTTAGTCTATTATGCTTTGAAAGCAAACGGTTTGAACAAAGTCTATTTGTCTCGCCAGTTCTCGATATGAAACTGCTTATTTCAAAAATGATGAACTGGGCAAATGTGACCGAGAAACAATTAGAACAGGCAAAACTCATCCCTACTTCATTCGGACAAGATCTTTCATGGGAATACTGGCAATATGTTTTGGAGCACCCTGTCGTGAAATGGGGTACCCCAACCAAAATCCTCTATGGTGAGCATGATAACATGATTGACTATAGTAGCGTTGAGGATTTTGCCAGAAAGTTTCACTGCCAAATAACTGTTATGAAAGATGGCGAACACTGGTTCCACACAGAACCGCAAGTCACCTTTTTGAAAAAGTGGGTTGCTGATAGTATTCCATCTAAGCAAATTGATCCACAATCGCGATAAGCGATTTCACCTCTTGACTTTTACTATTGTTGATAGTAATATTATTGATAGTAAAAAGCGGAGGTGTAACTATGTCATCCATAGATTTGGTCATACTTGGCATCGTCCTGGAAAAGCCGCAAAGTGCCTATGATATTCAAAAGGACGTGGAATATCATCATCTGTCCCGCTGGACAAAGATTAGCACTCCCTCTATCTACCGCAAGGTCCTTCAACTAAGTGAAAAAGGGTATCTCCAAAGCGATGTTGTGAAGGGCAGCAAATTTGCAGACAAGGCGGTATATTCTATAACTGATGCCGGACGCACTTATTTTAAGGAACTGATGGCGTTATATGCTGCCGGCCCAGTTCCACTCCTGTTTGATTTCAATGTAGTCATCACCAATCTGAACAAAATGGAAAAAGCTGAAGCAGCAAATCTGATTTCAACCCTGCGTCAGAGTATCCAGTCCTCCTCTGATGCAAATGAGGCTTATGCGAAGGAATTCGCAGACATTCCCCTGGTTGGGAGAACGATTTTTGAACAACAGAGGCTTCTGTACAACGCTCTCTTGGAATGGCTAAATCAATTTGAAAGGCAATTCTCGCAGAAATGAGTACGGGAGATCCCCAATTTCAAAGCAGCTTAACCATTTTGTTTGAAGCGCCTTTTTGGATTGGACTATATGAACGCATAGATAACGGGAAATACGAAGTCTGCAAGATCACTTTTGGGGCCGAACCCAAGGATTATGAGATATATGAATTTCTTCTAAAGAATTGGGGACGGTTGAGGTTCAGCCCTCCAATCAAGGCCGAGGCAGCATTGGAAAAGAAAATCAACCCCAAACGTATGCAGCGTGAAATTAACAGCCAATTGCAGGACAGAGGGATAGGTACGAAGGCACAACAGGCACTTAAACTCCAGCATGAGCAATACAAACTGGAGCGGAAAACTAAAAGTCGGGAGCAGCGAGAGGCAGAAAAAGAACGTCAGTATGCTTTGCGTCAGGAGAAAAAGAAGGCAAAGCATCGTGGCCGGTAGGTATTTATTTTATCTGTTTCCTTCAGACTGCGGTAAATAAGGAGGAGGTGATAGTATCGGACACATCATTATTTTAGATTTACAAGAACAGGACAGTAAGGCATTTGAAGAGATCTTATCTGTTTTGGAGGCATACCCTGAAATTGAAAAACATGAGATGAAACGGATTTCGATGCTATCGCTTCCGGGCCTCGAAATTGATCCGCAGCAACGCAGGGTGTATCGAGATGGGCATGAGATCTCTCTTACCAAGACGGAATACGAGATTCTTCTGTATTTATTCCAGAACTCTAACCATGTCTTAACGCACAGCCAAATCTACGAGAGGATTTGGCGGGAGCCAGACTATGGGGAGGCTCGTAAACTGGTCAGCCATCATGTGCAGGCCATCCGGCGCAAGCTGGATTTGAAGCCGGATTCCGGTGTTTATCTGCGCTGTGTTCGAGATGTGGGATACAGTTTTGAAAATAAACTTTAGTTGGCGGCCTGAGAAATCAGGCCGCCGTTACTTTTTTTCAAAAGTAACACTTACTCCATCAAAACTCCATCTTCGTATGGTACACTACTACCTGGAGGTGCAGACGATGTCGAAAACGATTTTAATTATAGAGGATGAAGAGGCCATCCAGAGCGTAGTGAAAGCGTTTCTGGAGGATGAAGGATATAACGTAGTGCTGGCCAGCGACGGATTAGAGGGGATGGAGAAATTCCATGAGCATCGTCCAGACCTCATCCTGCTGGATTTGATGCTTCCAAAAATGAACGGTTTTTCTGTGTGCGAGGCGATCCGGAAAGAGAGCCAAGTCCCCATCATCATGCTCACCGCATTAGACGATGACGCCAGCCAGATGAAGGGCTTTGACGCTCTGGCAGATGATTACATCACCAAGCCCTTCTCCATGCCCCTTGTGGTGAAGCACATCGAAGCGGTGCTGCGCCGGGCAGAACAGGGTGCCGGGGTGGAGACGAACATCCTCCGCTATAAGGATCTCACCCTGGATGCGGACAGCTTCACGGTTCTTGTCAAAGATGAAAGCGTGTCCCTGACCATCCGGGAATTTGAGATATTGAAACTCCTGGTGGAGAACCAGGGGCGGGTGTTTACACGGGAGAGCCTGCTGGACAGCATTTGGGGATATGACTACTTTGGCGATGAGAAGATCGTGAACACCCACATCAAGAATATCCGCAAAAAGTTGGGTGTGGATTATATCGAAACCATTCGAGGGGCGGGATATAAAATTGAGAAAGAGAATTAGCGAGAGCATCCAGGCAAAGACCTTCCTCAGTATGCTGGCCCTGCTGGTGGTCTGCTGCATTATCATCTACGGCATGGTGATGATCTTCCTGCCGAGGAATTACCACACGCAGCTGGAAGGCCAGGTCACGGCGGACTTCTACGACCTGGTGGAGATCTTAGAGCGGAACGGCTGGGAGGCCAGTTCGGACAGTTTGATGGAATTTTCCATGAGGAACAACGCTTCGGTGAAAGTCAACGATAATTATGGGAATAATCTGTTCTCCGTGAATTTTGCAGATATGGAGAATCTGGACACCTCGGCTCCCTCCATGAGCTGCTCCGCTACCTTCCGGCAAAATGGGCAAACCTATCATTTGTTTGCCAATGCCGCCCTGGTCGCGGTGGCTCAGTCCTACGATATCCTTCTGAAGCTGATCCCCCTCATCACCGCTGTGATCCTGCTGATCTCCATCATCGGAGCGGTGATTTGCTCCCGGTACTATTCCAAGCCGCTGGTAGGCATCAGCAATGTGGCAAAAAGGATGACTATCTTGGATATGACCTGGAAGTGCGATGTACGGCGGAAAGATGAGATCGGCGTCCTGGCCTCCAGCCTGAACGAGATGTCCCAGCAGCTGAGTAATGCTCTGGACAGCCTGCAGGCGGCCAATGAGCAGCTGCAGCGGGACATCGAGCGGGAACGGGAACAGGAAAAGCAGCGGGTGGACTTCTTTACCTCCGTATCCCATGAACTGAAAACCCCCATTGCCATCATCAAGGGGCAGCTGGAGGGTATGATCCATCAGGTAGGCCCCTATAAGGACAGGGACACCTATCTGCGCCGGTGCCTGAAGACCACCAATGACATGGAGGCGCTGGTCAAGGAGATCCTGTCGGCGGCCCGGATGGGCGGCAGCGATTTCCACCTGGAGCGCACCGATCTGGACATCAGCCAAATGCTGCAAAGGGTCTGCCAGCAGTTCCGGGGCCGGATGGAGGACAAGGAGATGGAACTGTACATGGACATCCAGCCGGCCTTCCACTATGCGGGCGATGGGCGGCTCATGGAGAAGGTGTTTACCAATGTGATTGGAAACGCCGTGGCCTATTCTCCTGTGGGCGCCACTGTCACGGTGTCGCTGCAGAACGGTATTTTCTTTGTGGAGAACTCCGGCATCCACATTGCCGAGGAAGATTTGAAGCAGATTTTTACGCCATTCTACCGGGTGGACAAGTCAAGAAACCGGAACAGCGGCGGCAGCGGCCTTGGGCTGTATATCACCAAAACCATTCTGGATCACCATGGGATCCCGTACAGCATGGTGAATACGGAGGATGGCGTGAAGTTTACGGCGTTTCTGCGCTGAAAGGAAATGTATTGCTTACTATTCAGGAATATCTTGTGCTGTCAGTTATACCAGTCTGGCACGCTTTTTCAAATTCAGTCGTAGTTACAAGTTTTTGAAGACCATTTTCAAACCGTCTCATTGCATGGAATGGTTTGCTCCACTATAATTAAGGCAGGAGGTGTTGAGAGATGGCGAATGAGGATAAAAAAGATTTTAATGCCATGCTGCACGATAGCAAGGATATGCCTAAATTTCAGACCATTACCGACCAGAAAAGCAT